>Ga0307515_10002059_pt1 | contig 44330 bp, 40 predicted proteins | sample 17_EM_MG_FD_194513 | JGI IMG/M metagenome (GOLD analysis project Ga0307515, IMG submission 194513) | Populus trichocarpa ectomycorrhiza microbial communities from riparian zone in the Pacific Northwest, United States - 17_EM | ecosystem: Host-associated > Plants > Roots > Unclassified | place... | reverse complement strand
GTGGTCGATCCAGCCGCCGCGCCGGTACGCCATCAGCATGCCGAGCAGGCTGCCGAGCCCGCAGCTGATCAGCACGCCCAGGCCGACGCTGAACACGGTCCACGGCAGGTATTCGAACACGATCTGCAGCACCGAGGTGCTGGGCGAGAGCAGCGACTGGCCGAGATCGCCGTGCAGCATCCCGGTGAGGTACTCCCAGTACTGCTCCGGCAGCGGCCGGTTCGGGTTGAACGAGAACAGGCCGGCCGCCTGGCTGGCCGCGTCCTGGTACGAGATGCCGTACTGGGACATCTGCGTGTTGATGTACACCTGCACCGGGTTGCCGGGCAGCAGCCGCACCAGGAAGAAGGTGCCGGTGGCCACCAGATAGACGGTGAGGATCGACTTGAGCACCCGGCGCACCACGTAGATGTGGTAGATCCGGGCGGTGACCCGCCGCAGCAGCGCTGGGCGGGTCACCGGTTCCGTGTCGGACGCGACCATAGGGGTCAGACGCTCTTGAGGCGGCCGTCAAGCATCAGCATGATGGTGAAGTTGTCCGCGTACGGGGCGTTGTACATGATCGGGTCGTCGTCGGCGGGCCACGCCTTGACCCGGGTCCCCTCGAGCGCGGGGTTGTTGCCGTAGCGCTCATAGAGCGGTACGACCGGCAGCAGCTCGTTGAAAGCGACCGCCACCTTGGTGACGCTTGCCTTCTGAGCCGCCTCGTCGAGGCCGGCGCCGGCCGCGTCGACCAGTTCCTTGAAGTCGATCGGCCCGGCCGAAGTGGTCTGCTTCAGGTCGAAGTCGATGCCCTTGCCGCCTTGGTTCGCGGCGACCGGGTAGTTGTAGGTGAACAGCGGCTGCACGAAGGCGAAGTGCGGGTTCGGGTGCTTGGACGAGCCCCAGGTGTTGATCGCCATCTGGTAGTTGCCCTTGTACAGGTCGACGTCCATCTGGGTGTACGTGACGCCCTTGCCGGCCGTCTTGAAGCCGAAGGCGGCCAGTTGCTGGGCCACGTTCTGGCCGGTCGCGGAGTAGTCGGCGTACTCGGCGTGGTAGCTGACGTCGAACGTGGCGGGGGTGCCGTCGGCCATCGTCCAGCTGCTGCCGTTCTTCTTCCACCCGATCGAGGTGAGCAGGTCGGCGGCCTTCTGCGCGTCGTTGTCGTAGGTGTTCAGCTTGGCCATGTCGTCGGCCGACAGCCAGTCCGGCACCTGCAGGTCGGAGAAGCCGGTCATGTACTTGACCGCCTTGCCCGAGTCGCCGAGCGAGACCTGGCCGACCTCGTCCCGCTTGATCAGGTACGCCAGTGCCTGACGCGCCTTGGGGTCCTTGAACTGCGGCAGCTTGGCGAGGTTGATGTACAGGGCGGCGCCGGAGTACACCGGCGGCTTGAGGATCCGGATGCCCTTGGCGGTGAACTCCTTCGTGGTGGCCGGCGGGAAGCCGTGCGTGGCGTAGTCGACGCTCTTGGCCAGCACCAGCGGCGTGACGTCCGGCGTCTCGCCGTTGAACAGGACGACCTTCTCGAAGTCGACCTTGTCGGCCGCGTACCCGGTCGGGCTCTTCACCAGCGTCAGCTGGGCGTTGGTGATGCTGCTGACGTCGAACTTGTACGGCCCGCTTGTGGTCACGTCGGCCGGGCGCAGCGCCTGGAAGTCGGTGTTGAGCTTTGTGCCCTCGGGGCTGTCGACGTCCTTGCCGGAGTCGAACAGCGCCTTCGTCTTGGTCGCCCACTCGCCGTAGACGGCGTCGCTGAATATCTGGGTGCGCAGCGCGTACCGCTCGAAGACGTTGGACGGGTTGCTGAGGGTGAAGACGACCGTCTGGTCGTCGGTGGCCTCCACCTTGCTGATGTAGCTCCACCCCACGTTGCGCAGCAGCCGCAGACACCACCAGGTGCTCACCATGTCCTTGCTGGTGACCGGCTTGCCGTCGCTCCACTTCAGGCCGGTCTTGAGCTTGACCGTGTAGGTCTTGGCCGCCGCGTCCAGGCTCCAGGACTCGGCCAGCAGCCCGGTGTACTTCTTGTCCTTCCACAGGTACATGGCCGGCGGCGGGACGAGCAGGTCGAGGTACGGGCCGTCGCCGACGATCATGTCGACCATGCCCGGCATCTCGTTGAAGTGGCCCTTCGGCGGCACCGAGAAGGGCCACGCGCCGTGGAACTCCTTGGTGCCGCTGCTGCCGGTGGACTTGCTGCTCGGGCTGCACGCGGCGAGGAAGGCGATGCCCGCCGCCCCACCGCCGAAGAGCTGCAGCGCACGCCGACGGGATACCGTTATTTTCTGGATGTCATTCACGTTTTCCTCCGGGGATGATGGTCACATCGAAAGAAGGCTTGGCGGTACGTCGGCCTGCTCCGACAGGCTCTCCAGGCGCTCGCGCACCCGGGCGATGGGGTTGCCGGGCGCGCGGCGCCGGTCGCCGGTGCCGCCCGCCTGCCAGGGCAGCGGCCCGGAAAGCGGCCGGAACTCGGCACCGGCGGCGGCCAGCCGGCCCAGATGCGTCTCGAGCCGCGCCTCGATGCCCACGGCCGGCCGGCCGGTCCAGGCGACCTCGGCGAAGGCGGAGGCCCGGGGGAACATCATGTAGTCCAGGTGCCGGGCGTTCGGAATGTATTCGGTCCACAGGTTGAACTGCGCGCCGATGACCCGGGCCCGCTCCGCCTCGGTCCAGTCGTCGGGCACCGGCGCGAACGCGGCGGCATCGGCCAGGGTGATCGGGCCACCGATGGACATCGGCTCGTCGGGCAGGTCGGACTGGTCGTAGTCGAAGTAGGCGGGGTAGACCGGGCAGCGCACCACGTCGTATCCGGCGGCCGCGGCGCGCCGGGCCACTCCGTCGCCGCGCCAGGCGGTCACCACGGAGTCGGCCAGCACGCCGCCGCCGACGAAGCCCTCGTCCCAGACGACCGTGCGCCGGCCGCGCCCCGCCAGGTATCCGGCGAGCTGGCGCAGGAAGTGGCCGAACAACTGGACCGGGTTGTCGTAGTCGAGCTCCTTGAGATACACCGCGACTTCCGGGTCGGTGGCCCAGTCCCGCAGCATGCACTCGTCGCCGCCGATGTGCACGTACGGGCCCGGCAGCGCGTCGGTCAGCTCCCCCAGCACATCGGTGAGGAACCGGATCGTGGCCGGCACCGGCTTCACCACGGCGGTGGAGATGCCCCAGCCGGTCGCCACGGAGTGCTTGCCGATGCCGTACTCCGGATAGGCGGCCAGCAACGCGGCGGCGTGCCCCGGCAGATCGATCTCGGGCACCACGGTGACGCCGCGCTCCGCCGCGTACCCCGCGATCTCGCTCAGATCGTCCAATGTGTAGTAACCGCCGTGCGGCGTGCCGTCGGTGACGCCGACATTGCGCTCGTACCAGGCCTGGGTCGCCGGCCGGTGGCTGCCCACCTCGTGCAACCGGGGATAGCGGCGTGACTCGATCCGCCAGCCCTGGTCGTCGGTCAGGTGCAGATGCAGGCGGTTGAGCTTGTGCAGGGCGAACAGGTCCACATAGCGCAGCAGCTCGCGCTTGGGCAGGAAGTGCCGGGAGACGTCGATCATGCCGGCCCGCCAGGACAGCTCGGGCGCGTCCCGAACCTCGCCGCACGGCACGATCCACCGGGTGCCGGGCAGCGCCACCGACCGGAAGGCCGCCGCCGGCAACAGCTGCCGCAGGGTCTGCACCGCGTGCCGTACGCCATCCACAGTGGATCCGGACAGCTCGACGCCGTCCTCGGTGACCGTCAGCTGATAGGACTCGTCGTCGCCCCCGGGCAGCAGCCGCACGGTCAGGCCGGTGCCCGAGGACGCCGGTCGCAGCGGCAGCCGCAGCGGGGCGAGCAGCAGCCGGACCGCCTCGGCTGCCGGTTCCGCGCCCGGCGCGGCGATCAGCGGGGTGTCCGCGGTCAGCTCGAAGGTCCCGGGCAGCGACCGCGCCGCACGAGGGCGGGGTACGAGGGTCTGGTACGGATCGGGCACGTGTTCCTCCGCAGCGGTTTAGAGCGTGACGACGACGCCTTCCCGGCGTGCGCGTTCGGCGGCCCAGACCACCCGGTGACTCGCCATCGAGTCGATCGGTCCGGACTTGATGAGGCTGGGGTCGGCCTCGGTGATGGACGCCAGGAAGGCGTCGACAAGACCGCTGTCGCCGCCGGCGTGCCCCCGGGCGGCGGAGGCGTCGGTGCCGGCGCCCACGTCGATGGTCTCCTCGGTCGCGGTCCGGAAGTCGTACACGCGGATGGTCTCGCCGTCGGTGTCGAGATAGCCCCGGGTGCCCATGATGCGGGTCTTGCGGTCGGCCTTCGGGGTGAACGCGGCGACGGTGAGCGAGGCGGTGACCCCGCCCTCGTACTCGATGGTGACGACCTGGTGATCCAGGGCGTCGTTGTCGCTGTGGTAGACACAGCGGCCGTACGGGCCCTCGCGCAGGGCCTGATCGACCCCTTCGAGGGTGAGGGTGTCAGTGATCGTGCTAAGCGGCCACCGCTCCTGGTCCGGATCGCCCAGGCAGGAGCGGTAGAGCCGGACCGCCGAGAACGCGCACGCGTCCTCGACCGGGCACTCGATGCATCGCGTGGCGGCACCGGGCGGCGCCTGGGTGGGCCGGAAGTGGAACAGCCCGCCGAACGAGGAGACCCGCAGCGCGGGGCGGCCCACCACATATTGCAGCCAGTCCACGTCGTGGCACGCCTTGGCCAACAGCATGGGGGTGGCCAGGTCGGCCCGGCGCCAGTTGCCCCGCACGTACGAATGGGCGAAATGCCACCACCCGACCGGTTCCAAGTGCTGGATGGAGACCACTTCACCGAGCCGGCCGCTGTCCAGCACCCCGCGCACGAGCCGGGTCAACGGCGTGTAGCGCAGCACGTGGCAGACGGCGAGTTGGACGCCGGCCCGCTCGGCGGCGCCGACGATGGCCAGCGACTCCTGCTCGGTCGGCGCGATCGGCTTCTCCAGCAGGATGTGATAGCCCGCCTCGGCCAGCGCCACCGCCGGCCCGACATGGTCGCGGTCCTGGGTGGCGATGATGACCGCGTCGGCCAGCCGGGGCGCCGCCGCCAGCGCGGCCCAGTCCTCGAAGACGGCGTCCGCGGGCACCCCGTACTCCCGGGCCGCCGACTCGCGCCGGGCCGCGGAGGGCTCGGCGACCGCGACCACCCGGGCACGCCCGGACTCCACCGCGAGGCTCGCGTACTGGCGCCCGCGGCTGCCCGCGCCCACCACTGCGAGGGTTACCGGAGAGTGCGGGACGGCTTCGGTCACCTGGGGCCTCCAGTAACATGCAGGATACGGCCGGGTAATTATCCAGAAGACTTTTGAATCTCGGTTGCATAATGATGGGAAGATGATCCAGAGGGTGTCAAGAGGTTGCCGGTGACTATCCAAACCGAGACCGAGTCGCCGTTCGACCGGCCCGCCGTCACGACCACGCTGTCGGCGCTGCGCGGCGGCGCCCCCGGCACGCTGACCGAGCTGGCGGCCCGGACCGGGCTGTCCCGGCCGACCGTCGAGGACGCGCTGGCCCGGCTGACCGCGCTGGGAGTGGTCGAGGAGCTCGCCCCCGAGCAACGCGGCGGCAAGGTCGGCCGGCCCGCCCGGCAATACCGGTTTCGCCCCGAGGCCGGCGTGGTGCTCGGCCTGGACATCGGCGAGCACCGGCTGGTCGCCGTGATCGCCGACCTCACCGGGGCCACCCTGGCCACAACCACCCATCCGGTACGCGCCACCGACCCGGGGGACACCCGGATGGCCGCCGCGCGGACGGCCATCCGCACCGCGCTGACCGACGCTGGCCGCACCCGGGCCGACCTGTGGGCGGCCGTCGCGGGCACCGCGGGGATCGTCGACGCCGAGGGCCGCGTGGTCCGCTCCGACCTGCTACCCGACTGGACCGGCCGCAACCTCGCCGGCCAGCTGCGCCGTTCGCTGGCCTGCCCGGTGCAGGTGGAGAACGACGCCAACCTCGCCGCACTGGCCGAACACTGGCGCGGCGTCGCGGTCGGCGTGGACGACGTCATCTACGTACACGCCAGCCACCGCCTCGGCGCCGGCATCCTGATCGGCGGCCGGGTGCACCGCGGCTTCGGCGGCGCGGCCGGCGAGATCGGCTCGCTGCGCCTGCTGCACTGGGACTCGGCTGCCCGCCACCTGGCCCGGCTCGACCTGCCGGTGTCGGACGACGACCTGGACACCGTCGCCGAGCGCATCTTCGCCGAGGCCCGCGGCGGCGACGCCCGCGCGCTGGCCACGGTGGAGGAGTTCGCCCACGACCTGGCCGCCGGCTTCGCCGCGATGGCGTCGACCATCGACCCCGAGCTGGTCATCATCGGCGGCCGGGCGGCCCGGGGCGGCGAGGTGCTCACCGCCCCGGTGGAGCGCCGCCTCGGAACGCTCTGCGCCCGCCCGCCGCGCGTCGCACTGTCCATCTTGGACGACGAGGCGGTGGCCCTGGGCGCGGTGCGCACAGCAATCGACTACGTCGAACGAGAGATCTTCAAACTCGGCCGACCGTAGACGCGTTGGACAACCCGACCAACCGTACCTAAGTGATGTCCCACGCGAGCTGGACAACCACGCGGAGGCGGAGGCCTGCTTCGGCCGTGCGATCGGACTCTTCCGCGAGTTCGGCGACCGCCACCTGGAGGCGATCACGCTGAGCCACCTCGGCGACCACCACCGCCAGCGAGGCGACCTCGAGGTGGCCCGGGCGGTGTGGCGGGAAGCGGTGACCATCCTGGACGACCTCGACCCGGCAGAGGCCGCCGCAGTGCGGAAACGGCTAGCAGACCGGGCCGAAGAGGCTTGACGGCCCGAGACCGTGCGGCGGCTACTCGCCCTTCTTGTACTCGGTGTCCATGTCCTTGAGCACCGCGTCCGGGGTGGCCTGGTTGCTGAAGACTTCCTGCAGGCCGCTGAGCATGGTCTGCTGCACCTTCGCGTTGGGCCACAGCTGGTCCATGAACGGCACGGTGCGGTTCTGCTGGACGAAGGAGGTCAGTTCCTTCAGGCCCGGGTCGACCGTGGTGCCGGCGCCCGGCAGTGTCGGCAGGCTGCCCTGCTTCTCGTTGAACAGCTTCATGCCCTCGGGCGACATCACGTACGTGATGAACTTGAGGGCCAGGTCCTTGTTCTTGGCCTTGGCGTTGACCCCGTAGCCCGCGCCCGCGGCCGCCGGCATGAGGAACGTGGCGGGGTCGTCGGTGGCCGGCAGCGCCGTCATCGTGAACTTGCCGCTCGGGTTCTTGCCCTTGAGCAGCCCGATGATCCAGTTGCCCTGCACGACGCCGAGCGTCTTGCCGGTCGCCGCGAGCGTCTGGCTGGCCTCGTAACTGGTGCCCAGCGGGTTCTTCTGGAAGCAGCCGGCCTTGCTCATCTCCTGGTACTTGGCCATGGCCTGGGTCCACGCCGACCCGGCGAACGTGGCCTGCCCGCTCGCCAGCTTGGTGTTGAAGTCACGGTCGTTGCCGAAGACGATGGTGGCTGCGAGGGCGTAGAGCACGAGCTGGGTGACCCAGTTGTCCTGGATGCCGAGCGCGTAGGCGGGCGTGCCCTTGCCTGCGGCGTCCCGGCAGAAGGTGAGCAGCTCGCTCCACGTGGTCGGCGCTTTCAGGCCGGACTTCGCCAGGGCCTGGTCGTTGTAGACCGCGCCGATCCCGTTGAGCCCGAACAACGCGTTGTAGGTCTTGCCCTCGTACTGCGCGACAGTCTTGAACGAGCCGGGCAGCTTGGCGGCCCACGGCTGGTCGGACAGGTCGAGCAGGTAACCGGGCTTGGCGAGCACATAGGTGGCGCCCGGGTTGCCGTTGCCCGGCCAGACGGTCATCACGTCCGGGGCGGTTCCGGACGACAACTGCGTACGGATCTGAGCCTGGTACTGATCGGCGCCGCTGGTCGTGAAGTTGACCTTCACGCCCGGGTTGGCGGCCTCGAACGCCTTCACGACGTCCTCGATGGAGCCCTGGTCGACCGAGGCGAGTGTCAGCGTCTTGTTGTCGCCGCTGTCGCCGCCGGAGTTGGCGTTGGTGCCGCTGCTGCACGCTGCGGCCAGGGTGACCGCGGTCAGAGCGGAGACGAGTACCGCGAATCTGGTTGTCTTCATGGTTGCTCCCGCATTGGAGATCGGTGAGAGGTGGCGGCGGTTGGGGTCATCCTTTGAGCCCCCCGGCGAAACCGTTGATGATGCTGCGCTGCAGCGCGAGATAGACCGCCAGCACCGGCACGATGCTGATCAGCAGGGCGGCGAAGATGAGGTTCCAGTCGGAGACGAACTGACCGACGAAGCCCGCCACGGCCACCGGCACGGTCTGCTGGTCGCTGCCGCTCAGATAGAGCAGCGGCGTGAAGAAGTCGTTCCAGACAGCGACGGCGTTGAGCACCAGAGCCGTGACGGTGATCGGCTTCAGCATCGGCAGAACCACGTACCGGAAGGTCGTGAACGGGGTGGCGCCGTCGATCGACGCGGCGTCCTCGAAGTCGCGGGGCAGGGCCCGCAGAAAGCCGACGTACAGGAAAGTCGTGAACGGCACCTGCAGGCCGGCGTAGAACAGCACCAGCGACCAGATCGAGCCGAGCAGACCGAGATCGCGGACGGTCTGATAGAGCGGGAGTGACGCGAGCTGGAACGGCAGGATCAGCCCCAGCATGATCAGCAGGAACGTGCCGCGCGACCAGCGGGCAGTGCTTCTCGCCAGGGGGTAGGCCGCGAGTGCGGAGACGGCCAGCACGATGAACACGCTGACGGTGGTGACCAGCACGCTGTTGATCAGCGCGCCGCCGAGGCCGGCCTCGCGCCACGCGCCGGTGAAATTGCCGAGCGTGGGAGAGGTCGTCGGCCGGATCGGCGAGGACGTGTCCGACGGTTGCCGAATGGCCAGGTTGACCAAGACGTAGACCGGGAAGGCGAACACGATGCCGACCGCGACCATCACCATCTCGAGGGCGAGGGTGCGCTTCGTGTAGCGGTTCATGAGGCCGCCTTCTCGTTGCGGTTGAGGACGGCGAACTGAGCGGCGGAGACGATCGCGACGATGACCGTGAGCACGACGGCCAGGGCGATGCTGTAGCCGAACTCGCCGAGGGTGAAGGCGTCCTTGTAGATCAGCGTCGAGATCGTGTCCGTCGCGTGCCCCGGGCCGCCGCCGGTCAGCGCGTACACCTGGTCGAACAGCTTGATCCCGCCGATGATCGACAGCATCAGGTTGATCGTGATCGCCGGCGCCAGCAGCGGCCGCACGATCGACCAGAAGCGGCGGACCGGCCCGGTGCCGTCGATCGCGGCGGCCTCGTAGATCTCGCGCGGGATCGACTGAAGGCCGGCCAGGAAGATGACCATCGAGTAACCCGAGAACTGCCAGACCACGACCAGCACGACCATCCAGAGGGCGAGATCGGGGTCGCCGAGCCAGTCCTGCTGCCAACCCCCGAGACCGATCGCGCCGAGCAGGCTGTTGACCGCCCCGTCGGGGCCGAGCAGGTTGCGCCACAGGTACGCGGTGACAATCGGGGTGACCACCGCGGGAGCGAACAGCAGCACCCGCAGGAAGTTCCGCGTCTTGATCATGCTGTTCACGCCGAGCGCGAGCAGCAGGCCGACGCCGTTCTGGATGACCGTGATGGCGACCGCGATCAGCAGCGTGTGCCAGACCGCCTGCAGCGCGTCGCCGTCGTTGACCATGTCGGCGAAGTTGCGCAGGCCGATGAACGCGAAGTCGGGGTCGAGACCGTCCCAGTCGGTGAAGGCGTAATAGACGCCGCGGACGCTGGGCACCAGCACCACGAATGCGAAGAGCAGCAGCGCCGGCAGGGTGAACCACCAGGGCGGCGCGACCCGACTGCGCCGCCGGCCCGTCGGCGCGGGAACGGCTCGGTCGCTCGGGCGAACCTTGAGATCAGCTGTCACGAGAACCCACTCGATTGGATCGTTTCATCACCCTGGCGACATCGTGACATGGGTAACGTTTTCCAAGATGTTTCGCCGACACTACGAGCAGATGCCAACCACGTCAAGGCCGTTTGTGGTCATCGTTTTCCGGCAGGCACGCGGTTTCTGTTCCGGCTGGGCCTAATCTAGGGTGGGTAACGTTTCTCAGGCCTTAGGAGCTCGCATGCGCCCATCCCGACGCATCACGATCGTCGACGTGGCCCGGCACGCCGGGGTGTCCACCACCGCCGTCTCCAAGGTCATGCGCAATGCGTACGGCGCCAGCCCGGAGATGCAAGTCAAGGTCCGCGCGGCCATCGAGGAGCTCGGCTACCGGCCCTCAGCAGCAGCCCGCGGCCTGCGCGGGCAGACCTACACGATCGGCGTGATGCTGCCCGAAATGCGCAACCCGTTCTTCGCCGACATCCTCGACGGCGTCGAGGAACACCTCGGCGATAGCGATTACCAGGTGCTGATGGCCGCAAGTTGCAACGACGAGGCGGGCGAGGCACGCATCACCGAGGCCATGATCGACCGGAGCATGGACGGCATCATCCTCATCGCGCCGATCTCCTCCCGCCGCCACCTGCAGGTGGTCGCGCGCACGGTCCCGACGGTCGTAGTCGGCCGGCACGGCAACTCCCCCGAATACGACACCGTCGCCGACGACGACTTCGCCGGCGCCGGCCTCGTCGTCGACCACCTCGTCGCACTGGGACACCGGCGCATCGCTCACATCGAGCACGCCGAGAAGAATCCCGTACGTCTCAAGGAAATGCCCAACGCCCAGCGCGCCGACGGCTACCGCCACGCCATGCAGGCACACGGCCTCGGCGACCTGATCGACATCGCCTCCACGACCTATACCCAGCAGGGCGGCTACCTCGGCGCCCAGCAACTCCTGTCCCGCCCGCAGCGCCCGACAGCCATCTTCGCGGGCGCCGACATCGTCGCCATGGGAGTGCTCGACGCCCTCACCGAGGCGGGCCTGTCCGTACCCGATGACATCTCGGTGGCCGGGTATGACGACACCATGTTCGCCGCTTTCGGCCCGATCTCGCTCACCACCGTCGACCAGGCCGGCCATCAGATGGGCAGCAACGCCGCCCGGCTGCTGCTCGAGCGCATCAGCAAACGCGGCAGGCCCACCGCCCAGGTGAAACTCTCCCCCCGCCTCGTCGTGCGACGCACGACCACAGCACCGGCAGAGGCGTAGCCGGCAACGTTCCATCACCGCGATCCCGGCTCGCAGTCATGCACCCGCGAGGCGAGGTAGGCGCGGTCCGGCTCGGTGACGTCGGGCTGCAGCATCCCACCAGGTAGCGGCGCCGGCGCTGCGGCATCGCCGGAGGCTCCTCGGCCCGGCGTCCACGGGCCGCACGCGGAACATCCCGCCCGCATGGCGGCGAGCCCCGCGACGAGCGCGATGGTGACGGCATGGTGACGACCCTGCTCGCGCCGCGACCATTCGCAGAGGTCGCCGAGGAGTCGCAGGCCGTGCTCGCGGTTGATTTCCCGGGAGACGGCGACAGCGTACGCGGCTCTGGCGTAGACGGTACGCAATGCGTCGCCGGCCCAGTCACCGGCCGCGGTCAGCTGATCCAGGTAGGTGTTGTAGGCGGCGGCCGCCGGCTGACCACTGTAGAGGGCGATGTCGGCGGCGACCCCGTACGCGCACAGCCTCCTGACGCTGTCGGCCGGGGGCAGCCCGTCGGCGGCGCGGACCGCATCCCGACCGGCCTGCAACGCCGCGGTGGTGTCGCGGCAACGCAGGAACGCCTCCGCGAGCAGGATCATGAGGTCGACGCGATGCCCGGTCTCGGTCGGCGCCCACGCACGGTTCAGGCGCTTCTGCAACAACCGTGGCGCCGAGTCCGGCATCGTCAGCACCGCCGACCGTAGCGCCGGCAGGTCCCTGGCGAGCCGGTCGTCGTCGTTGCCCGTGGCCGTGCGTAGCCGTGCGGCGGTGGTCTTGGGGTCTGTCATGAGGTTCCTTCCGCCTCCAGCCGCTGCTGGCGGCGGCGTTGCAGGACCGGGTCGGGGACGGGCACGGCCCGGCGCCGGGTGTTCCTGGTCATGGACAGCGGGGACGTTCAACCGCCAGATCGGCCTCGGCTGATTCCCGCTGGCGGGCCGGCGTCGAATCAAGCGCCCAGCGGTCGCGCGATGGCGCCGCTGGGCGGCATTGGACGATGACCCGCCAGCCGCCGGCGGACCGGACTTCGGGTGGCAGGTCGTCCAGGCATGGACGCGATGAGACCGCTCGAAACCCCTGACAAGCTCGGGAATCGCCGCGAGAGCCCTTGCTCAGGCGGTCATCGCGTCGCGGACTGCGGCGGTGTCGACGAACTGTTCGAACCGGACGATCTGGCCGCCGCGGACGACGAAATGGTGGGCGACGCGGACGTTGACGGGTTTGCCGGTGGCCTTGTTGCTGGCGGTGTAGCGAGCGAGCACGACGACGTTGTCGCCGTCGACGACATAGGTGTCGTCGTGCGCGGTCCAGCCGTCCCAGTGCGCGCCGAGCTTCTCCATCACGTTCGCGGTCACGCCTTGCGGCGTCCGATAGGTGCCGGCCAACGGGAAGCCGGCCATCTCGGTCCACTCCACGTCGGGGGCGAGGGTGGCGCGCAGGGCCGGCAGGTCACCGGCGGCGGAGGCGAGATACTGCCGGCGCACCACGTCGGCGGGGGCCGGGGAGGTGGCGAAGTCGGTCATCGGCTCAGCCCCAGCTCATCTCGCCCTTGGCGACTTTGGCGCCGATCTGGGCGGCGATCAGCATGCCGTGCTCCGGGTACCGGGCGGTGAGGCTGGCGGTGAGCGCGGCGCCGTCGATGGCCTTGGCCAGGTCCTGTTCGAAGGCCACCAGGTATTCGCGGGTGCCGGTGATGGCGCTGGTGTCGGCGGGGGTTCCGGGCAGCCGGTGGCCGGGCACGACCAACTGGGGGTCCAGGGCGGTCATCTCGTCCAGCAGCGCGATCCAGGCCGTACGCTGCTCGGGTTTGGCAGTGTCGGCGACCCACACGTGCTCGCGCTGGAAGAGCAGGACGCCGCCGAGGATCGCGCGGTGCTCGCTCTGCCACAGGTAGTGCCGCTCAGGCAGGGCGAGCGGGCCGCCGCGCAACTCGAAGCGGTGACCTTCCAGGGTGAGATCGCCGCTCAGTGGGGTGAGCTCGATCAGCCGGGTGGGCAGGTTCGCGCCCAGCGCGGCCCAGGCTTTGAGCTTGCCCTCGTACGAATGCTGGATGTGCTCGATGCTCTGCGCGGTGGCGACGAACGTCGCCTCGGGGAAGGCGTCGGCGACGACCTCGGCTCCGAAGTAGAAGTCCGGGTCGCCATGGCTGATGAACACGGTGGTCAGCCGCTTGCCGGAGTCGAGGATCCGGGCCACCAGGCGGTGCCCGTCGGCCCGGGTGAATCCGGCGTCGACCAGCAGCGCGTCGGTGTCGCCGGTGACCAGGGTGGCGGTCTTGTTCTTGCTCCCGACCGGGAAGTCGAGATCCAGGACGGTGAAGCTCAGCGTGCTCATTGCGTGCTCCTGACGGTGAGTGCCTGCCGGTGCGGGCGCATGTCTGACGCAACAGAATCTGACACGTCAGGTATTTCTCGCGCAACCTTCGTTGGCTATGGCCTGACTCACAGGACGTCAGCTCAACCGCGGCAACATGTCCCGCGCGGCGTGGCTGAGGATCCGCAGATCCTCGACGAAACGCTCACGATGCTCCGCCGGCAACGGCTCGAGGAAATACCGCTCGATGTTCGCCACGTGCACCCGCGCGGCACGCACCACCATCTGCTCACCGGCCGGGGTGAGCCGGACCAACCGGCCACGCCGGTCGGCCGGGTCATCCGCACGCTCCACCAGCCCCGCCGCCGCCATCCGGTCGACCAGCCGGGTCACCCCACCCGTCGTGAGCACCTGCTCCCGACCGATCACACCCATCGACAACCCCGGGCTGCCCGCCCGACCCAGGATCAACAACACCTCGAACATCAGGTGGCTGATGCCGCACTCCTGCTCGAGCGCCCGCCCGAGGATGTACTCCAACCGGTTGGCCGCCCCCTGCAACCGCCCGAAGGCCAGAATCAAACCATCGTCGGCGGCTTCCCGAGCCGTCGATATCTCCGGGCTACTCATCCCCTGATCATGCACGCCCCCGGACCCGGCGACGACCACGGCGCCCCGGCCGACGACCGGCCCGGCACCCGGGCGGACGAGGTTCAGAGGACTACGCAGGGTCAGATCAGGCGGGGGCGCAGCTGCGGGTCGGGCATCTCCGGGTCGAACGGATACAGCGGACGGCTCAGCCGCTTGTGTCCCAGCCGCAGCAGGTCCTGGTCCACCCCGCCGGGGGTCAACGCGATCATCCAGCCCCGCGCCAGCTGCTGCAGCTCCGGCTCCAGGTAGCCGATCTTCACCACGACCACGTCGGCCGCGTGCGGGTCGAGGCCGAGGCCGGTCAGGTCCGCGATCAGGTGGTAGGGGCGACGGCGCGAGGTGAGCACCAGCTGCAACCCGCCCACCGCGAGCACCGCCACGAGGCCGCCCGCCGGGTCGTCGACCAGCGCCCGTACCCGGGCCTGCAGCGGGACCGGCCGGCCGTGCCCGGGGTCCAGCCGCCCGCCCACCGACACCTCGACCTCGGCGCCCACCCCGGCGGCCTCGCACGCGGCCACCGCCGCCGGGTCGAGCAGGCCCGCGACGATGACGCTGCGCCGGCCGCTGGTGAACTCGTCGCGGGCGAGCAGCCGCTCCAGCAGGTACGGCACGTCGCCGGCGCCGCCGGCCGTCGGGTTGTCGCCGGAGTCGCTGATCACGAACGGCCGGTGCGGGCCGGCCAGCGCGGCGTCGATCGCCTCCTCGGCGGTGCCGGTGGGGCCGACGAAGGCGAAATCGTCGCGCACCGCCCAGTAACGCTCGGCCAGCCCAGCCGCCTGGGCCAGCACCGCTTGCTCGTCGGTGCCGGCGACGACGACCGCCGCCGCACTGCGGGGCTCGTCGGCCCAGGCGTATCCGACCCAGATGGCCGCGTCCAGCACGCCCGGCACCCGCTCGACCTCGGCCAGGCTCCCCCACAGGCTGTGCGCGGGCTCCAGGCGGGTGCTCGTCTTCTCCCCCGGCAGCAGCACCGGCACCCGCACCCAGGCGGTCACCGGGCGTACCTCGCGGCGCAGGCACTCCAGCATCACCCGGGCGGCGCGCTCGCGGGTCAGCCACTCGTCCTCGTGCGGCGCCAGCCGGTGCGCGGTGATCAGGTCCACACTGGACACCAGCGCCTCGGTGACGCTGCCGTGCAGGTCCAGCGCCGCCGACACCAGGCACTGCGGGCCGACCGCGGCCCGTACGGCCGCCGCCAGATCGGCCTCGACGTCGTCGTAGCCGGGCACGTGCATCGCGCCGTGGATGTCCAGCAGCATGCCGTCCAGCGGGCCCGCCTCGCGCAGTCGCTCGACCAGCTCGTCGCGCAGCCGCCGGTACGTCTCCGGGTGCACCGGCCCGCCCGGCACCGCACGCGCGTGCACCAGCGGCACCCACTGCGCGATCTGCGGGTCGGCGAACGAGTAGCGGGCCAGCAGCTCGGCCCCGCGCCGGATCGCGAAGTCCTCGTCCCGGGTCACATGCCGGGTGAAGGTGCTGCACTCGATGTGGATGCCGCCGATGCCGATCCGCGGGCTCACCGATCCGCCCCGGCATAGCGCAGGACACCCTCGGCGTACGCGCGGGCGATCAGCGCCGTCCACTGGTACACGGCGCTCTCGTTCGGGGCCAGCGGCCCGGTTCGGAAATGTGGTGAGCTCAGGCCGCGCTGGACCGACTCGCACGCGGCCCAGTCCTGCCGGTTGGTGAGATCCCAGAAGTCGACCGCGTACGCGGGATCGGTGACGCCCTCCGGGAAGTACCACCGGCATTCGATCTCGGTCAGCCCCGGCTCGACCGGCCACAGCCGATGGGTCATCACATAGTCGGGGTGGGCGGAGACCAGCAGATTCGGAAACAGCGCGACATAGCGTACGGTGCGCCGCGGCGCCCCCTCGATGAACACGCCGGCGCCGCGCCCGTCGATCGACATCGTCTCGGCGTGCTCGCGCAGGTCCATCGAGCCGCCCACCCAGGCGCCCGGCAGGTCCCAGTTGTTGCCCGAGGTGGGCGGCGAGACCCGACACAGCTCCGGATGGATCTGCGGGCAGTGGTAGCACTCGTGGTAGTTCTCGACGATGACCTTCCAGTTCGCGGCGACCCGGTAGTCGTGCCGGGCACCCAGGCGCAGCTGCGGCATCCGGTACGGCAGCAGCAGCTCGGCCAGGGCCCCGAGATGGTCGGCGAACGGCGGCGCGTCGCCGGTCGCGTTCACGAACAGCCAGCCCTGCCAGGTCACCGCGGGCAATTCGACCAGTCCGTGCTGAGCCGGGTCGAAGCCGGCCACCCCGCGCATCGCGGTCGCCGTGGTCAGCGCGCCGTCGAGCCGGTAGGCCCAGCCGTGATACGGGCACACCACGGCGGCCCGCTCGGCCGCGCCGCCGTCGGGCAGCAGCTCGTGACCCCGGTGCCGGCAGACGTTGGCGAAGGCGCGCGCCGCGCTCTCCTCGAAGGTGAGCAGCACGCCGATGTCGCCGACCGTCACGGCCCGCTGGCTCTGCTCGCCCCGGACCTCGTCGAGGCGGCCCAGGCAGGTCCAGGCGCCGGCGAACAGGTGCCGGCGTTCCCAGTCGAAGATCTCGCGGCCGGTGTACGCCGCCGCGGGCAGCGTCCGTGAGTCGCCGAAGGGTCGCAGTGCCGCTTCCAGGGCCGCCGGGTCGATCGGCGCCGGGGGGTGTTCGAACACGTTGCCTCCTGATCATCCGCTCCGGTGCAACGATCTCAGCAAGACGCCCGTTAGTCGAACGCCGCGAGATGCCGTTCGCGGGCCCGGGTCAGGTGCTCGCGCATGGCCTGCTCGGCCGCGTCGGGCCCGCCGTCGCGGATCGTCGCGGCGATCCGGCGGTGCTCCTCGTTCGTCGGGCCGGTGTGCTCATAGGGGAAGTAGCGCCGGTGCAGGTGCAGGTGGGCATGCAGCCGGGCGATGCCGTCGCGCAGCAGCAGGTTGCCGGAGGCCTGCGCGACCAGGTCGTGCAGGCGGGCGTCGAGGGCGGTGAACGCCGAGTGCCACTGCCGTTCGTCGGCCGCCGGGTCGATCGTGCGGTCGGCCTCGGCGCACAGCTCGGCGCGCTGCTCGGCGGTGGCGCGCTCGGCGGCCCAGCGGGCGGCGGCGCACTCCAGCAGCAGCCGCAGGTCGAACATGTCGGCGAACTCGGCGCGGGTCAGCAGCGGGCTGACCGTGTAACCGACCAGGGCGCGCTTGCGCACCAGGCCGTCGGACTCCAGCCGGGCCAGCGCCTCGCGGATCGGGGTCGGCGACACCGCCAGGTCGCGGGCGAGCGCGTCGATGTTGAGCCGCATCCCCGGGGCCAGGGTGTGCTCGAGCACCGAGGCCTTGAGCGTCTCGTAGACGTCCTCGCCGAGCGTCGAGCGGCGCATCGGCTGCAGTGATATCGGCTCTTCCATCGGCTGTCTGCCCGCTCCTCGGGGATCTCGTCGGGATCTCGTTTCGGCCCTTGACTATGCCATGAGCTCCGAGTAAACATCCATGAAACATCCTATAGGATCTTTGCTGGAGGAAGGACGCACGATGACGCGGAGCCCGTTCATCCGCCTCGGTGCCACAGCAAGCGCTCTAGCTCTACTTTTCACCTCGGGTTGCGCCAAGAAGACCGAGGACACCACGGCCAGCTCCACCCGCACGCCGGAGCAGGTCAAGATCGCTCTGGTGCCCGGCGGCGCCCACCCCTACTTCCAGCCGTGGAAGACCACGGCCGCCGAGGCCAAGACCGAATTCAAGCTCGGCGACGCCACCTTCAACGAGACCTCCGGCTGGGACCAGACGAAGCAGAACGACGTGCTCAAGTCGCTCGCCGCGCAGGGCTACAACGCGTTCGGCATCTTCGGTGTCTCCCCGGAGAACATCAACTCCACGTTCGAGGACCTCAAGCGGCAGGGTTTCGCGGTGGCCTCGCTGGCCTCCTGCCCCGCCGGCGACGTCGACAAGGCCGACTTCTGCCTCTCCACCGATGTGGAACAAGCGGCCTACAAGGCGGCCCAGGCCGCGATCCAGTCGATGGGCGGCAAGGGCAACCTCGTGCACCTGACCGGCAACAAGGTCGACTCGAACACCCAGCGCCGGATCGCGGGCGTGCAGAAGGCGGTCGACGAGACCGGCGGCAAGGTCAAGGTGCTGCAGGTCGTCACGGACATCGACACCGACCTGCAGACCGCGCAGAAGGCGGTCGCCGACCTGCTCGCGGCAAAGGGCAGCCAGATCCAGGGCATCGTCAACACGGCGTACAACCCGGCCGTGGCCTCGGCCGAGGGGGTCAAGCAGAGCAAGCTGCCGATCAAGGTCATCGCCATCGACGACGACCCGACCATCCTGGCCGGCGTCAAGGACGGCTCGGTCTCCGGCACCGTCCTGCAGAATCCGGTCGGCCAGGCGCTCGTGGGTTCGTACGCGCTGATGAAGCTCGCCGGCGGGTGCACCATGAAACAGCCGGGCGTGGTGGTCGACTCGGGCTCGTTCGTGGTCACCAAGGACAACGTGGGCACCTATGAGGCCGACCGCAAGGCCAAGACCGACGAGTTGCGTACGGCCTTCGACAGCCAGTACCTCAGCTGCAATTGACATCATCTCGGCCCCGAAGCGGCCGGGATTCCAACCCTCACGAGTGGGGGTTCCTGCTTCATCACCAACCGCCCGTCAGGAGAAACTCCTTTGAGGTCCTACGTCAGCTCCACAGGCGTTTCACCTCTCCGCGAGCCCCGCGGCGAGGATGTTCTTGGCTGCGTTGACGTCACGGTCGTGGACTGCGCCACATTCGGGGCAGGCCCACGACCGCACGGCCAGTGTCAGGTTCCCGGCAAGCTGGCCACACGCCGAGCACAGCTTGGAGGACGGGAACCAGCGATCGACGACCAGCAGTTCCCGGCCGTACCAGGCCGCTTTATACTCCAGCATGGACCGCAGCTTCCGCCATGCGGCGTCGCCGATGACGCGGGCCAGGCTGCGGTTCTTGATCATGTTGCGTACGGCGAGGTCTTCGATCACGACCGTTTGGTTCTCGCGGACGAGTCGAGTGGTGACCTTGTGCAGGTGGTCGCGGCGCCGGTCGGCAATCCGGGCGTGGATCCGGGCGACCCGCAGACGGGCCTTGACCCGATTGTTGGAGTCCTTCTGTGTACGCGACAGCCGCCGCTGGGCTCGGGCGAGCTTCTTGCGGTCGGCCCGCTCGTATCTCGGGTTGGTGATCTTCTCCCCGGTGGAGAGGACCAGCAAGGTGGTAAGCCCGGCATCCACCCCCACCTCGGCGGCAATGTGCGGCAAGGCCCGCACGGTGCGATCTTCGACCAGCATGGAGACGAACCAACGGCCTGCGGCGTCCCGCGAGACGGTCACCGTGCTGGGCTGAGCGCCCGCGGGCAACGGCCGAGACCACACGATGGCCAAGGGCTCGCTCATCTTCGCCAGGGTGAGTTGTCCGGCCCGCCAGCGGAACGCCGACGCGGTGAACGCTGCCGACGCCCGCGACCTGTGCTTGGATTTGAACCGCGGTCTCGATGAGAAGTTCCGTGATCACCGAAGCCGAGGCGTACCTGATCGACCTGCCGGTGGAGACGGTGCGCACCGACGCCGTCCAGGCGTTCCTCAAGCAGGAGACCGTGTTCGTCGAGATCCGCACGGACGACGGCGGCACGGGCACCGGGTATGCGTACACGATCGGCACCGGCGGCACCGCTGTGCTGGCGTTGCTGCGTGACTATCTGCTGCCGAGACTCGCCGGGCAGGACGCCCGGCGGGTCGAGGCGGTCTGGCGGGACCTGTTCACCGCGACGCGCGCGACCACGGTCGGCGCCATCACGTCGCTCGCGCTCGCCGCGGTGGATACGGCCCTCTGGGATTTGCGTTGCCGCGCCGCCGGCCAGCCGCTCTGGGTGCTGGCCGGCGGCGCCAAGGACCGGATCCCGCTGTACGACACCGAGGGCGGCTGGCTGCACCTGAGCGCCGACGAGCTGGTCGCCGGCGCCAAGGCCAGCCAGGCCGCCGGGTGGCCGGGGGTCAAGCTCAAGATCGGCCGCTCCCCGGTACAGGACGCCGCCCGCCTGGCCGCCGTCCGCGACGCCGTCGGAGCGGACTTCGACCTGATGCTCGACGCCAACCAGTCGATGACCGCGGCCGACGCCATCCGCCGCGCCCGGCTGCTGGAGCCGTACGACCCGTACTGGTTCGAGGAGCCGCTGCCCGCCGACGACGTCGCCGGGCACGCGGCCATCGCGGCCGCCACCTCGATCCCGGTCGCGGTCGGCGAGTCGATGTACTCCGCCGGCCAGTTCGCCGACTACCTGCACCGCCGCGCCGCCGGGGTGGTGCAGGTCGACGTCGCCCGGATCGGCGGCATCACCCCGTGGCTCAAGGTGGCGCACCTGGCCGAGACCGCCAACGTGATGGTCTGCCCGCACTTCCTGATGGAGTTGCACGTCAGCCTGTGCTGCGCGGTGCCCAACAGCCGCTACCTGGAGCACATCCCGCAGCTGCGCGCGATCACCCGGCGCGAGATCGAGGTGGTCGACGGGCACGCCTTGCCGGCCGACACCCCCGGCCTGGGCATCGACTGGGACCGCGACGCGATCGACGACCGGAGGACGCGGTGAGCAACGACACTGCCCGGCGCGACGTGGACGCGGCGCCGCCCACGCCCGCGCCGGCGGCCCGCAAACCCGCCCGCGCGCCGCTCTGGGCAAATCCGCGCGTCGGCCTCGTGGTGCTGCTGATCGCGCTGGTCACGCTCTTCAGCATCCTGCGGCCGGCGTTCCTCAACACCCAGCTCACCCTCGTGCCGATCCAGTCGGACATCAGCGTCTACCTGGTCGTCGGGCTGGCCCAGTTGATGGTGCTCTCGCTCGGGCACATGAACATGGCGGTCGGCCGGATGGCCGCCACCAGCGCGTTCGCGATGGGCCTGGCGTACGACCGGCTGCACACGCCGCTGATCGTCAGCCTGCTGCTCGGGCTGGCCGTCGGCGCGCTGCTCGGCGCCCTGGCCGGGCTGATCATCTCGCGGACCGGGGTGAACTCGTTCGTGGTGACGCTCGCGCTGGACTTCGCGCTGGTCGGGCTCGTCACGATCCTCTACACCCAGTTCACCGACGGGGTGGCGTTCGCCGATCTGCCGCCCGGCATGGACGCGTTGCGCTTCGACACGTTCGCCGACTACTGCATGGGTAACCTGTGCGGCCCGGAGATCCCGCTGGTGGTGCCGTTCGCGCTGGTCGCGGCGCTCGCCGTCGGCTGCCTGTTCCGCTATTCGCGGCTGGGCCGGGAGATCCTGATGACCGGTTCCAACGTTCGCGCGGCCGAGCTGTCCGGCATCCCGACCCGGGACCGGATCGTGCAGGCGCATGCGCTCAGCGGGCTGGTCGCCGGCCTGGCCGGCTTCCTGCTCGCGGCGAACAACGGGGCCTTCTCGGCCAGCCTCGGCGACCAGTTCCTGCTGCCGTCGTTCCTCGCCCCGGTGCTCGGCGGCACGCTGCTGGCCGGCGGCGCGGTCAGCGTGCTGGGCACGGTGCTCGGCGCCACCCTCACCCAGGTCATCTACAAAGGACTCAACCTGTTGCAGTTCCCGCTCGACCAACTGCAGCTCTACATCGGACTGGTTCTGCTCGCCGCGCTCTCGTTGGACCGGGCAAGGCATGTCATCGCCGAGCGGCGAGGAGTTCGCACATGACCGCGGTACTGACTCCTACCCCGGCGCCGTCGGCTGGGCGGCGGCTGACCCGCACGCCCGAGTTCACCCTCGCGGTCATCGCGGCCGCCGGGTTCGTGGCGCTCGCCATCGCCACCGGCGGCAACCTGCTGTCGGCGGGCACGCTCGGCGCGTTCTTCCGGTTCCTGGCCGTACCCATCGTGATCGGCCTGTCCCAGATGGTCGTGCTGGCCGTCGGCCAGATGAACCTGTCCGTCGGGGCGCTGACCGGCTTCTGCGCGATGGCCTCGGCGTGGCTGATGCTCGAGGCCGGCTGGCCCGCGCCGCTGGCCGTGCTGGCGGCGCTGCTGCTGGGCCTGGTGGTCGGCCTGGTCAACGGGGCGCTGGTCGTGCTGACCCGGATCAACGGCTTCATCGTCACGCTCGCGACCATGACGATCATTCAAGGCCTCCGGTACGGGGTGAACGGCCCCGACACGTTCCAGGGCTACTCGGCCGGGCTGCGCGCGTTCGGCCGGGCCTCGGTGCTCGGGCTGCCCGTGGTGTTCCTGGCGGCGCTCGCGGTGGCGGTGCTGGTGGGCCTGTTCTTCGCCCGTACGGTGCCCGGCCGCAAGCTGCTGGCCAGCGGCGGGAGCCCGTTCGCGGCGCGGCTGTCGGGCATCTCCAACGACCGTTCGCTGATCGTCGCGCACGGCCTCTCCGGCCTGCTCGCCGGCGTCGCCGCGGTGCTGACCGTCGCGGCGTCCGGCTCGGTCAACGCCAGCATCGGCGACGACCTGCTGCTGCCCAGCTTCGCGGCGCCGATCATCGGCGGGGTGGCCCTGGTCGGCGGGGCGGTCAGCGTCACCGGCACCTGCCTGGCGGCGTTCCTGGTCCGGCTGGTCGACGTGATGCAGGCCCAGTTCGGCATCAACCCGCGGTGGATCGACCTGATCATCGGAGCCGTCGTCCTCGGGGCGGTGCTGCTCGGCACGGTACGGCAGAAGCTGCTGCGGAGAGGATCGCCCTGATGCTCACGGCGGAGAATCTCATCAAGACCTTCCCCGGCGTCCGGGCGCTCGACGGCGCGACCCTGCGGCTGGCCCCGGGCACGGTGCACGCGCTGCTCGGCGAGAACGGCGCCGGCAAGAGCACCCTGGTCAAGGTGCTCACCGGCGTCTACCGGCCGGACGGCGGCCGGATCGAGTGGGACGGCGCCGAGCTGCACCTGGCCGGGCCGCTGGACGCGCAGCGCGCCGGGATCGGCGTGGTGCACCAGGAACGCAACCTCATCCCGGCGTTCAGCGTGGCCGAGAACATCTCGCTGCACCACCTGCCGCACCACGGCGGCCTGCTCGACCGGGCCCGGCTGCGCGCCGAGGCCCGCCGCTGCCTGGATCTGCTGCACGTCGACCTGGATCCGGACACCCGGGTGGCCGACCTGTCGGTGGCCCAGGGCCAGCTGGTCGAGATCGCCAAGGCGCTCAGCCTGGACAGCAAGGTGCTGCTGCTGGACGAGCCGACCGCGTCGCTGACCGGCGACGAGGCCGAGCGGCTCTACGCGATCGTGCGCCGGCTGCGCGACGCCGGCCAGGCCGTGGTGCTGGTCAGCCACAAGCTCGAGGAGGTGTTCGCGGTCGCCGACACGGTGACCGTGCTGCGCGACGGGCACAGCGTCGCCGAGGCCCGGCCGCTCGCCGAGTTCACCCACTCGCAGATCGTCGACCTGATGGTCGGCCGGGCGTACGCCTCGGTGGCCCTCACCGAACGCACGGCCGACGCCACCGCCACGCCCGCGCTGCGCCTGGACGCCATCTCGACCGCGCTCGGCCACCGCGACGTGTCGCTGTCGGTGCGCCCCGGCGAGATCCTCGGCCTGTACGGGCTGATCGGCGCCGGCCGCAGCGAGCTGGCCAAGGCGCTGCTCGGCCTCGAGCGGATCACCGCCGGCACCCTCGAGGTGCACGGCGAGCCGGCCCGGATCCGCAACGTCGGCGAGGCGCTGCGCCGGTACCGGATCGGGTATGTCACCGAGAACCGCAAGGAGGAGGGGCTCTTCCTGGAGCAGCCGGTGGCCCGCAACATCGCGGTCACCGTGTGGCGCCGGCTGGCCCGCGCCGGGCTGGTGTCGGACCGCGCCGAGCGCGCCGTGGTGCAGACCTACGTCGAGCGGCTCGGCATCCGGCTCGCCTCGTCCCGCCAGCTCGCCGGGCAGCTCTCCGGCGGCAACCAGCAGAAGGTCAGCCTGGCCAAATGGCTCGCCGCCGAGTGCGACATCCTGATCCTGGACGAGCCGACGGTCGGCATCGACGTGCGGACCAAGGCGGCCTTCCACGAGCTGATCGCCGCGCTCGCCAGCGACGGGCTGGCGCTGCTGCTGATCTCCTCCGACCTGCCCGAGATGGTGGCGCTGGCCGACCGGGTCGCGGTGATGAGCGAGCTGCGCGTGGTCGGCGAGCTGGCCAACGACCATGATTATCCCCGGATGAGCCAGGCCATCATCCGGCTGATCCACCTGGCCGAGGAGACGGAGAGCGCCGCATGAACCCGTTCGAACGTGTGCCGATCGCCCGTACCGGGGTCGGCGTCACCCGCCTCGGGCTGGGCTGCGCCCCGCTGGGCAGCCTCTTCACCGCGGTCGACGAGGCTCAGGCGTACGCCGCCGTCGAGCGGGCCTGGCAGCTCGGCATCCGCTACTTCGACACCGCGCCGCTGTACGGCAACGGACTGTCCGAGCGCCGCACCGGGCACGTGCTAGCCGGCAAGCCGCGCGCGGACTTCACACTGTCCACAAAGGTGGGCCGGCTGCTGCGCCCGGGCGGCGGTGACAGCCAGCAGTTCTGGGCGGAGCCGGGCGACGGGGAGCCGGTGTTCGACTTCTCGTCCGACGGGGTCGTCACCTCGTACGCGGAAAGCCTGGCTCGTCTCGGTCTCGATCGGGCCGACATCCTGCACATCCACGACCCCGACGAGCACCAGGCCGAAGCGGTCACCGGCGCCCTGCCCGCGCTGATCCGGCTGCGCGCCCAGGGCCGCATCGGGGCGGTGTCGGTGGGCATGAACCAGACAAAGGTGCTCGCCGAGCTGGTCCGCACCGGCGAGCTCGACTGCGTCCTGCTCGCCGGGCGCTACTCGCTGCTCGACCAGTCCGGCCTCGACCTGCTGGAGCTGTGCGGCGAGCGCGGCGTCTCGGTGATCGTCGGCGGCGTCTTCAACTCCGGTGTGCTCGCCGATCCGAAGCCGGGCGCCTCGTACGACTACCTGCCCGTCGACCAGGAGGTGCTGGACCGCGCGCTCGCGCTGCGCGAGGTGTGCGAGGCGCACGGGGTGCCGTTGCGGGCGGCCGCCGTGCAGTTCCCGCTGACCCACCCGGCGGTGACCGCGGTGCTGGTCGGCGCGCGCTCGCCGGCCGAGGTCACCGACGCCGTCGAGATGGCCGCGACACCGGTGCCCGACCGGCTCTGGCGGGACCTGCGTGGCGCCGGGCTGCTCGCCGGCAAGGTCCGCAGCTCATGATCATCGACACCCACCAGCATCTCTGGACGGCCGACTACGCTTGGCTCGCGGATCCGTCGCTGGCCGCCATCCGGCGCGACTACACGGTCGCGGACCTGCGGGCCAACCTGCGCGCGGCCGGGGTGGACCGGACCGTGCTGGTCGAGGCGGCCCGCGGCGACGACGCCGAGACCACCGAGTTCCTCGCCCTCGCCGACGCGACGCCGGAGATCGCCGGAGTGACCGGCTGGGCGTCGCTGACCGACCCGAAGCTGTCCGACAATCTCGCCGGGCACCGCGCGGGGCCCGGCGGGCACCTGCTGGTCGGCGTCCGCGACCAGGCCCAGGCCTACCCCGACGACCACCTCGACCGCGCCGACGTCCGGGCCGGACTGGCCACCGTCGCGGCCGCCGGGCTGGTGAACGAGCTGGTCGTGCGCCCCGCGCAACTGCCCTCGGTGGCCCGGGCGGCGGCCGCGCTGCCGGAGTCGACCTTCGTGCTCGACCACCTCGGCAAGCCGCGGGTCGCCGCCGGCGCGGACGGGCTGCGTGACTGGCTCGAGCTAGTCGCCCCGGTCGCCGCGCGGCCCAACGTGGTGGCGAAGGTGTCCGGGCTGGTCGCCGAGGCGGACTGGGCTAATTGGACGGTGGCCGACCTGCGCCCGTTCGTGCGGGCCGCCGTCGAGCTGTTCGGCACCGACCGGCTGATGTTCGGATCGGACTGGCCGGTGTGCGAGGTCGCCGCGACGTACGCCGAGGTCAAGGACGCCGTGGTGGAGATTCTCGGCGGCGTACCGGCGGACCTCTTCGCCGGCACCGCGATCCGCACCTACCGCCTGGACCGCCTGCAGAAAGACGCCACATGATCATCACCGCCATCGACACCTTCGACATCCGGTTCCCGACCTCGCGCGAGCTGGACGGCTCGGACGCGATGAACCCGAACCCGGACTACTCGGCCGCGTACGTCGTGCTGCGCACCGACGGCGGGGTCGACGGGCACGGCTTCACCTTCACCATCGGCCGGGGCAACGAGGTCTGCCGGGCCGCCATCGACGCCCTCGCCCCGCTGGTGATCGGCACGGACCCCGGCGACCTCGGCGAGTTCGCCCGCCGGCTGACCCACGACTCGCAGATCCGCTGGCTCGGCCCGGAGAAAGGGGTCATGCACCTGGCCGCCGCCGCCCTGGTCAACGCGGCCTGGGATCTGGCGGCCAAGCTCGCCGGCAAGCCGGTGTGGCGGCTGCTCAGCGACCTGAGCCCGGAGCAGATCGTGGACCTGGTCGACTGGCGCTATCTGAGCGACGCGCTGACCCCGGCCGAGGCGCTCGACCTGCTGCAGGCCGCGCGGCCGGGCCGGGACGAGCGGATCGCGCGGCTGCAGCGGCACGGCTATCCGGCGTACACGACCTCGCCGGGCTGGCTCGGCTATTCCGACGACAAGCTGGTGCGGCTCGCCAAGGAGGCGGTGGCGGACGGCTACTCGCTGATCAAGCTGAAGGTGGGCAACGACCGCGACGACGACGTACGGCGCCTCGCGCTGGCCCGGCAGGCGGTCGGCGACGGGGTCCGGCTCGCGGTCGACGCCAACCAGCGCTGGGACGTCGCCGAGGCGGTGGACTGGATGCCCGCGCTGGCCCCGTACCGGCCGTGGTGGATCGAGGAGCCGACCAGCCCCGACGACGTGCTCGGGCACGCCGCGATCCGGCGCGCGCTGGCCACGGCGGGCCCGCACGGCAGCCCGATCCGGGTGGCCACCGGGGAGCACGTGCAGAACCGGGTGGTGTTCAAGCAACTGCTCGCCGCCGACGCGATCGACATCGTGCAGATCGACGCGTGCCGGGTCGCCGGCGTGAACGAGAACGTGGCGATCCTGTTGCTGGCCGCGAAGTTCGGCAAACCGGTGTGCCCGCACGCCGGCGGCGTCGGGTTGTGCGAGCTGGTCCGGCATCTGTCCATGTTCGACTATGTGGCCGTCTCCGGGACTCTCGAGGACCGGGTCATCGAGTACGTGGACCACCTGCACGAGCACTTCCTCGACCCGGCCGTGGTGACCCGGGGGGCGTACGAGGCGCCGACCGCGCCCGGCTTCTCGGCCGAGATGCGCCCGGAGACCCTCAAGCGGTACGCGTACCCGGACGGCCCGGAGTGGGCCTGATCGCACTCGACCTCGGCACCGGCGAGTCCACGCCCGTCGCGAGCGACCCGGCGGATTTCGACGGCCCGATCGCGGCGCTGCGGCTGCTCGCGGCCCGGCTCCCGGCGGATCCCGTGGACGCGCCGCTCGCCCTGGTCGCCGGCACCGTGGCCGGCACGCTCGCGCCGGGCACCGACCGCTGCGCCGCCGTCGGGTTGTCGCCGCTGTCCGGGGCGGTCGCCGAGACCCGGGCCGAGGGCCCGTACGCGGCCGGCCTGCGCGCCGCCGGGGTGACCGGAATAATCCTCGCCGGCCGGGCCGGCACGCCATCGATCGTTGTCGTCGAGCACGGCGCGGCCCGCCTCGAGCCGGCCGGCGAGCTGTCCGGGCTGGAGACCGGCCCGGCCACCGACCGGCTGCTCGCGCGCTACGGCTCCGGCGCGGCGGTGGCGGTCGTCGGCCCGGCCGGCGAGCACCAGGTCCGGTACGCCTCCATCGTCACCTGCCGGCATCACCCGCTGCCCCGCCTCGGCCTGGGCGCGGTGCTCGGCGGAAAGCGGGTCAAGGCCGTGGTCTGCGTCGGCTCGCACCGCCCGCCACTGGCCGACCCTGAAGCGGTGCACCGGATCGCCGCCGGTTACGCGGCCGCCGTACCGGAGAACTCGCTCACGGCCTGGCAGCACGGCGCGCCCGGCTTCGGCTTATGGGCCGGCGAGCCGGGATACGCGCCGGTCGGCAACTTCGCCGACACCACCCGCGGCGGCGGGGTGGGTGTCGTCCCGGTCGCGCTGGCGCTGGCCGCGACCGTCGCCGCCTGCCCGGGCTGCCCCACCGACTGCATCAAGGTGTACGCGGGCGCCGGCCTGCACCAGGAGGCATTGGCCGCGCTGGGCCCGAATCTGGGCGTCGCCGACCCGTGGCCGCTGCTGGCCCGCTGCGAACAGCTGGGCCTGGACCCGGTGTCGCTCGGCGGGACGCTCGCCGCGGCCGGGATCGAGCCGGCCGACATCCCGGCGGCGGTGGAACGGATCGGGGCGGGCGGCGACCCGCTCGGGGCCGGCGCCGACCGGGTGGCCCCGCACCGGGCGGTGACGAGCAAGCGGGTGGAGATGCCGCCGTTCGACCCGCGGGTGCAGCCCAACCTCGGCCTGGCGTACGCGGTCTCCCCCATCGGCCCGCGCTACGACCTGGTGGAACACGACCTGGACTTCGACGCCGACGAGGGCCTGCCCGCGAGCTTCGACGAGATGCGCCGGCTCGGCGTCGACGTGCCCCGGCCACGCGGCGAGCTCGACGTCGCCCGAACCGCCCAGCTGCTGCGGTTGTGGAGCGGCCTGGACGCGCTCGGGGTGTGCGTGTTCGCGGCCACGCCGACCCGTCCCCTTCTGCTGGCCCAGGTCGAGGAGCTGGTCGCGGCGGTCACCGGGCGCCGGCCGGACGTGCTGGCCCTCGGCGCCCGGCGGCTGCGCCTGCAGTTCGAGATCAACCGGCGGCTCGGCCTGGACCCGGCGGCCGAGGACCGCCTGCCGGACCTGTTCTTCACCGAGCCGGTCCGCGCGGGCCGCTACCTCGGCGCCGTCCTGGACCGCTCAACGTTCACCGCCGCCGTCGCCGAGTTGCGTGAGGAACTGGACCACCCGATCACAGACCCGTGACACGTCTCATTCATAGTGGTAGCGACACGAGATGACCGTGACTGCATCCGGTTCGACGGCGTATACCAGCCGATGCTCGTCGTCGATGCGACGTGCCCGGAGCCCGGCAAGGTTGTTCCGGAGGATTTCAGGTTTGCCGATGCCGGATCCGTCAGGATCTCGTTTGATGTCCGCGATCAGGACATTGATGCGCTTAAGAGTCTTCCGGTCCTGAATCTGCCAGTACAGGTAGTCGTCCCAGGCGCGATCGGTCCAGATGAGTTTCACTCCTCGGGGCCCAGGTCACGTTCCGTGGCCCGTCCGCCGCGCCACTGCTCGATGCTCTCCATGAGGTGTTTGGCGTTGGCAGGCGACCGGAGAAGATAGTTGGTCTCCACGATCGAGTCCCAGTCGTCCTTGCTGACCAACACCGCGTTGCCCCGCTTGGACACGATCTCGATGGGCGTGTGGTCCGCGTTGACCCGCTCGATGAGCGGGAACAGCGTCTTACGTGCCTCGCTCGCGCTGATAGCGGCAACCATGACCCCTCCTTCTGTAAGCGGTACCAAATATGGTACCAGTATCGGAGGCCATACGAGGGCGGGGCCAGGAGCTCACAAACCCGTGACGAGCAGGGACACCGCGGACTCCTGGCGGCCGATGCTGGCGCTGTCGAACGGCCCGGCCCAGTTCGCTCCGTACAGGTCGCCGCTGCGGGCGTGCGCGTACGCCGAGCCGGCCTGCGCGCACAGATAGCCCCGGTACGGCCGGCCCGGCAGCGCCCGGTCCAGTTCGTCGAGGTTGCGGGCGAAGATCCCCTTGAACGCCGTCTGGTCGCTGTTGCAGGTGTCGGCCGGTTGGCAGGGTTCGGTCAGGATCCCGTTCGGCGACAGCTGCGGGCTGCGCAGGACCGCGTCGGCGATCTTCCGGGCGGCCGCGAGCAGGCCCGGGTCGCCGGTGGCCCGGTGCAGCTCGACCAGCCCGCCGAGGACCACCCCCTGGTTGTACGTCCACGTGGTGCCGCCGTTGTTGGCGCAGCCGCCGCTCTGGGTGGTCAGCCCGTCGTTGATCAGGCCGGTCCCGTTGATCATGCCGCTGTTCTTCAGCCACTGCCAGGCTGCCAGCGCGTGCCCCAGATACACAGTGTCGCCGGGCAGGCGGTTGTGCAGGGCGGCGGCCAGTTGGAGGTACAGCTCGACGCTGATCGCGTTCTTGTAGGTCTTGCCCGGGATGTCCCACCAGACGCCGCCCCCGCAGACGTCGTCCCAGTAGCCGTGGATGTACTGCTCGTCCAGCTCGGCGATGCTCAGATACTGCCGGTCGCGGGTCAGGTCGTACATCCGGGTCATGGCCAGGCCCCACCAGCCGGTGTCGTCGGTGGAGTCGGCCCGGAACTCGCCGCCGCCCGCCGGCCACCAGGGCAACGGCTTGCGTTGCTGCTCGATGGTGTTCTCGATCTGTGGCAGATACCGCTTGGTGCCGGTGCGGACCGAGTAGTCGAGCAACGCCTGCAGCGCGTTGCCCGACTGCCACCACGGGGCCTCGGGATCGAAGCGGCCACTCGCCTGGTCGTAGAAGCCCATCATCGCCTCGACGGCCGCCGCCGCCTTGGCCCGCGGGCTCGGTGGACCCGCGGCCGGGGCGGCCAGCGCCGCCGTCGCCGGCAGGACCACCGCCATCCCGAGAGCGACCGCCCCGACACCGACCCAGGTCCTGCGCAACAGCTCCACGGTGGACCGCCTTCCCGACTATGCCGCCGGCTAACTATAAGGGACCTCGATGCGGTCGACGTCCGGCGAATAGGTCACCGAGCTGCTGTCGAACTCGATGGTGTTGGTGCCCGCGTGCAGGTACAGCGGAACGGTCGCGGTGGCCGGGATGTCCCAGCCGCCGCTGGACGGGAAGGCCAGGTTCAGCGGGTTCTGCCCGTTCGCCGAGACGGTCGCCGAGCGGGGGTCGCCACTGACGTAGCGGATGTTCACCTGGTACGTGCCAGAGCGCGACACCCGGATGCCGTTGAACGCCAGGGCTCCACCGTTGTAGAGGTTGCCGACCTTCTTGCCGCCGGAGCAGTTGGCGCAGTCCGCCACGGCCGCGCCGGGCACCATGGTGTTGACGGCGCTTTCGGCCTCGTAGGCGGTCGTGCCGGTGCCGGTGCCGCGCGGCGTGACCCGGAACAGCCTCGTGCCGTGCGACGGGACGACCGCCGAGATGCCGCCGTCGTGGCCGCCGATGTTCCGGCCGGCCCACACGTCGCGGACGTCCGCGCGCCCGGCGAAGCCGAAGCTGGTCCAGTTGGCCGCGACGGTCGCCGGGAAGCTGCCCATGTTGAACAGCGCGATCGTGTACGAGCCGTCCTTGTTCTGCATCCCCCAGACCTGCGCGGTGCCGGCGGGCGTGACCGGCCGGGCCGGAATGCCCTGCTGGTCGATCGCGATGACCTCGCGGTTGGTCAGCAGTGAGATGCCGTACGCGTCGAGCTTGGTCAGGTCGTCGCCGGTGTAGAGCGGGGCGGCCGAGATGGCCCACAAGGTGAGGTAGCTCTGCCGTTCGTCCTTGCTGAGCCCGTCCATCTCGCCGTTGCCGACGTCGACCGAGTCGAGATCGTTCCACCCGCCCGGCCCGGTCCACGGCGTCCACGCGGGCACGTCGTCCCAGCGGATCTTGACCGAGTTGTTCCAGGTGACCAGCGTCGCGCAGTAGCACTCGACGTCGGTGTCGATGCGCCAGCCGTTCGAGTTGGCCTTCCAGTCGGCGGCGTAGTTGCGATCCAGCGACCAGGACACCAGCAGCCGGATCGGCCGGCCGGTCCGGGCCAGCGCGGCCTTCCAGGCCTGCACGTCGGCGACATTGTTGTAGTTGTCGCCGCTCTTGAACGAGCCGGGGCCGACGCCGTCGAGCTTGAGGAAGTCGTAACCCCAGCCGGCGATCAGCTGGGCGTAGGAGTCGATGTATTTCTGGGCGCACGGCCGGGAGAAATCGATCTTGTACGAGCTGTCCCAGCCGTTCGTCGTCCGCTTGTCCGGATAGACGATGTCGGCGAGCGTGCAGCCGGGTGCGCCGAAGACCGGGGTCGCCCCGTCCTCGCCATAGGCCACTTTGGACAGACCGACGGCCAGGTAGATGCCGGCGTTGATGCCGTTGGCGTGCAACGTGTCGGCCACATACTTCATGCCGTGCGGGAAGCGGACCGGGTCCGCCATCTCGCGGCCGTAGCCGTCGAAGTGGAACGTCCAGTCGTAGCTGGTGGACCAGCCGGCGTCGATGTTCATGTAGTTGTAGCCGGCCGGCTTGAGCGTCTTGACGAACGGCGGGATCTGCTTGAACAGGTTGGCCTCGTTGAGCCAGCTGGCGCCGCCGTTCGGGTTCACCCCGGGGTACTGGGTGGACTGCAGGCTCCAGCTCGACCAGCCCATCAGCGGTGTCGCCGCGATGCCGTCCGCGGCCGCCGCGGCGGCCGCCCGGCCGGCGGCTGCCCGCTGCACGGCGGACGGGTCACGGGTGACGGTGTTCGGCGCGGACGCCGTGGGACTGGGTTTCGGGCCCGGCGCACCGCCGGCCCCGGCCGCGGCGGCCCGAGCCGGGCCGGGCACCAGGATCAGGCTGCCGGCCAGCAACGCCGCGCCGATACGGGACGGTGATCTCACAGTCGCGCCTCCTTACGGAGTGACAGGAAACATAGGCGCAACCTAGGCAAAATAATTAACGTCGTCAAGTATTGATTTCCTCGAATGTGTGGTCCTACGCTCGGCGGCACGTCACCGTCCGCCGTCCCGCGTAACCCCCGAGGACCCGATGCCTGTCGTGACTTTCGAACCGCGCCTCCGCCTGTGGCTGCTCAGTGGAGCCGCCACCGCGTACGCCGTCCGGCTCGCCGCCGACGGCACCCTGCGGCACGTGCACTGGGGCGGCCCGCTCACCCTCGACCAGGCCGCGGAGCTCGCGGAACGTACGGCGGCGGCGGAAAGCGTGCCGGCCAGCAGCTTCGAAGCGACGGCGGGCGCCGACGAGCTGCCCGTCGAGGGCGGAGCCCGGTTCGGCCCGGCCGCGCTGCAGGTCCGCTTCCCGGACGGCACCCGCGCCGTCGAGTGGCGCTACGCCGACCACGACATCGACGACGGCCACCTGCGGATCCACCTGCGCGACCGGCACTACCCGCTGGGCGTGACACTGCACTACCGGATGCTCGCCGGCACCGGCGTACTCGAACGCTGGACCACGGTGACCAACAGCGGCCGCAAGCCGATCACCGTGCTGCGCTGCGACTCCGCGGCGTGGACTGTGCCCGGCCGCGACGACTACCGGCTCAGCCACCTGGTCGGCGCCTGGACCAGCGAGTTCCGGCTGCGCCGCACCGCGCTGCCGGTCGCCGAGACCGTGCTGACCAGCCGCCGCGGCCTCACCAGCCACCACGCCAACCCGTGGCTGGCAATCGACGACGGCACCGCCGGCGAGGAGCACGGCGAGGTGTGGAGCACCGCCCTGGCCTGGAGCGGCAGCTGGCGGATCACCGTGCACCGCGACCCGGCGGGCCGGACAATGTGGACCGGCGGCTTCGGCCACGAGGGACTCACCTGGTCGCTGACCGCGGGCGAGACCCTGCAAACGCCGGTCTTCGCCGGCGTGCACACCGGCGCCGGCTTCGGCGGGGCCAGCCGGGCCTGGCACGCGTACGCCCGCGAGCACGTCCTGCCCCGCGGCGACGAGCTGCGGCCGGTGCTCTACAACTCCTGGGAGGCGACCGGCTTCGACGTCGGCGAGGACACCCAGATCGCGCTCGCCGCCCGCGCCGCCGGCCTCGGCGCCGAGCTGTTCGTCATGGACGACGGCTGGTTCGGCGCCCGCAGCAGCGAACGGGCCGGCCTCGGCGACTGGACGCCGAACCCGCAACGGTTCCCGCGCGGCCTGGGCCCGTTGATCGCCGAGGTGCGCCGCCTGGGCATGAGTTTCGGCCTGTGGCTGGAGCCCGAGATGGTCAACCCGGACAGCGACCTCTACCGCGAGCATCCGGACTGGGTGCTGCACATGGCCAACCGGCGCCGCACCGAGCTGCGCCATCAGCTGGTGCTGAACCTGGCCCGCCCGGACACCGCCGCGTGGACCCACGCGTGGCTGGACGCGCTGCTCACCGAGCACGACATCGACTTCGTGAAGTGGGACGCCAACCGGGCGTTCACCGAGGCCGGCTGGCCCGGGCACGGCGACCCGGACCGGGTCTGGATCGCGCACACCCGGGCCGTGCACCAGATCATCGACCGGCTCCGGGCCGACCACCCGCGCCTGCGGATCGAGGCCTGCGCGGGCGGTGGCGGCCGGGCCGACCTGGCCATGCTGGCCCGCACCGACCAGGTGTGGCCGTCGGACAACACCGACCCGGTGGACCGCCTGGGCATCCAGCACGGGTTCAGCCAGCTCTTCCCGGCGCAGGTGATGGGCGCCTGGGTCACCGACAGCCCGAACGTCACCACCGCCCGGTCCACCCCGCTGCGGTTCCGCTTCCACGTCGCGATGGCCGGGGTGCTCGGGCTGGGCGGCGACCTGACCGCCTGGGACGCCGACCAGCTGAAGGAGGCCGCCGATCTGGTCGCCGCCTACAAACGCATCCGGCCGGTGGTCCAGCACGGCACGGCGTACCGGCTGACCGGCGAGCACCCGCCGACCGGCGTGCACTACGTCCACGGCGACGAGCACGTGATCCTCGCCTGGTGCCCGGCCCGTCCGTACGGCCACGGGCCCGCACCGCTGCGGCTTACCGCGGTGTGCGCCGACGCGACGTACCGCGACCGGGACACCGGCGCGACCTATTCGGGGGCCGTGCTGCTGCGCTCCGGCCTCCCCCTCGACCTGCCGCCCGGCGATCACGCGAGCGCTCTCGTACGCCTGGAGCGGTTGCCCTGATTCACCCACTCGACATGGAGCTCCGATGACCCAGCTTCGCCCCAGCCGCCGCACCATCCTGAAAGGCGCCACGGCCCTCGGCGCCGTCCCGCTGCTCGCTGCCTGCAGCGGAGGCTCGCCCGCCGCCAGCACCGGCAGCAAGACCACCTCGGTCGGCTCCGGCCTGTCCGACCCCGTCCCGAAGTCCGCGATCCAGGCGATGGTCGACGCCTACCAGCAGAAGTCCGGCAACACCGTGCGGATGAACGTGATGCCGCGCGACCAGCTCGTCAACAACATCAGCTCCTACCTGCAGGCCAACCCGGAGGACGCGATCACCTGGTTCGCCGGCTACCGGATGCGCTACTACGCCGGGAAAGGCCTGCTCGCGCCGCTCGACGACGTGTGGGACAAGATCGGCGCGAACTTCGGTCCCGGCCTGGCCGACGCGTCGTCCAGCAACGGCAAGAAGTACCTGGTGCCGAACTACAACTACCCGTGGGTCGTCTTCTACCGCAAAAGCGTCTGGCAGCAGCACGGCTACCAGGTGCCGGCGACCTGGGACGCGCTGCTCGCGCTCTGCGCCACGATGAAGAAGGACGGGCTGAGCCCGATCGCGTTCGGCGACAAGGACGGCTGGCCCGCGATGGGCACGTTCGACTACCTCAACATGCGTACGAACGGCTATCAGTTCCACGTCGACCTGTGCGCTCACAACGAGTCCTGGGATTCCCCGAAGGTGCGGGCCGTCTTCGACAACTGGAAGGCGCTGCTGCCGTACCAGGACACCGGCGCGCTGGGCGCGACCTGGCAGCAGGCCGCGCACAACCTGGCCGGCAAGAAGTCCGGCATGTACTTGATCGGCACCTTCCTGCTGCAGGAGATCACCGACAAGGCCGTCGTCGACGACCTCGACTTCTTCCCGTTCCCGGCCGTCGCGCTCGAGGGCACCGACGCCATCGAGGCACCGATCGACGGCTTCGTGCTGTCCACCCGCGGCGGCAAGAATCCGGTGGCCAAGGACATGCTGGCGTTCTTCGGCACCGGGGCGGGGCAGGATGCGTACGCGGGCAAGGATCCGTCCAATCTGCAGACCGCCGCCGATGCGAACACCTCGACCTTCTCGCCGATCCAGAAGAAGGCCGCGGAGCTGATCGCGCAGTCGAAGAAGGTCAGCCAGTTCTTCGACCGCGACGCGCTCCCGGCGATGGCCAGCAACGTGATGATCCCTGCCCTGCAGGGGTTCCTCAAGGACGGCAAGATCAACACTGCCAGCCTCGAAGCGCAGGCCAAGACCCTGTACGCGTCCGCCTAGGCCGGCTCATGACTGAGACAACCGTGCTCCCGGCAGTCGCCGCCCCGGCGGAGGTGCCCGTGCCACGCGCCCGCCGGCGCCGGGTGCGGCGACTGTCGGGCCGCGACCGGCTCGTGCTCGCCGTGATGGTGGGCGTGCCCACGCTGATCCAGGCCGTGCTGGTGTGGATCCCGACGCTGTTCTCGATCGGGCTGTCCTTCACCCGCTGGAACGGGCTGGCCATCGCCGACCTGCGGCCCGCCGGCCTGAGCAACTACCGCTTCGTCGTCGAGGACTACCCGCCGTTCTGGCCCGCCATCGCGCACAACCTGATCTGGCTCGGCTTCCTCGCCCTCGTGGCCACACCGCTCGGCCTGCTGCTGGCTGTGCTGCTGGACCAGCGGATCCGGGGCAGCCGGATCTACCAGAGCCTGTTCTTCGCCCCGGTGATGCTCTCGATGGTGCTGGTCGGCATCATCTGGCAGCTCGTCTACGCCCGCGACGAGGGGCTGCTCAACAACATGCTCGGCACCGCGGGCCGGCCGAACGCGGTCGACTGGTTCGGCGACCCGCACGTCAACCTGTGGGCCGCGCTGGTCGCCACCGCTTGGCGGCACGCGGGCTACATCATGGTGCTCTACCTGGCCGGCCTCAAGGGCGTCGACCCGAGCCTGCGGGAGGCCGCGGCCATCGACGGCGCCAACGCCCGGCAGACGTTCTTTCAGGTGGTGCTGCCCGCGATGCGGCCGATCAACATCGTGATCGTGGTGATCACCTTCATCGAGGCGCTGCGCGCGTTCGACATCGTCTACGTGATCAACCACGGCACCAACGGGCTCGAACTGCTCAGCGTGCTGGTGATCCAGAACCTGGTGGGCGAGGGCCAGGTGATCGGCGTCGGCTCCGCCCTGGCCGTACTGCTGCTGGTGGTCTCGCTCATCCCGATCGTCACGTATCTGGTCCGCACGTTCCGGCGGGCCGAGGGATGAACCGGCCCCGCTACGGCACCCACCTGTTCCTCGTCACGCTGTCCGCGATGTGGCTGCTGCCGCTGCTGTGGACGCTCTACACGTCGCTGCGGCCCAAGGCGGTCACCGACAAGTACGGCTACTGGAGCCTGCACGGCCCGTTCAACCTGCACAACTTCGCCGACGCCTGGACCCAGGGCAGCCTGCCCACGTACTTCGTCAACTCGATCTACATCACCGTACCGTCGGTGCTGCTCACCCTCGGCCTCGCCTCGATGATGGCGTTCGCGGTCAGCCGCTTCACCTGGAAGTTCAACGTCACGCTGCTGATCCTGTTCACCGCCGGCAACATGCTCCCGCCGCAGGTGCTCGCGGCGCCGCTGTTCGAGATGTTCAAGCACACGCCGCTGCCGTACTCGCTGAGCACCTCCGGGTCGCTGTTGGACACCTACTACGCGGTCATCGCCGTGGAGGTCGCGTTCCAGCTCGGCTTCTGCACCTTCGTGCTGTCCAACTACATGAAGACGCTGCCCGCCGAGCTCACCGAGGCGGCGCTGGTGGACGGCGCGAGCGTGTGGCGGCAGTACCACCGGATCATCATGCCGTTGTCCCGGCCGGCGCTGGCCGCGCTCGGCACGCTCGAGGTGATCTGGCTGTACAACGACTTCTTCTGGCCGTTGCTGTTCATCCAGAGCGGCGACCGGCTGCCGATCACCACCGGCGTCAACAGCCTGCAGGGGCAGTTCCTGCTCAACTACAACCTCATCGCGGCCGGCGCCACGATCACCGTCATCCCGACGTTGCTCATCTATCTGGCGCTGCAGCGGCACTTCGTGGCCGGGCTTACTCTCGGCGCGAACAAGGGGTGACGGGCCACAATGACGTGGCCGCTTTCGTTTCTTGATCAGGAGGACACCCGATGGCCCAGTTCGACCTGCCCCTCGCCGAGCTGCAGCAGTACCGGCCCGAGCGCGACGAACCGGCAGATTTCGACGACTTCTGGCGCGACACCCTCGGCAAGTCGGCCACGCACGACCTGGCGGCCGAGTTCACCGCGTACGACGCGCTGCTGCCCGGGGTGCGGATCTACGACGTGCGCTACGCCGGATACGACGGCCAGCGCGTCGCCGGCTGGTTCCTCACCCCGCCGGACGCCACCGGCCCGCTGCCGTGCGTCGTGCACTACATCGGGTACGGCGGTGGGCGCGGCCGCCCGCACGAGTGGCTGCTCTGGCCCGCCGCCGGATACGCCGTGTTCGTGATGGACTCCCGCGGGCAGGGCGACGGCGACACCCCCGACCTGCCCGGCGTCGGCCCGCAGCACGGCGGGCTGATCACCCGTGGGGTGCTGGACCGCGAGAACTACTACTACCGCCGGCTGTTCACCGACGCGGTCCGCGCGGTGGACGCCGCCGCGAGCCGGCCCGAGGTCGACCCCGACCGGATCATCGTGGCCGGCGCCAGCCAGGGCGGCGGCATCGCGCAAGCCGTCGCCGGCCTGCGCACGGACGTCGCCGGCGCGATCATCGACGTGCCGTTCCTGACCCATTTCCGGCGGGCCACCGAGATCACCGACGCGTACCCGTACCGGGAGATCTCGGACCTCTGCCAGACCAACCGCGACCGGGTCGACCAGATCCTCGAGACGCTGCACTACTTCGACGGCCTGCACTTCGCGGCCCGCGGCACCGCGCCCGCCCTGTACACGGTCGGCCTGATGGACGCCATCTGCCCGCCGTCGACGGTGTACGCGGCCTTCAACCACTACGCCGGGCCGAAGCGGATGCAGGTCTGGCCGTTCAACGGCCACGAGGGCGGGGCGAGCTTCCAGCCGCCGGTGAACCTGCGCTGGCTGCGCGACCTGCTCTGACCGCCGCCCGGCGTGGCATTGTCTATCGGGTGATCTTCGCGCGATCGGGTACGCCCGGCCGCCGGCGCAGCACGGCCCGGCTCGCCGGCTCGCTGCCCGCCGCGGTGTTGCTGCTCGCGCTGCCGGCCGGGTGCCGGTCGGGCTCGGCGGCGCTCGCGCACCGGTCCGCGGGGTCAGCCGCCGCGACGCCGGCTGCCGGGGTGCCGCCGCCCCGCGCACCGGCGACGCGCTGCCGACCATCGTCCGCCAGTTGCGAGCCCGCGGCTACCAACTCGTGACGTTAAGTGATCTGCTCGCCTAGAGTTTGAGGCATAACTCGCTTCCGCGGTGGGTAGTCGTCGCTGCGATGTATCTGTGGCCGGCGGCGCGCCTCGGCATCGACAGGACACCGTTGCCCGGCGACCGGTGAGGAGACATCCCGCAGATGAGCCCCCGATTGAAACCCGCACCGGCCGATCCCGGCACCGCCGAGACATTCGGTGTCTCGACCGACGAGGTGCTGGCCCGCGCGGGCCGCTGGCTACTGGCGAAGGTGTGGCTGGGCTGCGTGCTGTCCGGCGCGTACGCGGCCGGTCGGCACTTCGGCTGGCCGCAGGCCCTGCTGACCACCGCGGGGGTGCTCGGCGCGCTGGCCCTGTCGCTCGCCTCCTGGTGGCTGCCACTCTGGACGGCCCGCAGCAGCACCGGCATCGCCATCGTCGACACGGGCCTGCGCATCGTCGTGTGGGGCAGCCTCGCGGCGTGCGTGGTGGCGCTGTTGATCGGCATGCCCGCGGTCGGCGCCGTCGCCGGGGCCTTGCTGATCAGCACGGCCGCCCGCACCTTCCACCCCAAATTCAAACCCCTGCTGCGACGGTACGGCCTGAGCACCGGCCTAGCGCGCCGCTCGTCTCGCGGCCGGCGCCCGGGATGGACGGGCGACCGGCGGGTCGGCGGGTCGCCGGTCCGAGGCCGAACTGGCGCCCCGCCGACCCGAGACGTCCACGCCGGACGGGCCCGCCAGCCTGGCGATGCCGGCCGCACGGGCTGGCGAGCGGCCTGCCCCGGCGACCCCGGCCCGACGGGCCGTCGGACCGGCGGACCCAGCGACGCCGTTCACATGGGCCGACGGACGGCCACGCCAAGCGAAGCCGGTCGCACAACTTGGCGGGCCACCCGACCCAGCGACACCAGTCAGACGGCCCGCCGGCCCGCCGGACCCAGCGACACCGGTCATGCTGGCAGACGGACCGCCGCGCCGGGCAACACCAGCCACGCGGCCCCACCGCCCGGCGGACCCAGCGACACCAGCCACGCAAGTACACGGACCGCCGCGCCAAGCAACACCACCCACATGGCCCGACCGCCCGGCGGACCCAGCGACACCAGCACACGGACCCCCGCGCCGGGCGACCCCGGTCGCGTAGCCGGGCAGGCTGGCGGATCGGTCGATGCCGGTCGCACCGCACCCTCGGCGGTGCGGCGGGACTCGCGGTCCGGGCCCCGGTGCGAGCCGCGGCCGGCTCGAGTCGATCAGGCCGCCGCCCCTGGCCCCGTACGATAAATGTGCTATTTATCCTGTGTCAGGTGATTTCGATGCAGTTCTCCGAGCCACGGCTGTCCACGGCGAGCAGCGTGCCGAGGTCGTATTCGGACAATACATAATGGCCGGACTTGGGGGACAAAGCCGATACTTCCCGCACATTAGGCTCGGGCGTCAAATGCACCACGGCACCCGTACACTTATCCTTGAATTTCGGGAATTTCAGCTGCAAAGCAGTCGTGCCATCATATTTCCCGACCAGGGTTGGCTTGCCGGTAGCCGTCGCGACCCCGGTGAAGCTGAAGCCCTTCTTGGGCGGTTCATATTTGAACGGCGTCCAGTAGACGGGCACCTGCGCCTGGGCGACATCGTCGATGCACAGGCCCTCGCCGGGCGCGATGGTCAACACGGCGCCGTCGGTATCCGACTCGATCGTGGTCCGGCCGCGGATCTCCCCCGCCTGCGTCGACAGGCTGTAGGAAGGGCTGCAACTCGCCGCCACGGACGGCGACGGAGACGAGGCATCCCCGGCCGCTTTGTTCGTCGACGAGTCGCCGGCGCAACCACCGGCCAGCGTGACGGCGACGCCGGCCGCAGCCGCCCACCACATTCGTCCTATGTGCACGTTCTCTCCCACCGAATTAGGGCATTGCCGCGCCGGGATACTGCCACGGCGACCCGGCCGGGAAAGCCGACTTTGGACAGCGCTGGACACCCGGCTCGGGGGGTCTGCCGGTACCCGGTTGCCCAGGCACTCCCACCCGGCCCGCTCGTCCTGTTGGCTGGTCGGGAAACCAGCACCCAGATCGCAGAAAGAAGCACACCATGTCGACTTGGCTGATCACCGGTTGCTCGACCGGCCTCGGTCGCTCGCTCGCCGAGGCGGTCCTCGCCCACGGCGACAACGCCGTCATCACCGCCCGCGACGCCGCGCGGGTGGACGACCTCGCGAAGACCTACCCGGACACGGCCCTGGCGCTCGCGCTCGACGTGACCGATCCCGCCCAGGTCGCCGACTCGGTGCGGCGGGCCGAGGCGACCTTCGGCGGCGTCGACGTGCTGGTCAACAACGCCGGATACGGCTACCGGGCCGCGGTCGAGGAGGGCGACGACGCCGATGTGCAGCGGCTGTTCGCCACGAACTTCTTCGGCGCGGTCGCGATGATCAAGGCGGTGCTGCCGGGCATGCGGGCCCGCCGCAGCGGCGCGATCGTGAACGTCTCGTCGATCGGCGCCCGGATCTGCCCGCCCGGATCCGGCTACTACGCCGCCTCGAAGGCCGCCCTCGAGGGCATGTCCGGCTCGCTGCGCAAGGAACTGCGGCCGCTCGGCATCGCCGTGACGACGGTGGAGCCCGGCGCCTTCCGCACCGACTTCGCCGGCCGCTCGCTGGGCCAGTCCGCCGCGGCGATCGGCGACTACGCCGAAACAGCCGGAAAGCGACGCAAGGAGAACGACACCGTGCACGGCACCCAGCCGGGCGATCCCGCGAAGGCCGCCCAGGCGATCATCACCGTCGTCGAGTCCCCCGACGCGCCGGCGCTGCTGCTCCTCGGCGCAGACGCGCAGACCTTCTTCGGCGGTGTCCGGGAAGCGGAACGCGCCGACCTGGAAGCATGGCAGGACCTCAGCGCCGGCACCGGCTTCGACAACTAGCAGTCGCGCAGCGCGCTCAGCGGCCCGGTGGGAAGCGCGATCCACCCCTCGGTACGCGCCGCGGCTAGCTCGTGCCGGTCGGGCCGCGAAGCCTGCCCCCGCGCGACCGCCCGGGCGGTGAGCGCCGCAACGACCGCGTCCAGCACGTGATCGCTGCGCCGGCACAGCTGTTCGTGCCCGCCGAGATCCAGCCACGGCACGAGTTCGGCGAGCCGGTCGACGAGCACGCCGAGCACAGCCCGGTTCTTCGGCCGCTTGTAGCCTCGCGACGGCAGGCCCCACAGCTTCAGCGACGCGGCCGGATAGACCTCCACGACGGTGCCGGCGCCACTGCGGTCAACCGGCGCGCCGAGCTCGGCGATCCGCGCCTGCAGGCTGGCGCAGCGAAACGCGGCGTGCGCGATGAGATCGGCGGCGACGCTCAGCGGCGGCACCCCTGTCACCGCCCGCACCACCTCGTCAGTGTGCCGCCAGGCCACCCGCCGCCGCCCGGCCCGACCGGTCAGCGCGGCGTCATACGCCGCCGCGCCGAGCCGGTGCCCACTGACGAAGGCCACAAACTCGTCGGGCCAGCCCAGCGGGCAGTCGATGCCGGCCTTGTCCGCCCGCAGCACCGCCTTGACCACCGCATCGTCGTCACCCGGCAGGACGACCTCGACCAGCCGAGCCCCCGCACCCGACCACTCAAGCGCCGCGATCGCGGTGCCAGCCGGCTCCGCCGCGAGATCGACCCCCACAGTCAACACCGCCCCACCCTAAGGTCAGTGATCGGCAAGGTGGCCTCCCACAGGGGTACGCCTTCCACTCGGGAGATCCGCCATCCTCGCGGGGTGCGGACGGCGGTCAGATGGTAGCGCTCGCCGAACAGGCGCCCGCCGGGCTGGCCGACGAAGACGGCGAGCAGGTTGGCGCCGATCGTGGCCGTGTCGCCGGCCACGTCGATGAGTGGGTTGGTGATGAAGCTCTGGGTGAACACGCCGGCCGGGCGGATCCGGCGTGCCTTCTCCACGAGGGCATCGATTCCCTGGACCGCACCGCTGGCAGTGCTGACCGAGGCGTCCTCGGTGAAGACGGTTCGCATCTCCCCGAAGCGCTTTTCGTCGAGACAACGCCCGAGGCGGGCGACCAGGAGCGTCTCAGCCGCGCGCCGAGCTGGCTGATCAACCAGGCCTCCGCGCAAAGCCATCGCCTGGTGACCGAACGGTTCGCCGCCGCCGACGCCCGCGGCTACCACTACCGACTGCTGGCCGCATTGGCTGAGCACGGGCCGGCCGGCCAGGCCGAGCTCGGTCGCCGCGCGGGCATCGACCGCAGCGATGTCGTCGCGGCACTGAACGAACTGGCCGACAAGAAGCTGATCGAGCGCACGCCGGATCCCACCGACCGCAGGCGGAACATCATCACCGTCACCCCCGACGGGGGTCAACGCCTCGCACATCTCGATGGTGTGCTGGCTCAGATCCAAGAGGAACTGTGCGCCCCGCTCTCGCGGACCGAACGCGAGCAACTCATCCGGCTGCTGACCCGCATCGTCGACCGCCACGCCCAAAGCGGCAACTAATCGGTCAGCGACCGGCGGTGGCCCGCTCCATCATCGAGCCGATGGTCATGGTCATCCGGCGGCGACCGACCAGTCTTCCCGCTTGTGACATCAGCCGGTTCCTGGTGCCCGCGATCACGCTCGGCGGCGGGGTGCGCTGGTCGAGGGCGTTCAGGGCGATCTTGACCACCTCGGCCGCGCGCATCCGCCTGGTGCCGCCGTCGGCCTGGGCGCCGGCAACCTCGAAGAACTCGGTCTCGGTCGCGCCCGGCGAGAGCGCCATCACTCGCAGCCCAGTACCGCGCGACTCGTACCAGAGCGCCTCGGTGAAGCTGAGCACGAAAGCCTTGGTCGCGCCGTAGACGGCCATGGTCGGGGTGGGCTGGTAGGCCGCCATGCTCGCGACGTTGATCAGCACGCCGCCACCGTGGGCGCGCAGCCGTTCGATAAAGACGCGGCTGAGGTCGACCAGGCTGGTGACGTTGACGGCGATCTCGGCGCCCAGTCGTTGCGGGTCCTCCGCGTGGAACGCGACGTTGGTGGCGAAGCCGGCGTTGTTGATCAGGCTGGTGACAGTGCGGCCGCGCTCGGTCACGGCGGCGTCGAGCGCCGCCGCGACGCCCGGCACCGCCAGGTCCATGGCGATCGGAGTCGCGGTGACCCCGTAGGCC
>Ga0307515_10002058_pt1 | contig 44340 bp, 35 predicted proteins | sample 17_EM_MG_FD_194513 | JGI IMG/M metagenome (GOLD analysis project Ga0307515, IMG submission 194513) | Populus trichocarpa ectomycorrhiza microbial communities from riparian zone in the Pacific Northwest, United States - 17_EM | ecosystem: Host-associated > Plants > Roots > Unclassified | place... | reverse complement strand
CGTCGACGCCGACTCCAAGGACAAGGACGGTCAAACGCCGCTGTCGCGGGCGGCTGGCTGGGGGCACGAGGCCGTGGTGAAGCTGCTGGTGGCGACCGCCGGCGTCGACGCCGACTCCAAGGACAAGGACGGCCAAACGCCGCTGTCGTGGGCGGCCGCTGGGGGGCACGAGAGGGTTCTATCACTGCCGTCGCGGGCTCCCCGGGGGGGTGCAAAGCCGTGGTGAAGCTGCTGCTGGAAACCGCGGGCGTCGACGCCGACTCCAAGGACAATCGCGGTCGAACGCCACTGTCGTGGGCGGCCGGAAGGGGGCATGAGGCCGTGGTGAAGCTGCTGGTGGCGACTACGGGCGTCGACGCCGACTCCAAGGACGATGATGGTCGAACGCCGCTGTCGTGGGCGGCCGAAAGGGGGCGCGAGGCCGTGGTGAAGCTGCTGGTGGCGACCGCGGGCGTCGACGCTGACTCCAAGGATAAGAACGGTCGAACGCCGCTGTCGCGGGCGGCCGACCGGGGGCACGAGGCCATGGTAAAGCTGCTAAGGTCTTATAATGCTAGTTCTTAATAGCTCTCTAACCTCCTCCCCTCCCACCACTTTCTGTACCGTATATCTTTTGTATACCCTCTAGCAGCTTTATATAATGTAAAGTAATATCTACTTTAATTTAAAATCATCTTTGCTTTAAAATCATCTTTGCTGTGAAATCTCCCTCCTTTAACATCCACTTTGATTTGAAACCCTCTTTGCTATCGACGAACTGCAAATCCTCAGACAAAGTCAAAGAAGTTACGTATGCAACGCTTACATGTAACTCGTACGCCCTCCATCGATGCAGACTCGATTAGACTTCGTCTTCCTCGGCATATATCTGATTCTATTCTCCGAGACTGCAGCTCTCAAAAGCGGCTAACACCCTTCTATAATTACTAAAAACCTCGTGAGTAGCTCCACATCCTCTTGCCATCCTGCTGGAAGCTTTCCGGTGCCCCTCATCATGGATTTTCGGTGGTACATAGCTGCTTGAGCGCTTCTTCGAGGCTCCTTAGGTCTTGGGTAACATGTTTTGACTCGGAGCGTCCGGCTATCTTTCAGAGAGCGGGATACGTTTCGGATGAGGTTGATGATTGAGACGAAATCGCCGACTAAGAAGCCGAAAGGCGCAGCCATCGCTAAAGACTGGTTGGAGACAATACTACGTAGATAAGCATATTTTTTTCTTTTGTTTGAGAAGAATATGGCCGCTGCGAAGTGAGATAAGGTACTGCCTAAAGCTAGCCTGGCAGTGCCTATAAACCTCAGCCTTATAACAGAGAGCTCGGGTAACAAGGCAGGTTGGTGTAAGCTTTGGTGAGAAATTTGGCCGTTCGAGATTTGACCACTGTCAATGATTTGGCTTGGGAGTCCTAAAGTGAGGTCGAAGGGCGACAGAAACCTAACATCTTTACACCTTCAATCCTGAGCTTAAATACACCCTGTCTTCTAGTAGGCATATTTCGAGATTAAGGTTGAGATGAGTCAAGGCTGGAAACAGTTAGCTAGATTGTAGGGACTGTATAAAGCCCCACGGGCTTAAAGTTACCTCTACAGCAGAAATGCAAAGGGAAAATCAAATCCACTTCACACCACTTACCACCACGGCAACTTGCTTCGGTTGACCTCTCCAACTTCACCATTCTCAAATGTCAGATGGTTGATAGACTCCAAAAAACGTCGCAGAAAGTGCATCTAGACCTCGGCAGTGATTACAAACTATGCAACCACACGACGTGTAATACGCAACGGATGAGCTAAGTCCTGATCCCAAATCCAAATCCATATTCCTATATCTATCAAATTACCGGACAAAAGCAGCACCAGCACCCGCACCCGCACCTGCACCCGTACTCAGACCACCATCAGCATCCAGCTCAACAGCATCCTCAACAGCAGCTAGCAACACACACCGACACTCTCAGATACAAGTCCCCTAGAAACCAGAAAGCCCGCACAAGCACAATAAAAGTAGTAGTAGTCAAGCGGAAAAAGGAAAAAGTAAAGAGAAAGCTTTCCAGTTGATTTACCATGTTCCTAAAGAAAAAGCAGCAGCAGCAGAACAAGAAGCTCGAGTACAGCCCCGCCTCAATGCAAACCCTGCCCGCAATTCCCTAGCACAAACAGTCCGAACCGAGCAACGAAAACGTGCACGTCGCTACCGCCACCCCAACCCACGCACCAGCTAACCCTCCCGCCTGCTCCTGAACGCACCGGGCCGGTACTTCCCATCGCTAGGCGCCTGCGTCGGCGGCGGCAGCGGCTCGCGTTCCCTCTCCCTCTCACGCCCGCCCTCTCCCTCGCCCTCTCTCGCGCCATCTCTCGCGCCCTCAGTCCGTCCCCTGAGCGCCGGCGGCACGAACTTGCCTCCGGTGGCCGGGCTCTGCGTCCGCATTCTCTCGCCGCTATCCCTGAAGCTGCCGGTGCGGCCGGACGGGCCGAAGCGGCTGGGGCCCGTGGCCGGGGACTCCTCGCGCGGCTCGCGGCCACGGCCGCTGCCTTCGCGCGCGCGCCAGCCGGCTGCGGGAGGCGCGGGGCTGCCGTCCTCGCCGCGGCGCATCGCAGGCGGCACGTAGCCTGTTCGCTTTGGCGCTGGCGCCGGCGCCGGCGCGGCTTCTGGCTCGGCTGAGGCAGAAGGAGTTTGGGACGAGGACCTGGCGGCCTCGCGGTCGCGCCAAGAGGGCTTGCCGCCCGCGAGGTTGAGACGTGGTGGGCCACCCGAGCCGATGGCAGGTGGAGCTTGTTCGGCGGGTAGGTCGCGGGACACAGGACGCTCGGGGGCGTTGGTTGTGAAGCCCTTCTTCTTGGCCAGGAGTTTCGCTTCTGCTTCTTCCTCGCGCTGGCGTTGGCGAGCGGCGATTTCGTCGAGTTTTCTATTACGGGGGTCAGTTGATAATTCAAAGAACGGATTTTGTAGGTGGGGAAATGAGGATGTCACATACCTCCTTTCTTCCTCTCTCTTTTGCTTCTCTTCGAGCATACGTTGTCTCCGTTCCTCTTCTTCTCTGGCTTTCGCTTCTTCTTCAGCCCTCGCCTTAGCTTCCGCTTCTCTCTCCAACCTCTCTTGCTCCTCGCGCGCCTTACGTTCTCGAGCTCTCTGCTCCCTAACCTCCTTGACGCGTGCAGCCATCTTGGCCTGCAGCTCCTTCTCAGCTGCCTTCTTACGCCTATCGAATTCTGACCTTCTCTGCTCCCGAACATCGGCGATAAAGCGTTGGTACGTAGGGACAAGTTTTGAGAGACGATGCTTGAGTGCCACGTCCTCTTTATGCTTCTGCTCCGCCTCCTTAAGTTCCTCAACCTTTGCCTTCTCGTACGCTTCCTCATCCAAAACCATCTGCCTTTCATAATCCCTAGTCAAATGCTTGACTTCTTCTCGTCGATATGCACGCTCCAGGTGATCGATGCGCTTGCCGGCAATGCGAAGCTGTTCGCCGAGCTGGTTCTTTTCCTTCTCAAGTGCTGCAAGCTTGAGTGCACGAATACGGGCTGAGTCTAACTCAGAAATATCGGTAGGGATTTCAATGTCAACCTTGGTGCCCTGTCTGAGCTCCTTGATCTGTTTCTCGATCTCCTCACGCTGTACTCGTGCTTGCTCGGCTTGCTGGCGCCTTTTCTCACGCTCGCGCTGCTCCTCGGCAAGGCGTTGCGTCTCGGCTTCTTGGACTTGTTGAGCACGGATGCGCTTGCGGGTGGCCTCTTCCTTTTCTTTCTGAGCGAGAGCGCTAGATGCGGCCTCCTTCTTGCGCTGGATGATCTCACGGCGGGCGAGAGTGTCAAGATGCTCCTGCTCGGCGCCTTCCTTGGTCCGAAGAAGGGCGGCTTGTTTAGCTCTTTGTCGCTCCTCGTTGAAGCTAGTGTCAACATATTGGCAAGTAATGTACAGCGCCTTTGCCAGACGGGTGAGCTGTGAGCGAACAATTTCTGCAGGAGTGCTCTGAAGGCGCTGAACGGAGCTCTTCTCGCTTTCTGCTGAACCAGCACTAGATCCAGGATGCATGGCCTTGGCGGATGAAAAGACATCAGAGTCAAAGGTGAGCACGCCAGTAGCATGGTCGATGCGGATAGCCAAGTCTCCCTTCTTGCAACCATTCATGATGAACTTCTCAATTGTGCCGCTGGTGACCTGGAACGGATCGGGGAACTCTGCAAGATCAAGGACGAATTTGATCTCAACAGAGTCATAGACTTGAGATAGCTGTTGGAAGAGGCGAGTAAGGATGACTTGCTGAAGAGGTCCGACATATTTCTTCATCTCTTCATCAGCGCCAATCTTTGACAGGATTGGAGAGATCTTCCTGCAGATGGAGAGTGGGTGGAAGTCAACCTCCAAGATGTTGTAAAGTTCACGAATCTCAGGTCGCGCCCTCTTGAGAAGACCCTTGCTTAATGCATCTTTGAAAAGAATGGCGCGAGTAGGAGCTTGTGACATCCCAAGGAGATTGGTGAGACGCGAGTTCTTGTTTTTCCGAGCCTCGTCGACATCAACAAGTGCACCGCGGGACCGGGAAGTGCTGATGACTGGAATTGAGAGGGCAGAGAGAAGAACAAATGAGGCCGCCTTGGTCATGTCAGCCTCGGTGACAGCAGGGTTATCCTTCTTCGGGCTCTGTCCTGATGCGACGGCGGCAGCAGATTGGCGCATAAGGTTGTAATAGCGGCTCCATGCAGCAGCATGGAAGAGATAGTTCTCACTGACGAGGAAGATCCGGGTGAGCTTTTCGAAGTAGTTGGCCATCATAACATTCTTTGCAGGACGCTTGCTCAGGCTGAGGAGGGTGTGAATATCTTCGACGCTCCTGAAGGCCTCCTGCCACAACTCTAGTTCGACGGCGACGTTCAACTGTTGGAAGCGGGTATCTAGGTGGCGCTGAAGAGTATCTGGGTCGCTGAGGTTGATGGCATGCATCTGGGAGGAGAATTTGGCGGCATTTTGGAGATGGTTTCGTAGAAGCTCGCAGAGACGGCGGAATTCAGTCTTCCGGACATACTTTGAGCAGAATTGGAAAGCTTGATGGGCGGTCGTCTGGTACATGACCTCTAACCGGGCATTGTTCTTGAAGATGTCCAAAACGGTGCGGTATGTCTCCCAGAGGAACTTTAGCCATGGTGTGACAATAGCTCTGTCAGTGCGGTCTCGAGATTGCTCGCCAGATACGGTTGAGAGGAGGATGGATTCTGGTGTTTCCGATGCTTCGAGATCATCGATATTTTGTGTGGAAGCTGAGGTTTCAAGAGTCGACTGGACTTCATCTGCTTTTGCCTGGGCCTCAGTAACCTTCTGCTCAGCCAACTCGATGAATTTCTTGAAGACGAGCTATATTTGTAGATTATGTCAGATTCCGCGTGAAACCAAAAAGGGATAAGGAGCAACATACCTCGATGGTTCCAACGTTTGTGTTTTGCGCGGTGTTTTTGTACTGATACAGTCCATCCTTTGCCAGTTTTCCTCTCCTCAGATCGACGCACAGTTCAACAAAAAGTATCATCACCGGCTCGAGTGAGGCGATGGGGCTGTTTCGGGTTCGTTTTGAGACGACATGTTCGTGGAGTAGGGACAGCGCAGCCTGCGACTGTTGGACCCCGATGAGCTCTTGCGCGCGCTATGGGAGTAAAGGTTAGTCCAGGTTTCCATAGGAAGTGATTAGATGGCCGAAGACAAGAGCTGCCTTTGCGATCCGGGTCGCCGCACAAAGGGGGAAACTTGCCTTGAGCACATTCTCGGGCCTGCTGTGTGGTGGAGGCGGCATATTGGCGGCCTGGGTGAGATTTCTGTGCTAGCTGCCTGGTATTCTGCGAGTGATGCAGCGGTTCAGGGCAGCTAGATACAGCGAAGTCGTCGATATGGGGCAACGGTGATTGACGTTGTGGTGTTGAAGTATTTCACGAGTGTCCTTGGCACGGTGCGCTAACGTAAGCGAAGACTCAGAGTCACGCAGCAATGAGGCTTCTGCCCCCTCTAGTCCAGGCATCAAGGCGGAAGCTGGCGTCCCCGTCTGCACTCTCGCGGACGGGTTTCGCTGGCAGGCAGAGGCATAACTATAGTTATTTGCAGTAAATTCAGTGAATGCTTTGTGACGCAAAGGCTCTGGGCTGGGTGTGGAGTGCATGAACTGCGACCACTCTCGACTCGTGCTGCTTGGTAGCGGTGAGGGCCAATTTGTTCCCGCGATGGAAATAGCTTAGCGGCCCTTTCCAATCCACCCAGTGGTCGTCTCAAGGATTGCCCTCCCTCGAACTCCTTGCGCGCCCATACAAAAAAGACTCAACCGTTTGACCACTGTCATTAGGCCGTCTCCAACCCTAATACCCTCCATCAGAGAGCCCAAGCTCGTCAATCGCATCTGCTAGTCCCCTCCGTACGCTCCTTCCTCAGCCTCTAGGGCTCGCTTCCGCCGCTCCTTGGCTCCGGCTTCCTCTCGTCTTCGCAGCAGCCTCCAGGCATGTCGTACCGTTCCTGCCAACCGACCTCACTTCTCACGCTCATACTAACTCTGCTCCATTGACCCCAGGCCCCGACCACATACTGCGTCGCATTTCCGCCTCTGGCCACCAGCCACTCCGTAGATACCACCCAGCATGATGTCAGCACCATACGAGATCCGCGCCGGTGGCGATGGCAAGAGCAAGAAGCAGAGCATGGCTGAGCTCAAGCTTCGCCGGCTCACCGAACTGAACGCGAGGTTGAAGGAGGACTTGGACCGCCGCAGAATACCCGTATCAGAAGCAGCATTGGAGTACGGCTCTTTTCGTATGATTGGTAGTGTTGACATAAGAGCCTGGGCTAACCGTGGACTCTGCAGTCTCATCGCATTTACGGACAAGGAGCCAAAAGACTGGATGGTGCCATCACGCTGGGGAACTGTAGGTGCCCACGACTTATTAGGTGTGCGGACAGCAAGGCTGATTTATGGCATGACAGATTGACAAACGTGAAGATCCGTACGCCCCGCAACAGTCGAATGGCTGCTGTATCGTGATGTAGGGTAATAGCGATGGGGAGTTGGATGTTCAAGTGCAATGGCGTTCATGCGTTGATATTTACGGCTATGCAGGTTTTCATTACTTTTCGTGGTCGATAATACCCAGATGGCAGTTTCCTGGGGATTTTCAGTAGGGTTGTGTGCTTCGGGAACTGTAAGATAAGGGGAAAAAGTGGTCACGCAGCTTCGCCCAGCTCGACGACGGGACTTTTTTGTTTCGTGTCAATCATAAGGCCTTTTTTAGGTATATTTTGGGATCATGATGGTTTCTAGCTTCGGATGTGAGGTGTGGGCTTCTGTTCAGATGACGGCGAGCCGGTCGCTTTGTCTCACTCGGCATTCTCTACCAATTACACAATTATTTGTCGCAGTGCGCGGTGCGTTTTGGGTGCTATTATCGTTTGGCAGCCTTTTTGCAGCCGTTTTGTTTTCATCGTTCGCAGACTCAAAGGACGACGGCTGGTCAGAGCGTCGGACCAAACAAATTGCAGTAGCGAAATTAACTTCCGAGTGCGTCTCTGAAGTCGGAGTGTGCACCTGCCTAACGCAGCATGCAAATCCAGCCCCGGTGGCCATGAGAGACGGGCAAGACGGAGTACGAGAGTGAGAGTTAGTGCATAACCCGGATTGTATGTGAGCGAGCGAAAGAGGCGCACAAAAGCGTGTGCTACTCCGCCGCTGCTGCCGCCTTCTGTTGCTCTAGCCGTCTGCCGTCTGCTAATGCACCAGGGTCCTCCCGGAGAAATAGCGACACTTCACGTGATTGGGTGATGCTGAGAGGCTGCTTGCTTAAGGCCTGGGCCGCTGGCATGGCGCGCAGAGAGGGCACCCGCTTCTCCACGTCGCCCGCCGCGATGGGTGCGGTACTCACTACTTGAATCGAGTCGCGGTGAGCGCGCGCAGTTCATTGCTCGGCTGACGGCTCGTATTGTGATCGTGACGGGTTCGGCAGGCTTCTGGAATAATTGTGGACGATGGCGACGCCACACTGCTCACACGCCTTGCTCGCAAACTCCAGTTTGGGCAAACCGCCGGGCATTGCTCTTATCTAACACCGTGGGGTCATGCAGGCTAGGATCACAGGGATTATTCCCTCCTACGGCTCCTTCTCGTTGGACAATCGCGACCACACTCGATGAACCTCCTCTTCTCTCACCACTCTAGAGACGACCTCCCAGAATACCCTTCGATCCGCCTTGCGACGCTGTCTATGTTGCGCTGACCCGCGATACATCTTGCATGAAGCCGACGAGGACTTGCCGCTAGCCCCACCACATCGCGGGAAAAGAAAATCCAATCTTTCAGCCTCGCACCCCCCTTGGCCTCTCCAACGGAACCGCAACCGTCGTCGAATAAACCGCCCTACTATGAACGAAGCCGCGAACTCGTCATGGTCGGGAGCAGATCAATATGACCCCATGGCCTCCGTTGCTGAGCAAGACTTTGGCAACCTGATCGACTTCGACATCGACCTCGATTTCGGTGTATACGGCGCAAATGGACAGAATGCGCAGGACAACAATCAGCAGCTCACCGAGCTCGCTGACTCGTTGGACATGCAGCATTTCTCGCCCTCCATACCCAACGAGCATCGCGACGCGACAAATGGAGCCCCGACGCAACAACAAAATGTAATTATAGGCAACGCCATGTCCCAGCCCGGGAACGGCTTCTATGACTTCAACATGCCTGCATTCAGCCAGCCGGCCCAGTCTCAAATTCCCTTTTCAACGGCCCAAGACCCTACCTTTCACTCGCATGCTGGAGTTCCACCCACACCAAACAGCGTCGAGATGCATGGTGACGCCGCGCGCTACCTTCAGCAGATAGATCCTCAAACTCGAGCATTCTTCGAACAGCGCTACCAGCTCCGGAAGGAAGATGTGGTCAGTATCCCCTCCGGAATTGCGAATTTTAACGGCTAATATTTTGGATCAGGTCGCCTTCACCCCTCTCGTCTCTCCCGCTGTTACGCCCCATGACAGCCGCTTCCAGATGCCTGAGTATACAACTGTGCCTGGAGCTTACTTTAGTCCCCTTACATCCCCTGCGCTCAAGGCCCAAAATCAGCAGAACAAGGGCTCTTATCAGCAAAGTCAGTGCAATACCTCCGGGAGTTCAGCCGGGACATCGCCAGTTGATATAGATGTCGATATGCTTGGAGACCCTGCAATATCACAACCGGAACCTGCCAGACGTCTGAGAAGCAATAAGAGGAATGCACCTAGGTCTTCTGGCTCGTCTACTCGAGTACGCCAATCTCCAATCGTGAAGCCTAGTCGACGAAAGGGAACGCTTTCTTCGACCATCCCACCGAAAGAGGTTAGCGATCTGCTAGACGAAGTTCAGAGATCTAAAACCGCGCAAACAAATTCCAATAATCTTCCGTTGCCTCAAAGCCGTGATAGCTCTGAAGCCGAATCGATCTCGCCCGAGCCATTGTCAGAAATGCGCCCGCCGCCCAGACCAGGCTCTGTCACACATTCCCCCGCCATCACCGCCAAGAGCGGACACACTTCCGCTCCATCCAACGCTTCGGTGCCAGGAGTGTGTCCCGCAACACCCGCATCTCTCATGCGGCTTCAACAGTCTCCCAACTTTTCCAGACAAGACGCGCCGCATATGCTCGATGACCTCTCGCTTCCAGAAGCAGCTCCTTCCTTCTCAAGACCATCACTGTCGCGTATTGATACTGCGATACAAGACGAAGATCAAAACACGCCACGCATTCCCGCACGCAAAACACCAAAACTTGGACCATTAAGTACTCCATCTGCCAGTGCAGCACTCTCAGGAAAGCCAAGTCCAACGCTGAGTGCCCTTACCTCACCCACTAGTCCTGGCTTTGCTATCAATGGGGGCAAAAAGACAGATTCTAAGAGTGGACGTATGAACAAAAAGAGAAATAGTACAAGTTCCACGCTTGTTAGTCCTGCTCTTAGGCCCAAGATTTCACCAAGCATCAAACCGCTTTTACCCGAAGGTGGTAAGTCGACCAAAACCCCCCATATTGCTTTCCCCACCCTATTTATTATAGGCTGCGAAATTTTTAAAATTGTTGCTAACGCATTCTATAGCCATCGCAGACGAAACCCACGCCCTCCTTCTCGCTTCCAAATCAAATTACCAAAATATTCTTGACGGCACAACAGTTCCCGGCGTGACTTACCCGACATCGCTCTCCACCAATCTCACCTCGAAGCGCACGTCACACAAAATAGCCGAACAAGGCCGACGGAATCGCATCAACACTGCGTTACAAGAAATGCAGTCGCTACTTCCGTCCCCACAGATTCCCGCCAAAGACGCTAAGAGCCCGGATGGAAGTGGTGGCAGTGCAGGCGGTAGCACAGCCCAGCAGCAAAGCAACTCGAAAGCAGCAACGGTAGAGAGCGCGATCGAGTATATCAAGACGCTGCAGAAAAGAATGGACGAGCAGGACCGGCTGGTTAGTGAGAAGGATAAGCTGATCAGCGAGAAAGACAAGGAGATGGAGGCGCTCAGGAAAGAGCTGAAAGAGCTCGCGGCCTCGAAGAAGGGAAACCCTGCTACGGAAGCTGAAAGCGAGACGGCGACGAAGAGAGATGTGGACTCCGGGGCGGAGATGGAGGACGGAACTTGAAAGAATTGGCTCGAGCCATGATTGTGCGCAGCACAAATGGAATTAATTGGAGGGGGCATCAGTGATGATGTAATATCGCCATTAGGCGTGATGACTGACGGAACGGGGTACGGCCGAGCGAAACGATGGCATACACGAGCTCACGACCGGGCGGAGAATTTAATGCCTGCGAGCACGACTACAGAGCATTTTTGCGCTGCTGACAGCTTTGCTGTTGCAGAGGAGTGGGATCTCGTCGCGCTTTTTCGGGCGTTATAGTCCCATAGAGAGAATTCTTTTCCATGCATTTGCGACCTGGGGTGTTGAATTGTTATATAGGAGTGGAGGAAGTGGGGTGAGTGCTTTTACTGCTGCGCTGTTGCATTTATTGTACGTACCTTAGACCCGGCGGCTGACTGGTGGGGACTACTGATACCTTTTCACATTGGGAGCAATGACTATGCATTGTTTTATCAAGCAGCCCGTTCGACGCATGGCTGCGAGTTAGTATCATTGTTGCTTTTTTGGCAAATTAGTGTGTAAGTCTTTCGAGCGTTTTCATGGCTCTGGAACCGTAGTCTCAATATCAATAGTATATCCACGGTTTGGCTCCAGGCGACGACGTGGATATTCACGAATATCGACGGGAGTATTAGGGTCATGTGCAGCTGAGTGACTCAGCGGGCGCTCAGCCGAGTCTCCACCACCGAACTTGAAGGCCGTCCTCGGTTGGCTGGGAGATGTGATGTATAGCGCAACGCTAAAGCGGGGACGTGCACGAATAAATGCGCGCTCCTACGATGACCACACCGTCAACAACACATTTAACACTTGAGGGCAGGGTCTTTTTTCCTTTGAATGAGAAGCAGACTATGTACGAGATATTTTAACTTGCTTTGGCAATCAGCCCTTCTCTAAGAACGCTTGCTTTGACAGTCGAACCTTCTCTAAGTACACTTACTTTGACAATCGGCCCACTCTTGCACTTGCTTTCACAATCGGCCCTACTCCTCTCTTCGAGTTGACTCTACGCTCTTGCCAAAACTTTAACCAAAACTTCAACTAAAACTAGGCAGCAACAATCCTCTTTCCACCATGGCCAATTCCGTTATAAACACCACGGCTCACACACAACGGCGGTCAAATCGCAAATCGCGAAAGCGAAAGCGCATCACAGAGATTACGGGAAGTTCAAAGCCGCCCAAGCACGTACTTGCAGATGCTACCTCAAGCAAACGTCAACAGCCATACCCTCTAATCCCAACGCCGCCTCTGACAGAGGAGCTCACCGCAAGGAAAGCTGTGGACACTGTATCACACGACGAACATTACAACTGTGATCACATTTGGGACTTGATTCGGGAGTCGAAGGTTAAGCAGTATCCCTCAAACCTGTGTCTGGCCAACCTGTGTCCGGCCACGATGAACGCGATGGATAACTCCACCATCATAACAACAGCGACGCAACCAAAGAAGGAGGAACAAAGATATGCTGAAGAGATGTTGCATCCTCGGTGGATTGCAATCCAATACACGAGAGGCCGAAACGCGAAACCCCTTGCTGTAATCCAGAAAACTGTACGGGATGCTTCAGATGGAAAACAACCACCAGACTTCAATTCCATAATTGGGGACGAGCTGTTCACCAGCATTAGTGAAGATCATAGAGTACTTATCAAATCTAAGTTAAGGTATCTCAGGAAATCTCACGCATCCGAGGCACAATGGGAAGTGTGTCTTTGGAAGCAGTGGTTTCTTAAGGACTCTTTACGGGTTCCAGATGGGGTTCCTTCAGAGCCATTCATGGGCCAGGTTGTTCAGGCCAGAATGTCGTTATCAAATCGCGTAGGGGTCCTTCCGCCGTTACTCGCGTCAGCCGATGACCGAAGAGAGTCTGGATTGATTGTTGCACCGGTTCCCTGGGCTCCTAATCTACTAAAGCAGAAGGGCAATCATATTCTCTGGTACCCTGATTACCTATATGCCGTCTCGCAGTCGTCCCTCTGGTCCCGAATACAGGACTTCGACGTTGATGAATTACCCGCTTTTCGACTTGCCCAATACAAATACTTACCCGCCAACTGGATTGCGGAGATTAAATCAGAGGATACAGTGCCTAATCATCTTGCGGCAGAGCACTACTCTGCTTTCATAAGTGCATACCTCCTCCATGAGAGACTCCTTCTTCACTGGATTACAAAAAACGAAAGCATCGAGTCGAATAATCCTGTGGAGTTTAACGACAACTTGGCTGTCCACTGTATAACGTGCTGTGGCCCAGCATGCAAAATCTGGCGCATGTCCATTCGGATAAAGAAGGAGGTTAGCTCAGATCTTGAGCCTGTTAGATATGACATGCGACTTCTCGATACTTTGGATCTTGATGAGGACGATGGTGGCCAACGGCTCTGCGACTGGATCAACGCCCTCAACGCACTCGCATTGACGGTCCAGTTTGAAGACATTATTACAGACCTCGAAAGAATACAAGTCAATGAGTCTCGCCTCCCCCCCGCCTCTAGTCATACTTATTCCTGGGCCTCCAAGGTGGGTTTCGTGTACAAAGCAGGGTCCGCCACGGAAATATGTGTCGCACCGCTGGGTGAGCTTCGCAAGGCCTACAACAATGGCGACATTATAGCGGTGGGGCGAATCGGTGATAAGGTCGTTCAGGAGTGGGACGAGATGGGGCAACCAATCGAGGTCAGTATCACTCGGAAGGGAGAACAAGTTCCCGAACCTGGTGCCCCGTCCACACTACCCGGTGCCTCGCCCGCACTACCTGGTGCCTCGCTCACACTACTTGGTGCGTCGCCCGCACTACCTGCCTCGACCGCACTACCCGGTGCCTCGACCGCACTACCTGGTGCGTCGTCCGCACTACCTGGCGCCTCGTCCACACTACCCTCTGCGCCATCTGCAGGAAATGCACGGATGACTCAATTTACCGAGACTATGCTGCGTCAATTCAGCGCTTCAGGCCTTAAACGCATTGCTCAAGCCCTTGCTAATCATGTACACACGGGGGAAGACATCGGTTCTACAACGGAAGGACATATAGCGTATATCACTAGGACACAACAGGCGTTAGCTGCGGGGGGGATGCGGATGGATATATGGGAGGATATGGGATTATCAAAAGGAGACCTCAACAAATTGCCCGTAGCAACTCTGCGAACAATTTTTAGCAGCGTTGGTGCAAGGGGCCCAACTGCTACCAAGAAGGCCCTAGTTGAGGCGCTGTTAACAAAGTAAACTCAGAGGTTTACATGAAGACATGATGTACAATACCTTAAGGAACACTCCTCTCTGATGGAATGAAAATCGGTTGATGTTATCCAATGAATCCATCTCTTCTCTCCTTTCTTTCTATTTTGATAGTCTAAAGAACAGCAATGCTTTGAAGTGGACTCGAATTACCAGCTGGCAACTTAATTACAATCCTTAATAGCTTACCCCGTGGTACCTTACCTTAGAGTCTTAGGACGCTCTTCACCACCCGTCAGCCACCCCACCCTCTACTCCACCCTCTACCCCACCGAGCTCTCAGCATCAAACTTCCCCCATCTGGCTTCTTCCAGACCAAAAAACTTACCTCAGCAAGCTCAGACGTGATTCCGTTGGTGCGGATTTTAATCGGCCACTTATTACTCCGCGTGAGAGCTAACGTAGTTCACGAGCAAGCGGGCCACCCGAGCATGTGGGCCACTTTAAAAACTCACCAAAAATTAGAAAAATTATACTTTAACATCTTAACAACCACTTAATAATAAATTCTAATAACTTAGATTTGGACTTTTATATATGCCCTATAGCGTCTATTAAAGTTATATGGTAATTAGTTTAGTGGTTTTTAAGATATAGCAATTTAGCTTTATTTTAGCCCCTAAATTATAATATCTTAAAAACTATAGAACTAATTACTATGTAACTTTAATAGAAGCTGCAAATCGTATATAAAAGTCTAAATCTAAATTATTAGAATTTATTACTAAGTGGTTTTTAAGATGTTAAAGTATGAATTTTCTAATTTTTGGTGAGTTTTTAAAGTGGCCCACATGCTCGGGTGACCCGCTTGCTCGTGAACTACGTTAGCTCTCACGCGGAGTAATAAGTGGCCGATTCAGGCACGGATCTCAAGCCCCAAACAAAGACATATTAATACTCAAAATATAATAGGGCAGATAGTAGTGTATAGGGTTAAGCTCGAGATTTACGAGATTTAGGTGTTTTAGGTGCTTTAGGCATATTGATGTCGGTTTTGACCTAACAAAATGGGTGTTGTTTTGGGTAAATAAAGACAGGCACGGGCCTTAAGGTCTGTGCCTGAATCGGCCACTTATTACTCCGCGTGAGAGGTTAGCACAACTGTTTATAGAGACAATTAGACTTTCTAGTATATTAGTGCTGCGCGTTAGTAGAGCTTTGGAGCTCCGTATAGGGCCTTAAGTAGAGCTTCGAGCGGAGCTTCGAATAGAGCTTTAAGCAGGGTTTGGTTAGAGCTTCGAGCAGAGCTTCGAGCAGAGCTTCGAGCAGAGCTTCGAGCAGAGCTTTAATAGAGCCTCGAGTAGAGCCTTGATAAAGCTATGAGTAGAGTCCTATGTAGAGCCTGGTGTAGAGCCTCATGTAGAGCTTTGATAGAGCTTCTCTATATAGAGCCTATATTTAGGCTTGTTTTTGAAGGCCTTGTAAACATCTTTGTATAGAGGTTTGTGCAGGCGTTTGTGCAGGCGTTTGTGCAGACGTTCGTGCAGACGTTCGTGCAGACGTTTGTAGAGATGGTGGTGGAGACGTTCGTACGAACGATTGTATAGGCGATTGTAGAGCCGTTCATAGAGACGTTGATGGAGACGATTATAAGACTTCCTAGTATACTAGTGCCGCGTGTTAGTAGAGCTTTGGAGCTCTAGATAGGGCTTTGAGCAGAGCTTCAAGCAGAGCTTCGTGCAGAGATTTTACAGAGCTTTAGTAGAGCTCCGTGCAGAGCTCCGTGCAGAGCTCCGTGCAGAGCTCCGTGCACGGCTCCCCCATCTGGCTTCTTCTAGACCAAAAAACCAGCCGCCAACAGCCTCATCCAAGTGGCGTGTTCGCGAGAAAGACAAGGTTGGTGGAAGAAAATTCCCGCACTCCAGCACAAATCCGGCCGCCTTGGCTCCCTCACGCCAAGAAGTGGGCAGGGAACATGCTCAAGCATCACCCCAGGCCGGTAAAGGCGTCGCCGACGCGAGTCCCCCTTTTCCCCATGCACGTAAACGGCGCAATCAGCAGCCTCTAGGCAGGAACACCCCCCCCAACAGCACGCACAACAAAACCTAGGTGGCCATGTAAGTCAGATCTGAGCAAACGACGCATGATGCGCGAGATAGAGTGGCAGGGCGAGGAGGAGGGGCATGTAGAGGTGCTGACGGGACACCGGCCAGGAGAATGGATAGAATGGAAGGCCAGCTAGCTCCGCAGACTACAAGGCGGATATATCCAAAAGTTTCTTTTCTTTGTTTCCCCCTCCCTCTCCCAAAATGTTCTGGAGTCCGTGACAATGTACAAGCTAGCGGAGGGGAGCACTCCACAGCCCAGCTCTCTCCGCTCACACTACCACCTTCCAATACCGGCACTGAGAGTAACTACCGTTCGAGTAAAATAATAGCGTATCCACGCCATCTTGACCAAACAAATGAGAGAAAAACGAAAGCAGATTGCGGGGAACCAAACGTGTACTAGTAAAATACAAAAAATTACTCAATTAAGCATGCTCTTTATCCAACACCTCCGACACGCCCTCGTCGCCGCGCAGCACGACTTGCGTCTTCGCCAGGGAAGTCTTGACGGGCGTCCTGCTGCGGAAAATCTCCGACAGCTCCTCGAGCGTCCGCCGTCTCGTCTCGACGTAGAAGAAGTAGATGAAGGCGAATTCGAAGATGTCCCAGAAGATGAACAGGAAGTAGTACTTCCAGCCGGCCCCGGAGAACGCGATGCCGGTGACGAAGGTGTTGTAGAAACCGGCGATGTTGACCCAGAAGTTGTAGAAGGCCATGCCCTTGGCTCGTGACTCGTAGCGCAGACATTCGACGGGGTACAACTGCTGCAGGGGAGTGTAGCCGGCTGAGAAGACGAAGCCGAAGATGAAAATGAGCGCGATGACGGTCTTGGCTTGGCCAGGCTTCTTGATCAGAGGCGTACCGCTGTCGTCGGTGAGGGGCTTGCCATCGGGGCCGTTCCTTAGGTTAGTAGCATCAAGTGCACAGACGAGAATGAAAATGAAAACGACAATCCCGGTAGAGACGAGGAGTTGCGGGCGACGGCCCCATTTGTCGGTGTAGATAGCTCCGAAGATAGCGCCAGCGAAGGAGACAACGTTTTGGAGACCATTGAGAAGGAGACGAGTCCTATTGTTGGTGATACCAGCACCCTGAAGCATAGCGGGATAGTAGTACGATACTGGGCCATTTCCAGACCACTATGAGTTTTGTCAGTGTCGTGAAACTGGGAAATGAAATACTATGAGAAATATACCTGGCCGAAGAAACCCATGGAGAGAACAAGCATTGTTCGATAGCGTTGCTCGCGGCTGTTGAAAAGCTCACGGTAATCCCACCAGCGTTTGTCAGACCCCGTAACGGAAATGTCTTCGACCATTTCCTTGTATTCGAGCTGCACGATTGGAGAGTCTCGGCTACCCTCACCGTGATACTTGGCCTGGAGAAATTGTTAGCGTCTGGAAAGCTTCTTGGCTAATGAAGGTGCTTTACCATGATGTCGAGCGCTTCTTCGTGACGGTTATTGGCAATGAGCCAACGAGGGGTTTCAGGCAAGAATGGAGAAGAAAAGAGGACAATGCCAGAAAAGACCATTTGGAGCCAGACTGGGATTCTCCAGGCAATCGTGCCCTTCATACTTGAGGTTCCATATGGGACGAAAGTGCCAGGAATACCACCAACAAACCAGAAAGTGTTGAAGATACCGGTTAGCACACCACGCCATGCTGGGTGAGCCATCTCGGAGGCGTAGGCGGGACCGGCTGTGGATGTAATGGCCACACCAAAACCGAGGATGAATCGTCCTCCCATGAAACCTGCGAGGTTGTGGCAGCTTGCCTGGACGCAAGTGCCAATGACGATAATGAGACAGCCGATAAACATTCCCCATTTACGCCCTGAGAGCTGTCAGAGACTGCAAGTTTCCTGGCTTTCTGGAATACGGAAACTCACCTCTGAAATCGGTAGCGGGGCCGGCAGCAAACGAGCCAACCAAGTTACCAATGGTATAGATGGCGTAAACAATACCTGTGCTGGGAGTACCTTCGGTGGGAGAGAAGCCGAAGTAACTACGATACTGCGGGTAGCTGTTGATAGCTCCCATCAAGGAGCCATCGTAACCGTTGATGCAAGAATTGAGCGTTGCAATGAGCAAAATGCCGTAGAGCTATCTCTGAGTGAGCGATTGCAACAGAGTTCGGGCGATTGGGAGATTGGGAGAGTACTAACCTTAAACATTCTTCCTGTCCACGGCGACAAATTCGCCTTCATGGTGGCATCTGCCAGTGCAACATTCTGTACCTCGCGAATCTCAGTGGTCTTGTGGCCATGTTCGCGCTCGGTGTACGAGACGCCCACTTCCGTCTTCTCTATATCCGACATGATGTTGAAGGGTGTAGGTTAGTGAGTGGTAAGGCTGGACAAGGATGTCAGGAAAGAATGCTCAGCTGTCAGCACTGTAACAGCTGGGGACGAAGTTCATGTTATACCAGGCGAACACAGACCAGCAATTATAGACAGTATCAACCCTGTGGGTGAGCTGCCGCAGACCGGGGTAGGAGATGGTCGTACCCATGTTTGTGCTAGGGGCCTTGCTCCGAAGGAAAGTGAGCGGGAACAGGGGAGCAGGTTGGGGCGCACTCGCCAGACTGCCAGTGAACGACTGAGGCCGCAGGACCAGACATGGAGAAGCTTAACGGTCGTACACCACCACCCGCATTCTCGGCTCTCAGATCTTGATGCTAATTATGCCAGTTACGCATAAGTCACCCTCCGTGTCCTTGAATAAAAGCTCTGCGACCCTGGACTGCTGGCGATGCTGCATACGCTGAACACACCACCAGCGCGGTGGCGAGTAACGCTGAAGCAAGACTGCGGCAAGAGGCTGGGAAAAGGGCGTGAATGACTAGGTTAGTGCGGCGCTCGCAGCTTGAATCACGCAAAACTTCGTAGAGCTTCACGATCGAGGAACGAGTATCGTGACCTTCAAGGTCTGCTGGCGGGTCGCCATCTCGGAGGCCGAGGCGGTACTGTGGAAGATGCTATGGAAGGTGTTGTGAAAGGGTTCTGGCGAGTTCCTCAGGATACGCGCAGTCAGACGGCTTCTGGAAAACCGGGAGAAGGTTGTCTGCAGCGTTGTGCAGAGGTTTTACCACGCCTCTGGCCATTGGCCGCCACGATGTTGCGGAGCGATGGCGGCTCAAATCAGTCCGCGTCAGATCGGGCTAGCACTGTCCTCTCTCCATCAAACGAGGCTAGATTTAGGGGTCAGCCTTGTCTGGATCACCGTCTTCTCCAGCGCTGCGTCGAATCGCTCCTGGTCTGAAATACACCTGACTCTTTGTCGTTCCTGTACAATCGACATGGGCACTGACAAAGTCGCGCAGCATGCAGCGACCCACGACTCTCTCCGTTCCCACGACGTCGGCGGTGGCTTCGAAGGAGCGTCTAGTGTCCTCGTGGCCTTCGGTAAATAGGCCAATTCTCCGATGTTAGCTAGGATACACCTCGCGGCCTCTGTCGCGAGATCTCATCCAGGAATCGAAAAGGAAAGCCCAGACTAATACAAATACCAGTGCAATTACCAAGACGCTGAGCGTAAATTTTTGTTACAGGAGATGATAGGGTTTGACATCGGTAAACGGTGCCGAAATGCATTGATTGCCATTGAACACAGCACGCCGCGTCTGCATCAATATGACCTACATCTGTATGACCTACATATGTATGAATGCACATTGGGTGCTGTCCATTCGCCAGCCATCTAATTCTGCGAGTCCAGGATCCTTCCAACCGGACCGCAGGAAAGGACCACAGCTAAGAGATGTTTTCTACCAGCTACCCAGTTCGACTATCACACGAGCGAAACCTGGTGTGATGATGAAGCTGGCCAAATATTTGGCACAGCAGTCTTAGCCAGGCTTCAAGCCACAACTCGCCTTACTCTCGTGATCCCACTTTCTGGCTTGCGTGACTATGCTCGATTTTCCATCTCGCCATAATCGCTGGCCAATAACGAACTGCCCAACTATGCCTATCACTCATTTGAGCTGAATCCTAGCGCCAGCCCTAGGATGGAGAGTCATGCCGCGACATGGATGGCGCTCCCCCAATACCCAAGGATTTATTTCATGCTAGGCCATATTCAGATTTCTTACATGAAACATCCAGTTGCTCCCTAAAACGACGACCTTCCGTTCTAGATTCGTCCCTGGTATTCAAAAAACATTCTCGACTAATCCCCCTGGTCGGGATATAGATGAATTCGTCCATCTGGAACCCGGTTGGCAGGCTCGACTGGTCCCCTGCTGCCAGTAATATTGCCCTCAACTCACATGCAGTATCTCGACCATCAGAGCAGAGTCTGTGCCGCATTGAAATAACCGTTGAGGCCTAGTTGGTGCTAGACTCCTATTTTACTACTTGTCCTCTGCCCGTAGACAATTGAGCGTTCTCACCATTGCCTAAAACAAGTCACTACTACGGATCTTTTCTAAAAATCTGCGGAGCCACGAAAATCCTATGGCGCTGTTAGTAGGTCCCAAGCTGTCAGAATATTGCCCTTGATTAGGGGCGCCAGTCAGTGAAATATTGCCTCGTCCGAATATGGTTGCGGATCCCTCGAGCTGATGATCTCCGTGGAGCTGTGGCAGGTCTACTTGAGAACCACTATTCACAATCAGGTGGGTGATACGAGTACGGTATCCCTCCGCTCACCTGAATCGACGTCTTTGGTTGTTTCTTCTGCCGCTCTGTATATCTGACCTATTCTCAAGTGCCACAACAGCTCACGTTAGATGTTTTCTTTTTCCTAAAATGGGCCTATCCACTTTTGATGTCTGCAGCCACCAGTGAGACTCTAATATTATTTTTCCTTTCAACCTATCGCCTTATGCCTCTCACATGGAGGTCGGTAAAAGCGTACAGCTGTTTTGTGGATGATTTTTAGAATCAGCGTTGAATGATTATGTTGAGGCTTTGTTCCGCCTAGCCGCCCCTATTACTCCGAGCAACCACGAACAACAAAGCCGTCCGTCATGAAAAGACTTGGTTGAATATCACCGAATTTATATGACCTAGGACATCGACATTGCAAATTTCTATACCTTGTCGTTCTCATATCCTTTAAAGCGATGATTGACCGCCGCCGAATGCGTCCGGACTCATTGCCCACTTCAATCACTAACTTCAGGACAACCGAAGTCAACCCAGCTAATACCAATACCAAAGCTCAGAATTGAGTTATGTGTATAAGTTCGCTAACAGAACGAATATGAATACAGGAAACACATTCGCCACCTAGCATCGACAAAATGAAAGGAGACCCTTCCCAATGACATCTTGACCACAGGTTCTTTCTGGAAGCCCTTATAAATCGGCCTTCAACCTACGACTTCTTAGCCCAACCTTCCTGCGCCCATATTAAGTAGAAGAGACTCCTCGACTCGCTTATCCGAACCGAATACAACATTTCCCTCCGGGGCGGAACACTTCCACGCCCCGACTCAACGCAAGGTCATCGCGGTCTCCTACTGAGCTTTCTGCGTAGCAAAGATTCGGTAATTTTGGAATAACAGGGCCAAATGAATGAGGAGCTGAAGCGTTGTATCTAGTCCATCAGGAAATCCCGATCGTATTCACCCCAGATCTCGCCGAAGACTGTCGGCCCTCTTTTCGTAAACACGCGTTCAGGTAGGGAAAACAATACTTTAGGCACCGTTAAATTCCACAAAGCCTCTATAGCGTGAGCTAAACCGCAGCCGTCATATCAAGCATACAAAACAACCGAGAAATACGACAGCACCTGTGACACAACCAACGCCTGCATTCCACAAGCGCCAACTCCCCTAAACTCAAATTGCACCAGAAGCCATCACTCTATCACGGCATCACATTCACAATCACAAACACTAAGTTAAGACAAAGTGTAATAATAGTCAACTGCCGTATGCACATTCAGAAGTCATGTACCTCATATCTACATCCTCCACCATCCATCCTAGGCTCGCATGTGATATCCACAGGGGTATTAATCCAACAATCCAATCCAACGCCATGCTTCCCATCCCATCCCACAAAATTACCCAAAAGTAGCTCAAAATCCCTGTTGTCCATTACCAGCATGCGAACATGAATATCATAATAGCCCGCTTCCTCCACCTATGACCAAAAAAACCTAATGATGATGTTTTGAACAGCATGGTCGTAGGGCTCGCGCCCATTGAAAACCTGTAGAATGCGGCCATCTCTTTGTCTCACGCACGACGTAGACTCGCACCGTCCGGGGTAGCCGTGACACCGATGCTATGCAACGACTTGAACTGAAAACCGAAAAATCCGGTGCAGAAGAGAAGAGAGGTCGCTTTGAACGCAGCAAAGATAAAAGCAGAATAAAAGACGGGACAAGCGGAGCTGGAAAAAAAGACGCGGAATGCCTTGCAGAACAACCACCCAAGATGTAAACCCAAATACTGAGCACTGCTCATGAAGCGAACTGCCTCTCTCTTTCTCCTTATGTAAACGGTGTCGATGTCGAAATATGTGTGCGAGAGAGAGTGTGTGTATCACACACTCACCGTTCTCCGCACCCCCACAACCGGCTTCTGCGCATACCCAATCAACAGCCTGAAGCTGGTCCCCCTCTTCTCACACTCGCGGATGAGCGCCTCATCCCTCCAAATACTGTTCTCGAGGATATTCCCCCCGGTCGTCCCCGACTCGCGCGCCTCCGGCAGCACCACCGACTCATAGCAGCGCGAGTACCACCAGCGCCCGACTCTTGCCACCATCTCCGCAATGCCATCGTCCGACTCGCCGTTCGAATTCTGCGTCGTCAGGAGGTCCGAAAACGACATCTCCTTCCGCGCGCCCCGCTCGCTCGCGCCGCTCGCGCCGCCCGAGCTACCCGACGCGCTGCCACTCGCACTGCTCCCGGCGGCAGTGGCGGCCTCAACCTCATCGCCCGCAGACGGCAGACGGCCGGCAACCGGCACGCCGACGAAGCAGCGGTAGCAGCCGACGAAGCCGCGGCGCCCGAGCCCGCCCATGACCTCGTCGCTGACGTTGCGCAGGCTGACGCCCGGCTCGGCCGCCTGCATCTTGACCTTCAGCCCGCGCACCGCGCGCCGCGCCCGGTTGCCCATGTTGACGAGGTCCAGGTCCAGCACGCTCATCTCGAGGTAGCCGCCGGGCCGCAGCACGCGCTTGCACTCGGCGAGGATGGTGCGGTGGACCGCGGACGACAGCGCGGGCGGGAAGCGCAGCACGGCTGTCGCGAAGAAGCCGCGCGGGAAGGGGAACGGGGAGGTTAGCGACGGGTGCGCGATGTGGCGGTGGTTGCGCAGCGTGGACCATGGCTCGGCGGCGCCGGTGGCGCAAGGCACGCTCAAGGGGCCCGGGCCCAGGTTGTAGATTGTCGCCTCCGGGTAGGTCAGGGCGCAGTAGTGGGACCAGTCTGACGGACTCGTTAGTGGCTGTCGGTAGTGGTGGGGAACTGTCGCCGCGGCTTACCTTTGCCAAGCCCGTCTATCACCAGAACCCTGTCCTCTGCGGGATCCTTTAGCTCGAAATGGGCAGGACTGAACAGTACGCGTCCGAAGCTCAGCCATTTGCTTGTCATCAATGCGCCGAAGCGCAGGTTCGCCATCGAGACTAGCCCATCGTTTTGCATTTCCGCCATCTCAATCAACCTGGTGTCCCTGTAGCGGCTGCTCCCGCTTGCGGCAGACAGATTGGTGCTGTCGCGGTCTTTGTCGGATGTAGAGGCGAGAGTGGCCTTGGATTGTCTAGCGCTCATGTTGAGGGAGGCTGGTAGGCTGGATCGCGTTGAACTGGGGCGTGTTGCTGGGCCGGATCCAGAGGATGTGCGTTTGGGTGATGGAAGGCTGAGGCGGCCGGTTACAGGGTCGACGACGCTGAGGTTGCGCTCTCCGTAGCTGGCCAAAAACTCAGACATGGAAATAGGCGTCGTGGGCGTCTGTGCAGAATGAAGGACAGCGAGGAGACGGGAGCGGCGGAGATGGAGTGACGTCGTTGCTGGGCCGGTTGATGAGCCAACCGAATTAGAGGAGGTGTGAGAACGTTTGGGCTCGTTCTGAAGGGAGAGTGGCTTAGGCGGTGGCTGTCGTTGGGATTTTCCTTCGTTGGCTCCTAGACCGGCATAATGGAACGGTGTGCCTTGAGATGGTTCTGTAGAAGTAACTTTGGCAGGTTTACTAGGCGAGAGCACCTCATCGATCAGATCATCGTACTCATTCCACACTTCATCCTCGGATTGAGGAGCGCCTGGTTCAGGGATGATGGCTGTGCCGGTCGTTGTTGGAAAACTCCAAATACCCGAACTGCTAGAGTATGACAACTCAGAATCCTTTCGTGGAGGGAATCTGAAAAACTCAGTAGTATTCAGGGACTCGTCGGCGCTGGGGCTGATGGTAGCAATGGCGGTTCCATGAGATAGCGTATTCAACCCTTGAAGGACAGGGAATGGCTCAGGTGGTCTAGCGGTAGCAAGCAATGAAATCGTTGAATCAATCGAAGTGCGAGACGGCACAACAGGGCGAGGCTGATCAGGAACAAAGGGCCGAGAGAACGATTGGGATGGCGGCTTTCGGTCTCGGTCTCTCCTGGATACTACCATGGGAATGCGACCAACTTGAGGCAGACGACTTGGCCTGGGTGGCGGAAAAGAGGGAGGTGGAGCTGGTGGAGAGAGGGTTTGTGGGAAGGTAAATGCCTGTGGTAAGAACGATGCTCCCGGTAGGCTTGCATTTGTCTGAAGATCTAGTTGCGGTGAAGGGTTCGGTGAGGCTTTTGGTGATGGGGATCTAGGAGACAATACATTATCATTAAGTGGCGACTGTGTCTCCATAAATTGGTCTCTCCGTAATATGACCTTTGGAGAAGCAGGTCTACCCGGTTGTGCAAATTCAGATGAGAAAGATGGTGGGGACGGTAGTAGCATAGACTGCACGTGCTCCTTGGTTCGCTCCTTGGGTGCTTCCGAATCATAAGATTCGGACGCAATCGGTTCTTCCGGGGTGCTGTCAGCTTCTTGCATTATTTGCTCCAAATCCTCCAGATCAATGTTGTTTGGTGCATCCATTAGGGCGTAATGAGCCACAGATCGAGAGGTAGGCGGCCGCGTTACAGCCGCGGGGACTTCTACGGCAGGCGCCTCGACCTTGGGCGACGCCTGGGCTCGTTGGAAGAAGTTCCATTTTCTTGAGGGCTTTGGCTGTGCTGCTGCTTTCTTTGACCTCAGCCAATTTCCTTCCTTGCCTTCCGAAATGTCATCAGCGCGAGAACGACTATTTGTGGATTCAGCGATTGAATGCTGGTTAGAAACGGCGCTATCCAATGCCTTCACAGAAGTTGTCTCCGTAGTATTGATGGGTGAAGGGACCTTCGCAAGTGCCCCGCCGTCCATATTGCCTGATCTTCGTGAAGTCCTCCTGGCAGCAAGCGACGGAAGGAAAGAACGCTTCCCATCATCCTCGCTATCTGATGGTCTCCGTGGACCTAGTGCCATTCTCTTCCTGGGAGATCCATTGCGAACAGGGTCCGACATGGCGGATGGGAGTAATGTTGGTCTGCCAAGCTCTATGCCCGTCCGTGATGATTGGTCTTGTTTTCGTCCGTTCGGTGCCATTCTAATCTCAGTGCTGGGTCGCTCACAAACCAAGTCAAGGCTACTGCCACTTCTCATTGGTTCTGGACTCCTGGAAAGCTCCGAGCTACCTGTGCCACGAATGACAACAGGAGTGAGCCTTTCGAGGAAGAAACCATCCATCTCAGCACTGGTTGTGCTTGTGATACTACTCTTACGACTCGAAGGCGTGCGGTTTAGGCTTTCGTTGGTGGTACCACCACTTGCGGAACGGCCGATACTTCCTCCACTTGTTGAGCTCCCGCTGCGACCTCTGACTGCGTACTTGCCATAACCCTCGTGACCTGTACCTGCCGTCGGACCCTTTCTCCGCAGTCCCCCGTCAGATTTAGAAGAAGCGTTTGGATCAGTCTTTGCTCGTCGCGAGAAGAAACCAAACTTAGAGGTCTTGTTTGGACTCGGCGCAGGTGTAGGCAGTGTCTTGGCCCTTTTCTTTTCCGTATCGCTCTGAACCTCAGGAGTCGGTCCTCTTGTTGGGACACGAGAGATGACTGGAAATCCTGACGGAAGACTGGGGTTTGGCGATGGGTTTCGTGAAGGAGCTTTTGGGGGCATTCCAAAACGGCTCTTCCCACTCGGTACATAAGTAGCAACCCCCGTCCTCGATTCTGAGGAGCTCGTTCTCTTGTGAGGCGAAGGGAAGCTCGTCATGTTACTTTGGATAATGGGCGAAGGCTCGCGGAGACCCACGATTTCAGATGCTCCATCTCTGCTTGGCCTTACTGGTCTTCGAACTATTAACTTCTGTGGTTGCGATGGGTCTGCTAAATGAGCTAGTTCTGGCGGTGCTTGGCTTTCTGGAATATGCTTTGGTGACGGAGGTGAGGGATGAAGCTCAATTGAGGTCTGAGGCTGAGACACATCGCCCTGGGGATGTGATATAGTAAAATACATTGAGGATATTTGTGGTGGAGGACTTGGTGGTGGAGCAGGTAAGCGTGAAGTTGGTGTCTTGTCTTTCTGCCTTCCTGTTTCTACTCGAATCGTGGACGCGGACGAGGATGATGTTGAAGATTCCCGGACTGATGAAAGACCGTGCTGCTCCCGTAAGCTTGAATTCTCGTCTATCTTCCGCCGGGTAACGGGCGGTCTGCCTTGCATAGGGCTTGCCTGCCTTAGTCGGGAAGGGGCTTTTGTAGTCAAAGCAAGGCCAGGAGAGTGCGAGGACATTGAGGTGGGAGTTGAGGTAACACTGAAAGGCCCGGGAGATTCGGAATACCTTGTTGAAGGGCTCGCTGACAGCCCATACTGTGGCGTAGGAGGTGGCAAATTCTCCGTAGCCAGTAGAGGTGGTGCTTCATACCTATGAAACCGGACCTCTAGTGGCTCTGCTTCCACCTCTGAATGAACTAGAATGGAGGAGGATGGTGGCAGAGATATTCCCAGGACAGTTTCTGAGTACGGATCTCTGTGTCCTCCTAGCATCACCTTCATTGGTTGTGCTTCCTCTTGAGATGATACTGAGCCAGTCCTTGTGCGTGAGGCTCGCCTCCCACTGCCAACTCCAATAGATGAAGGTTTCCTCCTCAACAGGTTCGACCTTGGGCTATCGATTGTAGAGGCGGAAGATCCGGAGACAAGGGAAGGGGTCCGAGTGTTGGCTGCGACCTCAAATCTAGGGAGACGAGATGAAGCAGGTTGTGGTATTGATCTGGGAATCGACATCCCCGGTTGACCATGAGGTATAAGCGTACTCTGCTTTGAGACTCCCCGCCGGGGACTTTCAGTTATTGACCTCGCCACGGGTGCTCGCTGATTATTGACCCCACCGCTGGGGTATACCTGCTCATCTCTAGTGTGATTTTTCTTTTGTAATTTTGACGGGTTCGGAGTCGGGATTTGCGAATTTGTGGACGTTGGAGTGAAACGTTGCGGTAGTCGAGTAGATGGAGCGCGCTGAGTGTACGGCGTTTGACTCTCCGATCTCTTTGGAGGGATGAATTGTGATTTATAGGATGCCATATCGGGTACTCGCTTCGTGCGACCCTTCTGTATACAAGGGAAGCCGGCTGACCTGGGCCTGTAATACGGAAGCCTGTGTGCGCGGAGTAACTCATGAAGGCATGTGGTCCAAATGCTGTGCGAGCTAGCTAGAAAGTAAGTCAGCAAACCCCATAGCGAGAGGGTAGCCAATGCAGTGAAATAGTACCTGGGGTGCTGTCAGCGAAGGTCAGCTAAGGCAGAATCCGCCAGCAGTTGCCGTAGTTGCTCGTGATGAGGCTTCGGGGGTGGCGAAATTGTAGGTGCTGCTAGGCGGAGGCAGTAATACAACCTTTTGCACTTGGTTATATGCGCATGCCAAATACTGCAGAGACCGGGCTGGCGTTTGGAAACGTCCAACTGGTGGGCGGCGCCACCGGGTGTGCCGACGAAGCGAAGAGGTGTTGGCGAAATGTGGCTCAGCACGCTTGCTCCCTTCGAGGGGAGACCTTGATGCACAACGCAGCGAGAAACAGTTTTTAGAATGCAGATGGTCGGTTTAAGGTGGTCCCAGCGCGGGGACGACCAGTCGCAAGTGACCTACAAACTATGGAGACGAGGGACTGGGGCCGCGGGTTTCCGTTCTTAGTCGAATCCGTCGAATTTCTAGGGCTCCTTCGATGGCAACGGCGAAATCGGGGGGCCGAGCACTTGGTTGGATTCTGTTGAACGGCAGGGTGACTCTGGCGTGAGACTCTGGAGTCAGGAACGGAAGTCGATATGTATACAGGGCGCGACCTGGCAAAACAACGCCGGAGTATATGCGCCTCCAGAACGATCAACACGCCATCAATGCTGTTAGGAGCTGGGCTGAACCGGCAGGAGATTTCCGCCATGAACGGCGCTTGCGCCTGAGTGGGCGCGTGGAGGCTTGTTGAAAAAAAAAAAAAGGTCGAAACCGGCATCAGGAGCAGCGGCCAGTGAAGGGTTGGCATTGCGAAGGTGTAAGATCATTCGCAGGAGGTGGTGCAGTGGAGCGGGCGAGAAGAGCCCATGCACTAGGGAGCTTCCGCCATTCGTGGAGGGGCTGCCGTGGGATGGAGTTGGGCATGATCAGACGAAGGCCCGGGGTTGGCTGAGCGAGCGTCGTTAGCCGTTGGCTTGGGCTGCTTTCGCCCACAATCTTCATGCTCTCTGGCCGATCCACTGCCGCACGCCCAGCGCTGGAACTGTTTCGACGAAAAAGGTGGCCTTGTTCCCCAGAGCTGACTACACCGGCCAGCGAGTCACCATTAAGCAGCGCGTGCAGATAGCACGGGACCACGCTGCTGAGAAAGCCACCTATACTTCAAACGACCTGAATAGACTCCTATTCCAGCAGCGCAGATAACCCTCACTCATGCCTGATTGGGGGGTCATAGCGAGAGCAGTCCATGATAGGTCATATGCATCCCTCCATAAACGGAAGAGGTGGTGTTTCGAGCCCCTCAAAGCATGGGCGAATCCTAGCGCGGCTTTTCAATTAGAACGCGTTTGGTTTTGCAGTATCGAGTCCCTCGGCAGGAAAGAGGAGTTATGCCTCGATTCGCGTCTACCGCATTAGTGAGGCCAAGTGACCCTCAAGTGATCCTTGTATGTGCTGCAATCCATATTCTGAGACTGCTTCTGACCCTCTCGTTGTGGAGGGATCGTTAGACTTGTCGTCATTGTACTTGTAAGGTTGCGAGAGAGCCACAGCCGTCAAACCGGAAACCCCGTCCCAGGAAAAGCTGAAAGGTGGCTAAGTGCGTCGCTAGTTGCATCAAGTTGAGGCTGAGCTTCGATCGGCACAGGCCACACTTGACAACACATCAAAGGCGAACTCGTTTTGCCTGCGCACTCTCCGAGAACAGAGATGTTCTCAAGAACAGAATCCGTTCAAAATACATCCCCATGAACATTAATTTCCAGGAGTGCGAAAGTGTCATCGGTCCGGTTTTCGGGGGCCCAGGCATTACGGAAAGCCACTTTGGGTCAGTCGACCTCTTTAGCCTGTCATTCGTCTCCTTCAGCGTACTAATTGCGGCCCCTAGTGCTCTCACCCTTGACTATTGGGTATACGGCACTTGCGGCGCTCCTTAGCCCGCATATGAATTCAGTCATGTGATTCTAAAGTGGTGTGCGAGAATTTTCGGACATTATCTCAAGTTGGTCTAAGCAAAGCGCTGTTTTTCTTCTACTTGGAATCCTACTCCGCTAGATCCTTACCTCAGCAGTGGCGAATTTGTAAAATTCATTTAAAAGTACCGTTAATCGGATGCGAAGAGGCTGAAGGTGGAATCCACTTCGTCGTTGCTCTACAAGTGCGGTTTAAATCAAGCTTGGGGTATGACCTAGAGGTTGTTGAAGAGCTTCCACAAACTTCACTTCAAGAAATTTCTCAGAAAAAATATTGCAATAAGCCACGTTAAGTTATCTGGGCGTACGTCGGAGACTCAACTGGAAAAGAGAGTCAATGGTGGGAACCGATAAGACGGCCTGTGTTGTAAGCTTTGGAGTATGCATTTAGGAAATTTACGAATTTTGCAACGTTTTAATTCGTCGTTTTTAGTTTGCCTTATTCCGAAAAAATCCAAAAACAAACAAATTGATAATGCATCAAAGTGGTGTGTCGCGGGGCCAGAGTGGCTTAACAGGGGTTTCACACCCCTGATTTTATAAATCTCCAATAAGCGTGCGACTTTGCTCTTTCACGATATTACTCGCTGGCCATGTAACATTTGGGCGGTTGGACTTCCCATACACTGCTTATCGTACAAGGTTCAAGCTTCTCCTGACACTTGACATTTTCTCCGAAAACGGTGGCATCTGGGGTAGAAGAGCGCCGAACTTGACATGTCGCATCTTGGGCCGCGGAGGGGTTGTGACGCCTATCAAGACTGCAAGAAATTGAATCATCTAAAATGTATTGACGCAGGTCATCCTTCGAATCACGCACTAAGAAAACTGCGCATCACCCAGAATCACGGGGATTGGCACCGTGAAAGGGAACATCTGCAGGTCCATGCTCTGATACATACATGAGGTTCTGGATGCTCTAGGGGTGGAATCACCTCCGAAGTACCTCAATAAGGTATCGTATCTCCGCACTTCTCTCTAGGAGCAACAATTCCCGGGTCTCGATCTCTGGGTGAGACGCCTTGTGGGTACGCCGTGCCGCCGTGTCTCAAGACGTTGAACGACCCGCTCGAACTAAAACTTTAAGGTTCTCAGGCAATGCGATCCGAGTTGGACTGCGGGTGGGCGAAGGAAAAGGCGGCACGGCACGGCCTGCTGTTGATGTAACTGCGAATCACGGTAACAGCCAGCCTTCCGATGGGAGGTGCCGTAGTAGGGTGCGGGCCGTAGTTTGCCCAAGTCGCAGAGTAAATCATTTTTGAGTTGGCCGGATTAGTCTTCTATACAAGGTTTGTTATTCGACAACATGTATTGTTGAAGAGCATCATCAAAGCTTGGATCAGACCGTCGCTACTGCGCAGATTCGTAATGCATACATGAAGCACTTCTAAGAGCCCTCCGGGGGAGATACCTTTCTTGGGAATGCTATGCATGAATTGAAGATGCCACGAGCGCTTAGATGTAACTGATGCTGGCTTGGTAATGACCTTGTGAAACCAACTTTGATGAAGAGACAGTGGTATGACATCAGTCAATGAAAAAACAATTATAGGGGATACGTGAAACGAAATTCGAGAAGGAAAACTGGCGTTCGTGAATATTTGCGGCGGTTAGGGTAAGAGAAATGAGCTCCAACTCTTGTGTGACCTCACTTTTAGTTGACCACCCTAGCCTCAGCCAGCCTCAGCAAGGCAAACGCCCACGCCTGATGTCTCCTGAGGCAGAAGAACGCATCCGCTTAGAGTTGAACACACTGTATGCCCTACAAACGGTCTACAGGCGCCATTTTGGCCCCATATAAAAGAGACGCCATCAAGAGACCAAAGGAAACTGAAAGCGGGATGCAATGGCAGTGATCGGCAGCAGGAACCTACAGCACCCTTTACTGATCTTGCACAGGCGAAGCAAGAGAATGAGTGAATGATTTAGAAGTGAATAAAAGTTACAATTGTAGTTAGTTTTACGTTTTGACGAAAGAGGAAGTGGACAAATTATGAAAATCGCGGGTGGCTGGTCGGCTTGGCAATCACTTTCTCGCCAGCTGCGCGACGTCAACCTCTCAACCACTTCCTTTCACGTCTTCAAAGAGCCCTTTCGCTTCTTCTTCATCTATTCCCTTTGGCCATTTATTGTCAGTCCCTCCTTGGACTACCTAATTCTTCATCTACGCGACCGCAAGCCGTAGCCTGCCGACTAATACCGCCCCCTAGAGCTCCTTTCTTACGCGCGCTCGACGAACTTGAATCCACAACCACAACCTCCCTCAACCACCTACGATACCCGCGGTCGTGATCGCGAGCCCTCCAAATGGCGGATTACGCTAAAATGAAGAATGCCGAGCTCGAGGCTCTCCTCAAGTCGCGCAACCTCCCTCACACAGGCAAGAAAGCCGACATGGTTTCGCGCCTCATTGAAGCTGACAAGAAGACCACCGAGTCGCCCTCAACCACCACTGCCGCTGCTGCCGAAGACGAGATTGATTGGGACGATGATACTGATGCAACAAAGCCCGCTGCTGCCGCCGCGACCACTGAGGCAGCTGCAACTGCCATCAAGGCAGGAGGCAAGGGCCCAGTCGCGAATCCACAAGCTGTTCCGAATCAAGTTGCAGATGTTGATCCGTCCAAGACGTCAGATCTGTCAGTCAAGCCACCTGCGGAGAACAAAAGTGCGGAAGGCGAGTCTAAGGACTCAAAGTCAGAAGAAGCGAAGCCAGAGAAGCCATATGTTGACTTCACACGAGGGCTCGCGGCTTCTACATTGGAAGATGAGATCGAGAAACGAAAAGCGCGAGCCAGGAAATTCGGCATGCCAATTGAGGAAGACGAGACTCTGAAGAAGCTAGAACGTGCGAAGAAATTTGGTGAGACGGGTGCTCCCAGAGGATTAGATGAGGCCCTGCCAGAGCGGACCGCCGGCCGGAAGCGAGGACGTGAGGGTGGAGAGGAAGGTGGTCGTGGTGGACATAATAAGAGGGGTGGCCGAAGATTTGACGGGCGTAGAGGTGGTGACCGGAGAACCAGAGATGGAGACAGAAAGCCCAGAGACAACAAGAGGGAGCAGGGGAAGAGCCCTAGTGGTGGAAAGGCCGGTTGGATGAACGAAACAGATAAGGCCAAGGCGGAAGCCAGGAAAGCGAAGTTCGCGACTCCAGCCGCTTCGACTTGAAACTGCTCCGGATCTTTGGAAAAGAAATTGGACCTTCTGGAATGAAGATTGTTCTCTCGAGTCATGGTTCATACAGGACGTGGTGTTGCTGGCGTTAGGACGACGGACGATTCACTGCATGTGCCGACAGCTTTTCTATCGACGATCCTCAGACCCTTTTGTTAATCAGACTTGGGATATTCCATCATACTATTTTCGAGGCAATACAATCAATTCGTGCGCGGACGTTCCCCCGTTGCTTCATCTCGTGAGATCCGAACTTGCCGTTGCATTTTTTTAGCAACCACGTTCATTTCAAAACTACTCGTTGAGCTACCTATATACCCCACATACTTGAAATTTCCGGAGTCTCTGAATACCTTCGTAATTTATTTGCGTCTGTCCATGAGTAAGATGACCCGCAACGCAAAGGCCGTGAAATTGTTCTCAGATTGACACAGAATACAGGTTATTGATTAGAATGAGCCACGGTCCGTTCAGTTGTTTTTACGATAATTTTCTACGGCGAACTTCTAAAGAACTTACGAAAAGAGTATGCAAAGGAGCCTTTGTAGCTTTTTGAGCCAGGCAAAGTCTTCCACAAGATTGTACTTTAATTGTTCTCAGGCTCTCTTGAACAGTCAGAAACCAATTCACAAGGATGTAGCTAGGAAAACTGGCAGATATTGATCAAAAAGCACGTCCACCGGAAGCAGTATATGCAATGCAAGAACCTGCCGAAACGGAAAGGAAAAACTACGAAAATGGATGTGCCGCCAGGATTATGATTCGATTGCAATCCAATCACAGGCCATATGGTCCATATTGCTATTGGCCCGGGTTTTGACCTACCAGGTCAAGCACTCGCTGAAGGGGGCAGTATTTTGGTGTTCCAAACCGTAAGCCCAATTAGGAAGGCGGTAGTAGCCAACCGTTATAACCCCTATCACCCACGCTAGCACAAGATGCGGCTGAATTTCTCACGTTTTCTTGGCACATAATTTAAATTACCCAGGCTAAATACTCAGTCTTGACTTAAAAAGGCAAACACACCGATGCGTAAGTAAGCCAAGTGGGGCAACGATTTGTCCGTTCATTACCGTATTCGGCTGGTGACAACTTCTCCGCAAACCACCTTTTCGATACAGTTTTTCGGTCCATAGTCACAGAAACTCACTCTTCTTTTATTCTCACTTTATTTATTCATGTCAGCAGATAAAGCTCTTCGTGTTGTTAATGATGCTTCCAACATGTCCAATAGCACCCCGGCACTTGTTAAATCGGCTACAGAGGCTGCGCCAACTTCTTTATTAGAACCCAGAGCCGTCGAGTCTGATCCCAACGAAGCTTATAGCAAATTCAACTCACGACAAAAGGCAATCATCGTTTCAATAGCCTCAATTGTGGGTCTGCTGAGTCCTCAGTTCAAATCTGTATACACCCGCAATTCCTACCATCGCTAGAGACTTGCATGTATCAACTAGTGCAATCAACCTCACCATCACCTCGTACCTCGTTCTCCAAGGTTTAGGCCCTACCATTTGGGGCGCCATTGGTGACAGCGTTGGGAGGCGACCTCTTTACATTATTTGTCTGGCCGTATACTTCGGATCTTGTCTCGGCCTCAGTTTATGCAACACATATGCGGGTGTAGTCGCTCTTCGAGCTTTGCAGGCTGTCGGATCTGCTTCAACGACGGCAATCGGGGCAGGATTGATTGGTGATCTTGTCCACAGCAGCAGGCGCGGTTCGTTCATGGGGAACTACAGTGCTCTTGGAGGTGCTGCCACAGCTTTTGGGCCCGTGCTTGGAGGCCTGTTCGCTCAGTATACCGGATGGCATGGCATTTTTCTTTTTCTTCTGGGGCTCTCAGCGTCACTACTCATCATTGCAATTCTTTTTGTACCGGAGACTATGCGCGCCATTGTGAGTGACGGAAGTGTAGCGTCTCCCCGATACCTCCGACCCATCTTCACCATTCTAGATGCTCCAAAAGCTCAGGCAAACGACGCACTACGGCACAACCCTATCAAAGTGGACTTCCTAGGGCCTCTACGACTACTTTTGGAGCCCGGAGTTCTCTGCTGCATCATCTTCACTGGTACTTGCTACACTGTTTGGAATATGACCATGATCGCAACCGCTCCCATTTATGCGGGAAGATACGGATTGAAAGATATCTATATCGGACTTACGTATATCTCAAACGGTACTGGCTCCCTTGTCGGGAGTATTACCACCGGGAAAGTTCTCAATTGGGAGTATCATCGATAACTTGCGAGAGAAAGACTTGATTCCGAAGCTCCCGTTAGTGAGGCCCGCATGATTCAACGTGCGAGGGTACGACCATTGATTATCCCGACGATACTGTATCTCGTAGCGATGGTGGCCCTAGGCTGGGTAATGGAATACCAAGTGCACATTTCCGCATCAATTATCCTAGCATTCTTCGTTGGAGGTCTAGATACATGCATCCTTGCGGCATTCTGTAAGTATCTTGTTCTTTTGGATAGCTTGGTAATACTAACGGCGCATCCAGCAACTCTTGTGGTGGATATCTTCCAACAGCAGTCATTTAGCGTCACCGCCTGCGTCAATCTATCGCGTTGTCTAATCGTTGCGGCTGGAGCCGCTACAATACAACCTCTGATTCAAGCTATCGGTGTTGGTTGGGCTTTCACCGTGTGTGCTAGTATTGCTCTCGCCTCATGTCCCTTTGCTCTGGCTGTGCTAGCCTATGGCGACAAGTGGCGTACCAGGCGGCTTATGCGATCGGCGAATGCCTGAATGGAAAGGAAGGAATCTTACTTTAAAAATAGAGAAATTAGCGTCTCTCCCGAATTAGGCTTTCAGCCGAAATTCATATTGCTTTCCAGGCTAACCCACTCTGAACATACCCGGTGTGAAAATTGCTTTAAAGACACCGCTAAAAATTAAAACTACTCATTTATTTCATTACTACATAGGCTCATGACCCGTACGTTCTGATATTGATGAGCAGGTCTCTACATCTAAAGCATCGACACTCCTCGAGCAAATGCAGGGCGAACCACGTGACACACTGGCAGTGGGTTTCATCCGATATGTAGTTAAATAAAAGGCCAAAATTTCTCAGATACTTCAACAATCGAACAATCAGAATATACGGGTGCAGATTCCGGTCAAATATCGACATCTTCCTTGACTAATACGCTAACAGGCTTCGATTCTTACGCGTAGGTATTCGTCCTCTCCCTTCCCTAGATCTTCCTCGATGTCTTTTAGAAGGTCCACAAGTTTCTGCCATCTCTGGTCGTTGCCTTTTGGTTATTATGGTTGCGTCGCCCCCTATTAGGTTTATTGTGGTGTCGCGATTTTCTATACAACATCCACCCTTCGAGTCTACTACAACCCTCCTATGTCGCGCAGGCTTTCCGGCTATACTACATACATTAGTTCTAGGGCATAATATGCCGTAGATTTAATTGGAGATGGTTATTTCTTTATTAGAGGATTGGTGGGCGTGTTCTGCTGCTGTACGTGTCCCGCACCACGTCGCCATACGGCCAAAAAGACAGAGAGTGATCGCGAATCTATCGCGACTCTTGCGGGACCCAATATGTATACTCTTGCAATATCTATATTATACGCGTAATCGAACTATATAGACCTTGTAGGTAGAAGGCCTATAATAAGCCTCTTAACTACCCGCCTTATATACCACCTTACCTAATAGCCTAGATTTACTATATATAGTATTTCCTTCGTCTTCCTCTACGTATTTTTTAGCCAGGAGATATAGTAGGGGACCCAGGTTAGGGCCCTAGGACAAGACACCTAGTTTATCCCGCTATTTCTTTAGGGTGGAAGGTTATATAGAACTAGATTTATACTGCAAGTAGGAGGACTATAGGCGATATATATACACGTATATAGGGTAGAAAAGGCAAGCATACAATACGGCAATCTTACGGTAATCTACAATTGTGTTACGGCTCCGTAACGGATCTAGTCAGGGGGCTCGCTTGAGCCTTGGCAAATGTATATAGACGTGTCCTTTTCCACCTTCTGCTCCTCATCTTGATATCCGGGTCTATAGACTACCAATTGTACAGGCTTGCATACGTTCTACGGCGCTCGTGCCTCGATTGACTGAGTCGCTGTGACAAATTGAGTGGAAGTATGGGATAAATGGCAGATAGTGCAAGATAGGCAACTAGGACACTCCCTTACAGGAGTCTTAGAGCAGCGACCTAACGGTATTTTTTTCCCGTTGACATAGTATAGGTGTTACCTGGGGGGGTGTATGCTGTACTACCTCTTAGAGGAGGCTCTTACGATACGAAATTATCTTCTCACCCGATTCGGTATTATCGTTAATTAAAAGAGGGGAGGAAGTAGTTAATCCACGAACCCTACGCGGTGCTAAAGGGGTTAAATAACGCGTAGATTATAAATTAAATAGGGAGGGAGTAGAGGAGGAAGTAGAGAAAGAAGCTCTACTGCTTAGCTAACGCGTGAAATATAATGTATAAGGGGGTACTACGAACGGGGCAGACGCCCTCCCTACTAGTATAATATTTTTTTAAATAAGCGAGCCCTTGCGAAATAGTTGGGCTATATTATTCTGCTAGTATACTAACAGGAGGGCGTTTACCCCATACGTGTTACCCCCTTATACGTTACATTTTGTATAGGTAAGAAAATAGTAAGCTTTAGCACGGGTTACGGTGCGCAATAGAAATATTAGGGAAATGCTTTATTTACTATAGCTAAGCGAGAGATTCCCATAGGTTTCTCATTGCTTAGCGTATAATTAACCAACTAGATTATCCGAATATCCTTAATTTCTACTAAAAGCTTTAACTTACTACTAAATCTTACCGCCAAGACAGCGAGCTATCAGCTAGCTGCAGTCTTATAGCTGACTAACTGTCACAACTCTACAAGCTCGCTGACTGCTTACATTATCAGCCTCTTGTCAGCGAAGCTGACAGCGCCGCCGACTCTTGGACACACTGCCGTTGATTGAGTTGGGTGTGGGTCTGGTGCTTCAGAAGTGGGATATAAATTCCCTCATATCTGGAGCTCTGGAGTGCATATACCGGCTACGTCAAAAGCGTGAGAGGCTAGTCGTCAGAATAACCAATCAAAGTCAAACTTTTTCGATGCTGTTCTGAACTTATGCAAAATACAGGGGACCTGGTGCTAAGTTTGGACTAGCGTCTTGGGCCTGGATTTATAATGTAAAATATCACATGAAGGCGTCCATTACGCGCGACAAGGGATTATTCCATTATTAAGCAGCTATACGGCGGGAGCGATGTATGATTAGCCATAGTCGGAGTGATGATATTATTTGTCCGTCGGTCAGAGTTTTCTGATAACCTTCGCCTTACTCTATAGAGACATGATCAACCCGACTAGAGGAAGCAAAGACCCTAAATCAAGATTTTTCAGCAATCGTACAGCACAGATCAAGTACCAGACACTCGACAAGCTCGAGTCCGATTGCCAGGGAACCAATGATAATGGTCTGAATGTCGTTTTGAATTACCTTAACAACACGACTCCTGCATACGACATGCCAAGGGTGGGAGAGTCATAACTGGAAGCTTCATTTTGTTTCAAAGGTGTTAACCGGATATTGAGAGTAATCCGAACATTGATTGATCATCCAGTTCTTCTTTAGCACTTTCCATGTCTAACCGACTAACGTCCATGCGTCTGAGGGAAGGGTATATAATGAACTCCTGATGTGCTCCTATGACAATCATTCGGAACAACAAGGCAGCATTGAACAGCTTCACACTCCAGTCTAATATCCCACCCTCATCCATACTATCCCCATCGAAACCCCAAATCCTGTCCGCCACCACAAAAATGTCCACACCCTTCCCCTCCTTAACCAAAACCTGGCACACAGAAGCCTACCCCGCCATCTCCCCAACCCGCCCTGAGCTCTCCACCAAGGGCAAAACCATCGCCATAACAGGCGGTGGCTCCGGCCTAGGTGCACACATCGCACGCGACTTCGCCGCGTCCGGTGCATCCAAGATCGGACTCCTCGGCCGCACCGAACGCACCCTCCTCGCGACCAAGCGCGCCATCGAAGCCGAGTTCCCCTCCACCGCCATCTCGACCTTCATCGCCGACGTCGCCGACAAAGCCGCCATCGACACCGCTTTCACTTCCCTCCACTCAACGCTCGGCCCCATCGACATCTTCGTCAACAACGCCGGTTACCTCCCGGCCCCGCAGGACGCCGCCTCCGCGCCGCTCGAGGAGTGGTGGCGCGGCTTCGACGTCAACGTGAAGGGCAGCCTGCTGGCCACGCAGGCGTTCCTGCGCACGAAAGCGGCCGCCGGCGCCATGCTGATAAATCTATCCAGCGCGATCGCGCATATCCCGCCCATGGCCGGGTTCTCGGGCTACGCGGCGTCGAAGCTGGCGGCGACGAAGTTCTTCGATTATGTGCAGGCTGAGAATCCCGCGCTGCATGTTGTTAATGTGCAGCCGGGGATTGTGGAGACGAGCATGAGTATCAAGAGTGAGATTCCGGCAATGGATAACGGTATGTGCTCAGACTCTGTGGCCATTTGAATGGAGTGCTAATGGATTGCTGCAGAGAATTTGCCGGGTGCTTTCTTGGTTTGGCTCTCGAGCCCTGAAGCGAAATTCTTGAAGGGGAAATATGTGTGGGTTAATTGGGATGTGGATGAGTTGAAGGCTAGAGCCAAGGAAATTGAGGAGGGCAGTTTGTTGACTTTGTCGTTGGATGGGTGGCCATTCGCCTAGGAGCGTGTTTTGTGGTTGGGTTATTGATGAGGTGCGAGGCAGATAGATTTCCAGACTTTGGTGAAATAGATTTTCTCCTTGGCTCAAACGGTTGATGATTTTGGAACATATTACTGAAAAAAAATTGGAAAGAGATCTTGTCGGATACCTCTAAGACGAAGCTTCGCGGAAGCTTTAGTAATGAAGCGGATTGCCCGTGAGAGCTAGTTTGCTTTTGCAACATTTCGTGGTATAGGCTTAGAAATATACCACATCTATCAGTCTTACTCCTCTGCCTTTCTTTAGGTCAATGCCATCTTTAACAGCACTGACTGACTCTTGGTGATAGTCCAAATGTTCTTTGGCTAGTCGACAAATTCAGTCAATACGGTTTCTTCCGAGTAGCTTGAAGCTGACATCTTGTTCCCTTGTCACGTAGGGAAATATAAAAATGAAAGAAGCTTCAGATATCCTGAATCATGAGGCGTCAGTAATTACAGCTGCTTTTATAGATAATGAGAAGTTGAGAATGTGAAAGAATTAACAAAATCGCCATCTTTCCCGAATCCGACCCTAACACCCCGCTTACGGAATTACCAGATTGATCTATCTCTTGCTCAATCATAGTCCATCACGTCATAAACTCAAAGCCTCAACATAGCCGGATGCGGCGACGGCGACCTCCCACGCAAAGCCGGCGAGCTGGCCCGCAGCATCGGTGACGCTGCAGCCGACAACGCATGCATGCTGAGGTTTGAGATAGCATCTAGATTTCCTTTCACATCCTCCTCGCTCAGATCCAGCATCAGCCTCAGCTCATCCGGCCTGAGTGGCTCGTCCAGCCCAATCATCAGCTGCAGACGCTCGCCCGGAATATCGTGGTAGATCCAATACTGACCCAGATCCGAGACAGCATGCGGCTCCTCAGGGCGCGTAATCCTTGCATGCACCCTCCTAACCTCCATCCCAAACACCCCACTCAGATGTGCATCCGTACCAAGCCCCAACCTGCTATCGCGCCTCACGAACCTGGGCACCTTCGCATTCTTCTCAATCGGGCCCTCGCGGAGGCGATTACTCACTCCGCCATCCTGCAGCGCCGCACGCTTGAACACCGCATTCTTGAACTCGGTTATGCCCGCCACGAAAAAGAACTCTTGGTCCTTCCTAGCCAAGCCTGCAATCCACTCCTGGGCCTCGGGGTCCGCGCACACGGCCTCGAACGCCTCGCGCGGGCTGCGCGAGACGCGCTGGATCATCTGCTCTGCGGTGACCGTCAGCAGGTTGGGCTGCCGGTAGATTTTGCCCAGGTCGAACTTGGCGCCGTAGCTCTGCGCGAAGCGGCCCTCCTGGTCCACCGAGAACAAGTCTTTGTAGCGCAGCTGGATGAAATAGTCATTCAGCTCGTCGACGTCAGCGGCCGCTTTGTCGCTGTAGAAGCCGTCGCGCTCGGGGTGGAGGGGGTGGATGAGGAATTGCCCAACGGCTACCTCGTCGGAGGGGAGGGGTTTGGGGAGGAGGGCGTTGCGTCCCATTGCTGTTGGAGGTTCGGTCGAGGTAGAGAATTGGAAGGAACTATCAGGATTGAGATGGTGAGTATCGGGAGTTGTGTAGGGAGGCCTTAGGGGTTGTGACGACTTGGCGGTTGGGCTGGAGAAATATGAGATATGCTATCGGAGCGGAGATCTATATATGGTTATCTAATCAAGCCCAGGAGTCTCACTTTTTGGTAAGTATTTAAAACAGGAGGAGTATATGCTTTTATTAGGAGGAGTCTATATTTAATTAAGAGACATCCCCTATTTCCAGCCTATTTTGACTATTTTGGACATCAAAAAAAGGATTGGGATGGCCACTAAGAAAGCACGACCAGACGAGGCGGTCGGATCGGAAGATCTGATTTGACGGCCGGTGGGTCCTCTGCGCCTAACGAAGCGATTCAGGCAGCCTACAACACCCCAGCACTGTGCCCGGCCAAGCGGGTGATCGTAATACAACATGCACTTATGCCTCACAGCCAAGCCACAATCATTTATTGGATATCCGTTTTCGGGAATTTATCATCCTCGCAAGATAAGAGAAAAGAATAGTTAATGAAAAAGAAGTATGAGAAGTATCGCAGAACTGAGAAGCCATTCATTAAGACCACCTGAGGGTGCAATATCAAGGTTCGTCGAATGACCAAGGCTTTTTGAAGAGATGCAAAGTTGTGAAACATAGCATGTTGCAATCTAATGTTGCTGGCTGGTCACCTCTAAGAGCTAGGTTGCGCAGTAGTCACTCGTAGATGAGAAAATAACGGAGCGCTGCGGCATCGGTTTCGAAGTTCTGAGGAAAGCGGCGAGAGGTTGGGGGAACCAGAGGAACGGAGACGCGCGGATGGATTTATTCTATGGATAGATGGCACACCACCCTGGCGCATCTCGCTGTAAGTGCCTTATTAGCGCTGCTGATCGTTCGGAGAACGCCGTCTGTTTTACTGGGTACGGATCAGCATGCTTAGAAAACGCCCATATCAAGATTAAATGAAGCTTTTTAAATCAAACGATTGTGAGGGATTTTGCCTATATACTAATTTCTATGGAGGAGTAATCAAGCAATCGTCAAATTACCAAATGAGTGTCCAATCTCTTCCTTCAAGCTCTCGTCCAAATCTTTAAGCTCTTACCTAAATCGTCGGTGCTGATACTCTTCATCGGTAGGAGGAGCTCCTGGGATGGGCGGGTCCTGGGAATTCTCTGGCGCTGCAGTGCCCTGATCTGACTCCGCTGTCGGTAGGTTGATTGGATTGGGGACGTGAGTTGACTCTGGAGCAGGCTCTTCCGACACTGGAATCTCTGGATGAATTACTGACTTGTCGGCAGGAACAACATCCGAAGATGCGGTGGTTCCTGGATCGTATCTCGGGATCCTCCTTGGGAAGATTCCTCTAGTGCCAGACGATTGCTAAGTAAACTTAGCTTCAGCGATATCTTGCTCCGCTACCGAGTGGTAATGGGATCAGCGGCATCAGAAGGGCCAGGGACTGGATCAACATCACGCGGAGAGATTTCATCTTCTTGAGGATCCAGTGACACTGACGGAACGGCTGGCTCGGATAATGATGCTGTACCTAAGCGCTTCCCGATGGAACGAAGATTAAAGTATAGTTTGTCCTCAGAATCAGTGTTAGCCTAATCGATGTGATCTCAAGGAATGTAAGGGAGCCCAGAAGGCACCCCTACTTCCCCCAACATTATCGGTACCACCGTCATTGTTCGCAGCATCAGTGCCCTGGACATCGTTGTCTACCTTCTCCCGATCTTTCACTTCACCGGATTGAAGCTCAATTCTGGAGGACTCTCCGTCAGCTTCTGGCGCGGAGCCTTCTAACTTGACCTGCCGGGGACTCTTCGGAATCGCCAACACTAAGAGATGGCACTAGTGACTTAGTAGAGGTATCTGCTCCGGCAGGCGTGCCTAGTAGTTAGTCCTAGCTGGCCTCTTGGTTAGCGAGCTCCTTCACCTTATCCGCCTTGTCCGCATCAAATAACTCTTGGAGCTCCGGGATAATGGTAGGGGGGTTTTCCTGCGATGCGGCCGGAGTATTGTCAACGTCATTGGTTTCTGAACATTCAGCTGGAGGAGGGCCTTGAGCGGTCAAGTCATTAGGCTCCGTTGAAGGTTTGTTAGCCCCGCTAACCTCAGGTAGATATTGGGGACTCTAGAGCGAGGCCTTGAACGTTAAGAGGGTGTTGTTGAGAAGGGGTAAATACAAAATTCAGTCTCAAAGTTTCGCTTATTCCGACCTCTACCTACTATAAACTGAATCCAGCTATCTACCTAATTTGGCAATTGGTTTAATATAGCGCAACGCCAAACCAGCTTAGTATAACGCCAATCTATGTGGTGGGTTATAAATAAGCTTAGGTGGTTCTAGAAATTCCCTGAAACCTAACGCGCTATCCCTTGGCACGTTGAGATTGGTCCTAGGCTTATCGATAAGAAGTAGCCACCTAGATTAGCTGACCCCAGTCCCTACTATCACCAAGACGTATCTTCGTACGATTGATCTACCACAACGCCATAATTCAATTAAAAATCTATCCAGCTGTTTCCTTAGCCCCAGAACATTGACGAATTGTAAGGCCTTGTATATAGCAGTTCCTACACGTTGGGATGTCTGGATGACTGGGGTGTCTGGATGAGTGGTGAAACACGTTACGCGTTGTTTTGATCAGACCTGCGAAGGATAGGCCTGATAGCCCTCTCGGATAATAGACCTATCAGCTGATAGTATCCTGATAGTCTTGGCAAAATCCCCTAATATGCTTATACTTGTAATACACCCCCCAATATTAAATAAATAAATATTCTATTAGTATAGATTTATAGAGCTTGTAAAGCGCTTTAAAATAGTACCACTTTTATCTAAATATCCTAAGGATAAGTAATATTGTATAGATATAAAGCTTATAAGAGCTCTGCGGAATAAGGCTTAGGGGGAGCCCCGCATGGAGCTTTACCAAAGCTCAGCAAAAGCTCTACACGAAGCTCTGCACAAAGCTCTGCGGAGGCTCTGCACGAAGCCCTGCATACGGAGGCTCTGCACCAAGCTCTGCACCAAGCTCTGCGTACGGAGGCTCTGCGCGAAGCTCTGCGGAGGCTCTGCATGAAGCTCTGCACGAAGCTCTACACGAAGCTCTACACGAAGCTCTACACGAAGTGACGATGGTGCTGGAAGAGTCCTCCACGTTCGTTGCCTGCTTACATAAGCAGATTCCCTTTGGTTCCTTTTTGGACGACGTCCGTAAGCAACCACTTATGACTCCGTAGGTATAGGCCTATATA
>Ga0307515_10002057_pt1 | contig 44340 bp, 45 predicted proteins | sample 17_EM_MG_FD_194513 | JGI IMG/M metagenome (GOLD analysis project Ga0307515, IMG submission 194513) | Populus trichocarpa ectomycorrhiza microbial communities from riparian zone in the Pacific Northwest, United States - 17_EM | ecosystem: Host-associated > Plants > Roots > Unclassified | place... | reverse complement strand
TCTACCCGCAAAATGTTCCGCTGGAACATGAAGAATAATTGCGATTGTTTTTACGGCGTGCTTTTGCTTTGAGTTATTGGCAAAAACACCAACAACGGCGTCGACGGTTCCGGTATTTCTCGTTTGCTTCGAGTTGTTGGTGATAACACCAACAACGGCGGCGGAGTTCCGGTATATCACATTTGCTCTGAGTTGTTGATGATAGCACCAACAACGGTGGCACAGTCATGCAGCGCCGCTGACCTGATCACCCCCATAAAATCATTTTTTATCATCACAATCATGACAATCTGTGTTCCATAAACGGCACCCCATCGGGGGGCATTGTGGGTAGATATGATTGTATTTTTATACCGTTCCAGCGGAACGGGTTGTGCAAATGGTCGGCTCAGCACAACGCATATCTACGGCATGCATAGATACGCATTCAATATTTTCTACCCGCAAAATGTTCCGCTGGAACATGAAGAATAATTGCAATTGTTTTTGCGGCGTGCTTTTGCTTCGGGTTATTGGCAAAAACACCAACAACGGCGTCGAGGGGCCGGTATTTCTCGTTTGCTTCAAGTTGTTGGTGATAACACCAACAACGGCGGCGAGGGAGTTCCGGTATATCACATTTGCTCTGAGTTGTTGATGATAATACCGACAGCGGTGGCACAGTCATGCAGCGCCGCTGACCTGACCACCCTCATAAAATCATTTTTTATCATCACAATCATGACAATCTGTGTTCCATAAACGGCACCCCATCGGGGGGCATTGTGGGTAGATATGATTGTATATTTTTATACCGTTCCAGCGGAACGGGTAGTGCAAATGGTCAGCACAACGCATACCTACGGCATGCAGGGATACTCATCCAATATTTTCTACCCGCAAAATGTTCCGCTGGAACATGAAGAATAATTGCGATTGTTTTTACGGCGTGCTTTTGCTTTGAGTTATTGGCAAAAACACCAACAACGGCGGCGAACACAAGACATTGCCCACCACTCCGGCAATGGCAGCGGGTTTAATGAAGGGCTTTATTTCTATTGAAGATATTGTAAAACTGGTGCCGGAACCGAAGCAGAGCAAAATAGGAACGTATAAAAAGAAAGTGACTGCTGAGTAAGCGGTTTTTTTTATTTTTAGGGCAAAAAACGCATGAACAGATGGAAAATATATGCTATTATTTTAACTGTCCTAACATTAGGAGCATTCAAAGAAATTTTTAGAATAGTATTTTCTGATGTTGGCAGCAAAGAAGGAGGCTTGTTTGTTGGCATACCTATCGTACTGGCTTTAGTGTTTTTTACTGTAAGAGCATGGAGAAAATCAGATAAAAAAGAATTATAATTTCAAACTGATACACTACCCATTTATCACATTTATCTTTTTTCATTACCTTCGCGGCTATGACACAAGAACAAATCAAGGTTATGAGGGATCGGATTACCGTCCTGGGGAGGTTTCTTTGACGTCGCAAACCGACGATATAAAATCAATGACGAAAAACAGCTCTCGCTAAGTCCGGGCTTTTGGGACGACAACAAAAGGGCCACGGAAATCCTTAAGAATATTAAGCAAAACGAGTACTGGGTAAAGCTATACGAGCAGACAGAATCTGCCGTAGAAGATTTTGCTGTGCTGTTCGACTTCTGGAAATCGGGCGACGCCACCGAAGAAGAAACACGCGAAGCTCATACAAAAGCATCGACGCTCATAGAAGATGCCGAATTTAAAGCCACCCTGAACCAGCCGGAAGACAACCTGCCCGCAGTGCTGCAAATCAATAGCGGCGCCGGTGGCACCGAAAGCCAGGACTGGGCCGAAATGCTGGCGCGGATGTACCGCATGTATGGCGAAAAACAGGGCTGGACCGTAACCGACCTGGACTGGCAATGGGGCGATGGCGCCGGTATTAAAACCGCTACACTTCAGTTTGACGGGCCCTTTGCCTATGGATTTTTAAAAGCAGAAAGCGGTGTGCACCGGCTGGTGCGCATTTCTCCTTTCGATAGCAACGCACGGCGGCATACCTCCTTTGTATCCGTATTTGTATACCCATTGGTAGACGACTCCATCATCATCGATATAAAACCGGCCGACGTAAAAATGGAAACATCGCGAAGCGGTGGCGCCGGCGGACAAAACGTAAATAAAGTAGAAACAAAAGTACAGCTTACCCATATACCCACCGGTATTGTTGTGGTGTGCCAGCAAGACAGGTCGCAATTGGGTAACCGTGAGCGGGCCATGGAAATGCTGCGCAGCCGTTTGTATGAACTGGAACTGCGTAAAAAGAATGAACTTAGAGATGCAGTAAACAGTTCCAAGAAAAAGATAGAGTGGGGCAGCCAGATACGAAGCTATGTTTTCCACCCCTATAAAATGATAAAAGACCACCGTACCGATTATGAAGTAGGCAATGTGCAACCGGTAATGGACGGAGAACTGGACGGGTTCATAAAAGCTTACCTGATGATGGAGAAAGAAGCAGCCAGTTCTTAATCACCGTTTCTTAACCTTTTACATAATCATTCACCTAATAATTAATAGCATTAAATTAATAGGACTACCGGCAACTACAAACAAAAAAATAATGAACAGGAATCTTGTTTTACTGGTTGTTATAGCGGTATTGGCTTCCTGCAATAATACACCCACTACGCAGGAACCGGTGGTTACTGCAGCACCCGCAAAAAAAGATACCATTGCCGCAACGGATACTGTTATTATTGGAGATGTATTTACACTGAGTCCTGCCGAAATGCCCGACGATTCAGTTTTTGCAGATGGCAGCCAGCCTGTACCCTGGGCCAATGCCGGTATAGAACATCCCATTGCTTTCAAACAATTTCTGAAACAATTGCAATACTGGGTAGTCAATGATCAAAAAGACAGCATTGCCGCAGTAATGGCATTCCCGTTAAAGCATCCACGTATAAAAGATAAGGCGGCTTTCTTAAAAAAATACGACAACTATTTCAATGAAAAAGTAAAATTGGCTTTGGCGCAACAAAACCTGCGGCAGATTTTCCGCAGCAGCCAGGGTGCTATGATCGGAGATGGCCAGCTATGGTTCAGTGAAAATGCCAGCAGGTTTTCCATTATATCGATTAACTACTAAAATAAACAATATGAGCATTGGTTATTTTTCCTATCCGTTACCAGTAAACGAACCGGTGTTAACATATGCCCCGGGCTCTTCCGAGAAGAAAAGGCTGAAGGAAGTACTGGCCGAATTAAAAAAACAACAGGCCGATATTCCCATGTATATTGGCGATAAGGAAGTGCGTACCAATAAAAAAACAAGCCTGCATCCCCCTCACGAGACCGCACATACGCTCGGCTTTTTTCATGAAGGCGAAGCAAAACATATTCAACAGGCCATCGATGCAGCGCTGGCTGCAAAAGAAGCCTGGGCGGCCATGAGCTGGGAAAACAGGGCCAATATATTTTTACGCGCTGCGGATCTCATTGCCACCAAATACAGGCCGTATATGAACGGTACCACCATGCTGGGGCAAAGTAAAAATGCCTACCAGGCAGAAATTGATGCGGCCTGCGAACTGATCGATTTTCTTCGTTTCAACGTGCATTTTTTATGCGAAATATACAAACAGCAGCCCATCAGCAGTCCGGGTATGCACAACAGGCTGGAGTACCGTCCGCTGGAAGGTTTTGTGCTGGCTATTACGCCGTTTAATTTTACGGCTATCGGCGGCAACCTGCCCACCAGTGCCGCTATGTGCGGCAATGTGGTGGTGTGGAAACCGGCCCATACGCAGATTTTTGCTGCCCAAATGTTCATGCGTGTTTTAAAGGAAGCCGGTCTGCCTGCAGGTGTTATTAACCTGGTGTATGTGGATGGCCCCACTTTGGGAAAAATTTGTTTTAACCACCGCAATTTTGCCGGCGTACACTTTACCGGCAGTACCGGGGTGTTCAACAATATGTGGGAGACAATCGGAAAAAACATGGCTTTGTATAAAACCTACCCGCGCATTGTGGGCGAAACCGGTGGTAAAGATTTTGTGCTGGTACATAAAAGTGCCAACCCAGATGTGGTGGCCACCGCTTTGCTGCGCGGTGCATTTGAATACCAGGGCCAAAAATGTTCTGCCGCTTCCCGTGCTTATCTGCCTTCCAATATTGCAGAAGAAGTAAAAAAGAAATTAATAGACGGCGTAAAGAGTTTTAAAATGGGGTTGGTGGATGATTTCAGCAATTTCATCAACGCTGTTATAGACGAAAAAAGCTTCGACAAAATCAAATCATATATAGACGCAGCCAAAAAAGACGAGAAATCATCCATCTGGGTAGGTGGCAAATGCGATAAAAAGAATGGCTACTTTATACAGCCAACGATAATAGAAACAAAGAATCCAAAATCTGTTACCATGTGCGAAGAGATCTTTGGGCCGGTATTAACGGTGTATGTTTATCCTGCCAATGGGTTCGAAAAAATAATGGAGACAGTAGATACCACTTCGCCGTATGCATTAACAGGTTCCATCATTGCACAAGACAGAAATGCCGTTGAACTGGCCACTAACCGGTTGCGCAATGCCGCAGGCAATTTTTACATCAATGACAAACCAACCGGTGCGGTAGTAGGCCAGCAACCATTTGGCGGGGCAAGGGCAAGCGGTACCAATGATAAAGCGGGTTCCATTTTAAATTTATACCGCTGGTTGAGTGCAAGAACTATTAAAGAAACATTCAACCCGCCGGTGGATTACGGCTATCCATTTATGAAAGAAGCGTGATTGGTTAAGAATTAAGAATGATGAGTTATGAGTTATAAGAATTATGAGTTATGAGTTATGAGTGATGTGTGATGAGTTGATTATGGAAGCTTTCCGCTTAGCGGTATAAAAATTATAGCAAAAACGCCACACATTGTGCAATAAGTGCACGATGTTGTGGCGGTTATTTTTTATAACCGGCTATGCTTCAATGGAAAAGCTGTGGTATGTATTTTGGTTACGGTAGTGTGGCAGTTATTTTTCACTAAAAACACCACAATGAAAACTATCTTATTTGCAAGTGCTATGACTTTATCAGTCGTTTCTATGCAAGCGCAATCTGGTAAACAGCATGATCGGAGCCAGGCAGGAGCCACCTTTGGATTAAAAGGAGGATTGAATATTGCCAATGTACATTTAGATAATTCAGATTCCTACGACCTTGATAGCAAAACGTCGTTTTACCTCGGGGGTCTGGCGCATATTCACCTCAATAGATCCTTTGCATTGCAGCCCGAAATCATGTATTCCAACCAGGGTTATAAATACACCAACCTCAATGTTACCAACCGGGTAAATTTGCATTACATAAATGTGCCGGTGCTGGGTCAGCTCATGGTGGGCGACGGTTTCCGGCTGGAAACCGGTCCGCAACTGGGCGTATTGGTGGCAGCGCGTCAGAAAACAGGTAACGTTAGTGTAGATGTAAAAGATAACCTGAAACCCATTGACTTTTCATGGGCATTTGGCGCCGGATATGTTACACACAGCGGGTTCGGTGTAGATGCCAGGTACAATGTGGGTATTAATAACATCAATGATGTGCCCAATTCCGGCAAGATCAATAACCGGGTTTTCCAGGCGGGCGTGTTTTACCAGTTTAATAACTAACCCTTTGTTAGTCAAATATTTACAAATAGCCCACCGGTATACCGGCGGGCTATTTTTTATAAAAAGCAATGGCTTATTGCATTAGTTTGTTTTCAATTTTTTCCTGTTTGTAAATTGTTCTATATTTGCCACCCGTTCAAAAAATGGCTGCGTAGCTCAACTGAATAGAGCATTTGACTACGAATCAAAAGGTTTCAGGTTTGAATCCTGACGCGGTCACAAAGAAAAGTTGATAATCAATGTATTATCAACTTTTTTTACATCTGTGGTACACTGAGTGGTACATTTTATAAACCTAAACCTTGTTCACTTGCCAAATCGCCCCCGCCTAAAAACCTATACTTTCTATGGGTTTAACGTAAAATATCTTGCCTCCGATTCCTCCGCAGACAGATATTTAGAAATTTTTAGGACCATCTTCAATGATCGGATCGGAATTCCAGTAAGTCAAGAACGGGTAATTGCCTTGAAAACCCAGTTTACCGGGAGTACAAACAATGGAACGGTACGGATGCTGTGGGGGCAAATCATTAGATTCACAAGCATAGAGGGTTTTAATTGGTACCATTCACTTGACCGTACAATTATAAATTACGAAATTCCGCCTAATGTAAATCCAAACCCTTTTGAAGGGTTTTATGTTTTCATTCCAGAAATTCACCGATTTTTTGTTGGCGTATCTTTTAATATCAGCCCAAATAGTATAAAAGCATTTCTAAGCAAGGCCGTTAGTCAGGTAGTTTCAAGGAATGCATTTGGTGATCTAGTCATAGTAGAGATTATTCAAAGCCAGGATGTAATCGACAGAATTTTGCAAGCAGACCGCGTGACAAGATTAGAAGTCGACATTTCTTACACTAACGACGACGTAGGCGATGAGGCCCAAGATTTCTTAGACAATCTATTAAAAGACGGGAAAGTGGGGCGTATGAAAGCCATTTTTAACCCAGATGAAAGTAACGCCTTAAATACTGGAAACAATCTTGTGCGTGGAGCCGTTGAACTCGCGAAGGAAAATGGCAAAGTCACAGCCAGTGTTGTCACTGGTGGCAAAAGACAGACCATCCGAACAGAGAACTATCCAGAAAAAATAAGAGTTGAGTCACTCACGGAAGAAGGACTGAAAACTGCTTTGGCTCAGCAAATGTTTTCCAAATACCGAGAAAAACAAACAGGAGAAAGCAATGAATGAACCTGCCGAAAATCGGGAGCAGATATCCGAAAGCATTGTGGAGTTTCACGTCTTTAACGTGAAAGGTCTGCGCTTTGTGCTTAAAAAGAAAAATACACTGAATAAATTTGCATTTGTTGCGTCAATGGCTATTTCGTTGGTCGCAAGCGTATTCGTTCTTTTACTGGTACCGTCGAAATCTTATGTTTTTTTAACGTCTTGCGTGAGTTCAGTATGCACTATTTATCCAAACCTACTGGGTTTTTCTCTGGGTGGGTTCGCGCTGGCAGTAGGCTTCCCAAATGAAAGCTTAATGTATGAACAAGCAAGGTTAAAAAAAATAAGTCTTTACCAGGCAGTAAATGCAATTTTTGCTTTGACTCTTTTGATTCAAATTTATGCGCTGGTTCTCGCTGTGTCGCTTGACCTGTCAATGAGATCAGGACTAACGCAAATAATATCGATTTCGGAAAATTTGGATTATGTCATTAATTGTATTTTCATTTTCCTGCTTTTGTTCGGTATTCTTTACTCCCTGTTTTTGACGCCCTACCTCGTTATAAACCTGTTCACACTTAGTCAGACAAACAACGCCTTTTACACTGCACGCAAGTTTTTGGCTAAACCGAAAGTCAAATCGGGACTCGACGAAAAAAGTAACGAGGCGAATTTAGATGAACCGATTGCCCCAGAATGAGGGATGAACACTTGATAATTTACGAGCGGGTTAAAGGCAATACAAGCTTTCCCATTCACTCGTATACGAATGGCGTTGCAATTCGCGACCTCGCTGAGACATTTAAAATAAGTCGGGAACGTGTTCGGATAATCTGTAAGAAAATGAGGTTTGAAGGGAATGCTGGAAGATCATAGATTTATAGTATGGCTTTTAAAATGTATGTAGACCAGCAAGTCTTTGAGATACGCAGGAGTGACGAGATACGCAGGAGTGACGGGCTGATAAATGCGGATACCGTTTACTTCCGCAAACAAAGCCGGGCCGGGCACAGAAGAAGTAATTTTCAATGAAGCAAATCCGCCAGGCTCAGTTATCTTACAGAAACCACCGTATTTTTTCTTCCAGTTATGAAAAGTGGCTGGTACAAGATGGCGGGATGTACCAAACGCCTTTACACTTACATCACTTTTTCTATATTCCTCCATTAAATCAAGAATGTCTTTCTCGCTATGAAAAGTCCGTGTTTTTTTAACTAAATTCGTTTCCATCACCTTTGTGCTTTGACACAAAAATAACTACGAAGGAAATTGTAAACCAGGTGCACTTGGCCGGAGGGATACGTTTTTGGAGGCCACTTTAACTTTCAAAAATGTCAAATTTAATAAATATAAGGACTGATAAATTCACCAAGGAAGAAATTAAAACAATTGAAGATTGTATAAAAGAATGGAATTACGACTGGATTGTAGAAATAGTTTATGTTGGAGAGGGGAATGCTCAAAACTTAGATGTTTCATTTACCCTTGATGAAAACGATTTGGGCCAATTCCTGACTGTAATATTTGGGTGCGGATATGAACATGTTTATAGAAGTTAGCTTTGAATTGAAATGCGATAAATACAATATATATATATGGTAGTCAAATTTAATGATAATTCAAATGATATGATTTTGGAAGTTGAAAAGCTTGAAAATTCTGTTTCATTCTTTGTCTATCAACATGGTGAAGAACAAGTTGGTCAATTTATAGAACTTCCTTTAAGCGAAGTTCAAAATTTGCTAAAGCACCTTCAATCGACTCAGCTTTATCAATAAAAAAAGAAGCGCAGTCCTACAGGCGGGCATGACGTTGGAGAGCCTGTCGGAAAATCTTTAATCAGAAGCAATTGTTTGGCGACTGTTTCAAAAGATAGTTGTAGTAATCTGATAGATATTTTTTCACAGCAAGCTCACGAGGGGACGGAATACAGTATTTCAGCTTATCACCATGTCACGGGCATTGCCAAACGGGAAGTTTTACATTACAAGCCCCTGTAAAATTATAACTACTTCATATAATATAATACATTATAATGTTTATGTCTTTCTTATCGACTTGAGAGGATTAAGTACAAATCCTTTTTTTATAGCCAGGTAGGTAATAGAAGCGAATTTGACTTCATCAGGTTTACGCTTTATATAACATAACTCAATTTGCCTTTCACTTTTATATTCATCATGTTGGTTTCCGTCTAGTCTGCAAAGCTCCAAGAAAAATGCCTGTCCTATATCGAAGGTAAAGGAGTTTGCTATTGCAAACCCGACCTTGATCCAGTTTGAGTAGGAGTCAGTGATTGATAATATATTTTTTCGTAAGTAAATGATAATTTTTCTAAGAAGTTCTTTTTCTGAAAACTTGTTTCGTCCTTCTGTTTTATATTTCAATTGTTTTTCGACTGTTGAAAATAATTCTTTGGTTTTTCCTGACACGTTTCGGATTGGTTCAATCCCTTCTTTTGTGTGAACTGCCATAGCATCTAATAGCCAGCTTTCTTCATGGATAGGGAAAGTTTTAGAATCTGCCTTTATAATTATATTTTCATCATAAGAAATAAAACAGAGTCTACATATATCACTTCCAGATAAATCGGCTTGAATCCCATAGTTAGAAAAAAGGTAATCCTCAACCTGGCTAAAATAGAACTTATGCATTGTCGGTGTGGAATCAATTCGTATAAGTGTTTTTAGTCCATGGCCCGACGGTGAGAGCCAACACGCAAAAATGTATGGGTCATTTAGTGCTTTTTCTTTTATTTTAATAATTTCATCCGAGGATATTTTATCTATATCAACTAGCATTATATTGTTGTATTCTGCTAGGTCCTCTGCTCTGTGTCGGCCATTAAATGTTCCGCAAAATGTTATGGACGGCAAGGTTAGCTTTAGTTTACTGTAGAGTGTCGGGTTTTCATTATATGCGAGACGACAAGGTAATATCAAAGCTTTGTAGTGGGCATTGCCAATTTTGTGTAATTCATCATATAGTTCGACGTTAACTCCTTGCGAGCTGCTAACGTGTGCGTATTTGGTTACAAGGGTATTTTTAAGGGTTGAAATAGGCATTTAATTAATTTACCGGGAAGATAACAAGATTTAATATCTTTAGACGGTGGAGTAGTGCAGATTTGGGTGTAAACTCATTTGTTTGAAACGGATGTTTAATTTGTGACTTTTAAGCTTTAGAGATACGATTAAACTAGGTCTGCTTGCGGACTGAAAAATGGCTTAACTGTTGCCCCTCCGTATGTTATACAACTGTTCTGATTATGTCAGTTATTGGTACAGAATTTTGATATCAGCTACTCCACATTTTTTGCTATATGAAATCGTTTGATAGCTATTTTACCGACGAGCATATTATCAAATTACTATGTAGGTTTCGGCTTAAATATGCTAAGCAGCGACATAAAATCCATCTGCTTAGGGATATAAGTTTGCATGACTCGACATTGAAAAGTTTCCGAGATAGGTATCATTCTCCTCCAGAGCTTTCTAGTATTCTGCCTCCAAGGAGAAAATGGATAAGACTCAAGCCTAGCCAAAGAGCGGCGTTTACATCTTCTACTGATATTGCTTTAGAAGAAATAAGGAAAACAATTTTAACAACACAAATTCGGATAGCGTCCGGGGAAATGGATGCGCCCCTTTGGTATTCAAACTTGTTGATTTTTATAGAAAATGTAAAAAATCGAATAAGCGGGATTGATAAAAATCCCATTCAAAAACCTAAAATAATCCCAATTAGGAAGGAGAATAAGATTACATGCCGAAAATTCAGGCCGATATCTCAATATGAGTTGATTGACCGTATAATCATTGGTCAAACCGCAAGATACTTGACTTTAATGTTTGATGATCAACTGATGGATTGCTCCTTTGCTTTTAGGGCAAAGAAAAAGGGAGTAGGAGTTAAAACTCACCACGACGCCATACAAGAAATTCAGGCATTTAGGCTTAGGCATGTTGGGCAAGAAATATACGTGGCGGAATGTGATATAAAGAAATTTTTTGATTGTGTGGAACACGGGCATATCAAAGGTGTTTTTCTATCTTTTGTTAAGAATGCAAAACTGAAATATGAGACATATGATGATCGTGCAACTGATATTTTCTTTCAATATTTAGGTTCATATGCCTTTAATGTAGACGTGTATTCTTTAAAAGGCACTTCATATTTCGAAAGACCGGGTTTTGAAAATGGTGAATTTGAATGGCCCGAAAGACTCTTAACATCTGAGTTTTATAATAATTTAAATGATAAGCGAATTGGAGTTCCCCAAGGAGGAGCGTTATCATGCTTAATAGCGAATTTGATATTACATGACGTAGATCGGCGAGTACTGATTGGTGGCGAGAGTAAGGATTTGCTTTTTTTGCGTTTTTGTGATGATATGATATTGTTGGCGACTACACGCGATTTATGCGAACAGGCGTTATCACGGTATGTTGATGGCATAAAGGCGAATTATTTACTAATACATGAGCCTAAGGAACTCATTAAGTATAGTAATCAATTTTACAATTCTGATATTTCTAAGTCAAAAAAACCTTTTTTATGGGCATCGACAAAGGGAAGTGAAAATGCCTCGCCTTGGATCTCATTCGTAGGTTATCAAATTCGGTATGATTCTGCAATTAGAGTTAGAAAAAAATCTCTACAGAAAGAGGTAAAGAAGCAGGAGAAAGAAACCGGTGAGGTACTAAGGGCTATACGCTCTAGAGAAAAAGAAAAACTTGATTTGCATTCAAGAAAATCTTTAAAGCAGCAGATAATAGCATTAGAGAGCCGACTTATAGCAATGTCAGTTGGTCGGCATAAGCTTTATAACTATAAGGTTAAGGAACCTGCTTTGTGTTGGACAAACGGGTTCAAAATATTGTCCTTTAATCATGTCTCAAAGTCACAACTTAAGTACCTTGATAGTAGACGTAATAGGCAGCTTTTTATACTGAAGCGAGAGCTGAGTAACCTTAAAAAGGCTTCTGAGAAACCTGACCTTTTACAAAAGCCTAATAAGTTCAATGGAACTCCATTCAGTTATTTTGGTTTTCTAGCAAGGAAAATGAATGACGCAAAACGCAAGTAATACTTTCATTTTGGAATCTTTAGTAACATGCTTCAAAGTATTACTGGTCGGAATTAGTTGAAGCTCAAAAGCCTACTACATTTCATTCCGCTACTTCCACTAATAATTTGATATTATGCAAAGAGAAAACTTGCGACAAGGGAATTGGCTTATATATGTACACTAATTGTTATTGTCAAATCTTAAAGATAGAAGAAAGGCTAACGATCCAAAATATTTTTTTCGAACAGTCAGTTTCGTTCGATGATGTTACTAGTATTAAAATTAAAGTACATCAGTTAACTGAACTTGGTTTTCGTTTTAACTCAAATATTTTCCAAAGGTCTTCAATTTCCGGTAAACCTGTTTTTCTGGCAATGACAGAAAAGGCATTCGAGATATGGATCGATAAAAAAGAAAAAATCATAGTTTGGCGAGTAGATCAATTGCAAAATGCCTATTTCGATTTAACTGGAGAAATTCTTCCTGTAAACTTGATTGGTGGGCCAGTTTAATACAACATGTCTTTTTTTAAAATATTAAACAGTTCATAGTAATAAGCCACGTTACAAGACTTTTTTGATGACTTTTCTCACTTAGTCCACAAATATCTTCAGCCTACAAAGCTGGTATCCTGTGAAATTATGGCATTTATAACTTCGTGTATACCGTATTACTACCTATGATTCCGATTACGGCCGTCGATTTGGCAACTTCAAAATAGATTTGTTTGACAGATGACTCTGTCGTTGTACCCAACATCAGACAGAGCTAAAGCAAGAATTTCGGGCAAGAATTTTATTACGGTTTTAGAAAATAACTGTAGAATGTTAGAATGGGTAAGTAAAGAAATGGATGGTAACTTCAGAATTAAACCATGAACTATCAACCAATGTCAAGTATAGCTACTGACGAAAATACCGGCAATAAACCTAGCGGCGTGGTGTTCGGTATGAATGCGGATGGCACAAAAACGTTTCGATGAACGTTTTCCAGTACAAGAGGGGGTTAAGCATGCTGTTACAACAATATCGCGCTAATCTTTGATTCATTGAAATCTATGCTAGGTTAATGGTGTTTACTTCCTTTATTGTACATTTACGAAACTCCTTATTACTGTGAGCAGAAAATGGCAGGTATACATTTCATCCACTTTCAGGGATCTGAAAGAATTCAGGATGGCCTTAATTAATATTTTCCAGAACCAGCTGCAAAACAAATTTGAGCTTTGTAAGATAATGGAAAGGATGTTTGATGATGGGAGTTATACCCCTTTCGTCAAAGATTGTATCGCTGCAGTAACCGGCTGCGATATTTACATTATTATACAAGGCAATAAAATTGGCTCCTATCCTCCCGGTGAAAAATACAGGACCTACACGGAAATTGAGCTGGATACCGCATTAAAAGAAAGCAAAAAGATTTTCTGCCTGCGCTTGACCGAATTCAACACTGAGGAAATAGATGATAAAATCAAATTGAATCAAATACTGGCTAAATTTGACGGCTACCCCCAACATCGATTTTCCACGCAAATTGAACTCGAACTCAGCATTTACGAATGTCTAATTCCATTTGCTTCCCTGAACCCGGTTACGACGACTAATCCATTCAAAGGCTTGGCTGCATTTGAACCAACTGATGGCGCCTATTTTTACGGCCGCCGGCAGGAAATTGATAATTGCCTGAAGATGATTTTTTCGAAACAGAAGAATCATTTTATATCAGTCATTGGCAACTCTGGCGTTGGCAAAACTTCTTTTGTACAGGCGGGCATCCTGTACAAATTAAAAAATGAACCCCATTGGGGATTTTCGGATTATATTCAGGTAGTGGTCAACCCCGGCAACCAACCATACAGCAACCTGCTGTTCCAGCTACACAAAAATGGGCTCACCCATGAAAGCCTGCTACCTATTGAAAATAACTCGGTTCATTTTGTCTTATTTTTAAACCAGCTCGAAGAGATCATTACCCAGTGCACTGACAATGCCGCAATAAAAGAAAGAGAACAGTTGTTTGAATTATTGGATAAACTGGCCGCCGGAAACAATGGCGATCGCTGTATTATTATTGCTTCTTTCCGAAGTGATTTTATTTCGCAGTTGGCAAACTTTGATTTTATCAAACAGTACCAGGTCTTCTTTCCCCTCAGCAGCCTTGATTACAGGATAAGAGCGGCGGAATGGGAAGAAGCAATCAGTGATATCATCACCAGGCCCGCGATGGAAAACGGTGTAACGATTGAGTCCCAACTAGTCAAACAGTTAATGAAAGAAATAAAGGATGTCGAAGGTTCCTTACCCATTCTGCAATTCACCCTTCAACAATTGTGGAATGCGGATACGATAAAAGATGGCATCATAACGGTTGCCGAATATGTCACCTTGTCCGGTGAAAAAGGAATGTCCGGGATCATTGAGAAACATGCGGAGAATGTCATTAAAAGGATAACGCTGGATGGAACGTCCGGGGAAAATGTAGCCATACTAAAAAGCATTTTCATCAACCTGGTGGAAGTTAACAGCAGCTTACTCGATGTTAAAAAAACCGTTTCTAAATCAGACCTCTTAAAAAAACTCAATAAATATCCACCTGAAAAGGTTAACGTCATTCTTGAAGACCTGATTCAAAAAGACAGCCGCCTGCTCGTTGTAACTGGTGCGACAGAGGCGGCTAAGATTGATATTATTCACGAAGTACTTATCCGAAAATGGGACCGGTTGGCCAATTGGATCAATGAACGGCGGAACGCACTGTTAATCAGGGAAACATTGCTGGGGAATATCGCTGAATGGAAAACCAATGATACTGACCCAGAGTTATTATATTCACCGGGCCGCCTGCAAGTAATCAAAGAATGGCAGGAACAAAACACCGACCTGTCCGATGATACTATCAAAACATTTATTGCGGCCAGCGAACAAAAAAAAGATTTGATATACAAGGCGTATTTGCTGAAAGATGTGGACGCCTGGCACAAAATGAACCGACAAAATAAATATTTATACCGCGGCAAGCAATTGATGGAGTTAAAGGGCTGGGCCGTGAATAACCAGGGTTCTATTGATACACTTGTTAAAGCATTTATTGCAGGAGCTAATAGGAAACACCGACTTATAGTCACACAGGTGGTAGTTTTGTTTTTTGCTATCGCAATTGGCATTTCAGGCTGGATCTATCTCAACAAAAAAAAGGCATACGAAGAACTTTGTGTCAATTCTCCAGTGATGCAGCTTTGGAGGAAAAGCCACCCGGGAGCTGATCCCTCAAAGGCTTATTTTATTACAATAAATAATGAGAATTATTTAAACTACCTCAGTTGCTTTGATGCGTTGACTTCAATTCAAATTATTTCAACAAATACTCAAATTGCGTTATCTGGAATCAAAGATCAAAATCGGTTAAGGAGTCTATCTTTGCTAAATGAATTTAGCATTGGTGATTTGAAGGGAATTGAAAGGCTTACTTCTCTTGATAGTCTTAAGCTTTCTGCTCAAAGAATAAATCTTGAAGGAATTAAGAATGCGAGAAACTTGACATATCTGAAAATTACCGCTGTAGACTCCTTGGTCGGATTGAGTGAAGTAGGCAGCCTGAAAAAACTGACGTATTTAGCACTTGAATTAAGTGAAAAAACGACCCCTTTCCACTTTTTAAAGGATTGTCCCAGTCTTTCTACCTTAAACATTTCTTCTGGAGAATCTCTGAACATTATAGGTATTAATGAAATAAAAAGCCTCAAACATCTTACCATCAGCTGTGATAGTCTGGAAAACATTACTGAGCTGCAAAAAATGGATAAATTAGAATCTATTAATTTGGAAAGGCTACGGTCTTTTAATTCGGTTGGAGATTTTAAAAACTGTAAAAGACTACTGTCATTAACGCTCAATGACCTTCAAGATCTTAACTCACTGTCCGGAATTGAAAGCTTCGTCTTACTTCGCAGGCTAAACCTGTCAGAACTTGGAAGACTAACTGAATTAAAAGGAATAGATCAGTTGAAAAAGCTGAATACCCTTTCAATTGACGCAAAAAATATCAGCAGAATTGAACTCGAGCAACTAGCGTTATTGCCTATATCAAAATTGCAACTTTATAATCCAAACAATTTGGACTTTATAAAGTCATTGACTTTACTGGACTCGCTGGAAATTGAATCTCCATCTAAAAACATAAAAAACTTTACTATTAATAACCCAAACCTTAAAAACATCTTGCTTGCACAATTTACAGATAGAACACAAGTTACTTTAGCTTCGGGTACTTCAAAAATATCAAAACTGGAATTGAGGGCCTTCAAGGGTACTATAATTTTACCAGATGCCATTCATCAAGATATTGACACTCTTGTCTTGATGATGTACTCCCGTGATGAAAATCGCAGCTTCCGGCCAGCGTCCCCCTTCGCCAATGTACGTTCATTGAATTGTCTTGTCCTAAATAATCTAAATAACTTTGAAGTCCTGCACCAATTTAAACAAATAAAGACTTTACGGATTCAAAGTGGCCAACTGATTCATATCGACACTAACATGTTGAAACAACTAACCAACCTGCAGGACTTGTACATCGATTATAGAATAAGGAATGAGGAACTACAGTTAATTAAAAAGGAACTGCCCGGCTGCACAATAATTGCAAAGCAAGTAATAATGCCTTATTAAAAAATTACCCAATCAGCAAAACATTTTAAGTAAACGCACTCCTGCTCCTTATAATACCAAAAAGAACAGAAAGTTTCAAGGAAATGTCAAAAATTCAATTGCATCGCTACAACAATCGGAACACATAACTCGCAAAATCCAATAGACACCCACTCTTCCCATCGTTAATTTACCTTCCCTAACGGTGAAAACACCGAATTTTTTCAGGAAAAAACAGCCACAAATCTTTGCCCGTATTTCTCTTTATTGTTATTTTCATCACCAGCATCTAAGTCGTACTTAATCTGTATATTTTTTTAATTTTAATGTTTCGGCTCTTCCAATCCCCAAAAACAAAAACCTCCCTGGTAGTACCCTTATAAGTATCGAGAAAGCAATGCATCACAACCCTTGTATCTACTACCAATCTCCCCAACAATGAATGATTTAATTCAAAATCTGCAACAAGGCCTCCAAGTAAAGTTGCAGGAAATCAACGCACATGAAGCAAGTGCGTTAAAGAAAGCGGAACGCTCGCTCCAGTCAGTACTCGCAACTTTGGAACAGCTGAAGCTGTTTATAATCAGTTATAGATTCAAGTCAGCAGCAGAGGAAATCCATTTCTTTAAAGAAATTAAACCCCAGTTTGTATGTAAGCAAATATATTATCTCAGGCTAATCAATATCCAGCTTAATCAGCCAACCGGTAGTTATAAGACTATAAAAAAATACCTCCATCACCAGCTGAACACGCTCAGTTACTACTTTATTAACAATCGCAGTTTTTACCATTACTATCGAACCGGTTCGGAATATTTAGACAATCAATATTTCTTACGGGGTAAACCTGAAATGCTGCTAACATTAAATGCGTTCTTTTTCGCAATTGATGATCGGTTTTCCACCAGTCACGATTACAAGGTGGCTAAAATACTCGCCAATGATATGCTGCTCGGTTACCTCAACAATGAACTGGCCAGGCTGGAGAAGCCGGTAACAGTGCATCCAAAAGCTGGTCAGGCAAGTCGTTCGGGTTTAAAGTGGACAGCCTCCAAAACAGATCTTACTGAGCTTATTTATGCACTCTTTGCAGTCGGCTGCATTAACAACTCCAATATAGATATAAAGAAAATTGCCGGCGTATTTGAGTCCATCTTCAATATTGAGCTGGGCGATTATTATCGAACCTATCTTGAAATTCGTCTCCGCAAGACAAACCGAACAAAGCTGCTTGATGCATTAAAACAAAAGCTTGTTAATAAAATGGACGAAGATGATGAAAGGTAGGCGCTCTAAAATATTTTTTACCAGCATGGTTAGCAAACAGGAAATTGTTTCAATAAAATATCGTATTGTTCACTGTTCGCGGGCTGAATTTTATCAAGGTAGTAAGCGAATGGATACCTAACAGTGTATAACAGGTGTTATGCCGCCAAATCAATAACCTATATAAGAAAAAAAGTATATACACATAGTCGCTATATTATAGAAATAAATGTTCTTCAAGCTTGGTCCAATACTGGAAAGTCTGTTCATAAAAAAAGTCCAACTTCATTTTCACATCTAAATCATATATCTATGTCACTGTATGTTGTTACTGCCGAAGAATTACACGCTTTTCGCGTTGCCTTAGTAAAAGATCTTCAGGAGATACTCTCCCAATCAGACCCTTTACAGAATCAGTGGGTTCAGGAATCTGAAGCCGCAAAAATGCTTTCTATGGCTAAAAGTACATTGAAAGAATATAGAAAAAAGGGCCTTATCCCTTTTTCCAAACTAGGCGATTTCACGTATTATTCAGTCTTGGAAATTCATAAGCAATTAGAAAAAAATATTACTGTCTGTGTCCCTAAATAGAACTCAGCTTACTCATTTATTCCTGTCATGAATTACATACGTCACCTTAACGGATTCTTTCAGAAAGCCGCAGAAGACACATCTCTCAATCCTTCACATATTGGCTTATATATGGCACTTTTCCAGCAATGGAATAGCTGCAGGTTCATCAACCCTGTCAGCATATCGCGCAGTGAATTGATGTTCATTAGCAAGCTGCATGCAAAGGGAACGTATCATAAATGCCTGAAAGATTTGCACACGCTTGGCTATATAGTGTATGAGCCATCTAATAATCCTTTCAAAGGTTCAAAGGTATACATGGTTATCCTGGATGGAGAGGTTAACAACGCCAATAGTTCAAGTAGTAGTCAGGCTAAAAATTGCACAAGTCCTGAACAAGTAGTAGACCACCGCCGTCCATTTACTGTACTAAAAATTGAACAAGCACTGACACCTTATATAAACAATATAAACAGTTCAAATAAAGAAAACAACACACAACAGGCTGCCAGTCACTTTCCAGAAATAGAAAATACACGGGAATTAGAAACTTCAATATCTCCTGATTCTACCAAGAGTCCAATTCCGGGCTCTGGCGATGTTGAAAACCAAAACACATCAGTGCCGCCCAATCTATCCTGCGTAAAAACCTACTTTACCTCCCTGCATCAACCGCCGGCCGAAGCAGAAAAGTTTTTCAATCACTATTCAAGCAACGGCTGGCGGGTAGGGGGTAGAACCCCAATGGTAGACTGGCAGGCATCTGCCAGAAACTGGATTAACAATTCTAAAAACTTTACCAATGACAGACACCAACGCGTTAGAAACCCCACAACTGACCTCCGCGGAGCCTCAAGCAAAAACTATTCAGAGCCGTTATAATTATCGCCAGGCGCGGCAGTGGCTGCACGAAAGAGGCCGCCAAATGTTCGGCCGTGCTTTTTCGCTTCATAAAGAAGATGTGCAGGTAATCAACCAGCTGCTATGCTATTTTCTCCAGGATGACATGGTGGCCCCTGTGGTCAACATAGCCCTAGATAAAGGCATTATGCTTGCCGGACCGGTAGGCTGTGGTAAAACTGCTCTCATGTGTTTAATGAGATGTCTTACACAGCCAGGAAATCGTTTTTTGTTAAAATCCTGCCGCCAGGTCAGTTTTGAATTTATCCAGGACGGATATGATATACTGCACCGTTACTGCCGGTCACCCCTATATGCCAACGAAACCTCCACCATTTGTTTTGACGATCTCGGTGCCGAAAACAACCTCAAGTACTACGGAAATGAATGTAATGTCATGGCAGAAATTCTCGCCACCCGGTATGATCACTTTTGTTCTCGTCATCTCATCACTCATCTTACCACCAACTTGGGTGCTGCTGAAATAGAATCCGTCTATGGTACACGAGTACGCAGCCGCATGCGTGAGATGTTCAACCTTATTGCGTTTGAAGCCGAAAGCAGGGACAAAAGGCAATAAAGCGGTCAAATTGATTATCTGACAAATTATAAGGAATAGGGAATAACGCTTTCATTTGTAAATCCCTATTTCAATAAGCCATTCTTTGCGATAGACAATAGCTTCTTTTTCATCAGACACTTGGGTCCACCTGTTCTTATAGCATCTAAGAGCCGAAGTATCGCAGTGTCCTGCCGTAATTAACCCGTCAAAATTTCCACTTCCCAATGCACGGAGCATTATAGTGCCCCCGCCTCGCTCATCTGGGCGGTGATACTCCAGCCAATAAAGCCCTTCACCCTGAAAACCGTGAACTTCAAACGTCTGTAGTTTTCCGCCCACTTCCTGGTACGTCCTATAGCCAATGATCTGGTCCCACTCGTTTTTAGATAATAGAAGACGTTCTATATACTGTTTATTTCCCAAATGCCATTCTGTATAAAAGATTTTTTCTGGTTTTTTCTCCGCGCCAATCTGTTGTTGAATTTGTGAAATTGCTGGTGCCAAAGCAAGATTCAAATCCGGCCCGGAACCATCAAATGAAGCGAAAATCACCCCACCCAAATCGGCCATAATCTTAGACTCTGTAGAAATATCATAAACAATGAAAACTTTTGAGCGGCCCAGCCGTCCTATAAACAACCCGAGTTCAAATAGAACATTGTCTCTTGTCGCAGGATAGTTAGTTCCCTTAGAGGTCAACTCGTCATCTGCCCTGAAAACAAATATTCCAAAAGCGCATCTATGAAGAATTGCAACAAGCTCTTCAAGAATACTTTTTCCAAGGCCAAACATTCCCTGATTCCAAATCACTGTCGCATAACCATCGGCTTTCAATAACTGCTGAATTACTTTGGCCACTTCAAGCCCTGCTGAGGAAGATCCAATAAAAATAGGTTTGCTTTCCATATTTAAATTTAACAATAATTAAATTTAAAATTTGTTGGGAATAGGGATGCGCATGACGTACTTGTCTAAAGCATAACATTGATGACTTCAAAATATTAAAGCAGCTGTACGTCAACAAAAAAATTCAATCCTAAATTTTCGGAGTTCTGCTTGATTGCTAATGCCAGCCGTTGGCTAATAAATTTAAAATTGTCGCAAAGGGCGTAAAGTATTATTTCTTCTGCAATTCGTTTTTCAGCTCTTCAATCTCCGCTTTCAACTCTGCCTTTTCCTTTTCAAATAGTTCAATTAATTTCTCTAATGGATTAAATGTTTGATGTATGATTGGATTAATAGGTTGATTAATTGATTGGTCATTGTAGGTAAACGTGCTGCCAATGATATTAATCGCATTATCCAAATCGAGCGTTTTTAAAGCCTCTGGAGAGACTTCAAGAATTTCTGCAATTTGTTGAAGTAACTCCTCGTCAGGAATAGCTTCCCTGTCTTCGATATCAGAAACCAGCTGCTGGCTAAAAGATTTGTTTCTTTTATCCTCCAATTGGTGCGCCAGCCCTGCCTGGCTTAATCCCCTTATCAATCGGAATCGCTGTATGTTTCGTCCTACATGTACAGGCCTTTTAGCAGAATTATTTTCCATAACATGGTATTTCTTGTGCAAACAAATATATCAATTCAGCAGTCATTTAAAGGAAAAATTTAATTGCGAAAAAAGACAAATATAAAATGGTAAAATACAAACCCTGCTGGTAGGTTACAGAATCGGTAGATCTTAAATTAGCGGTCATAGAAATCATATATCATGCATAAAAAATTGAAGGCGCCGCAGTCGCGAAACCAGGTACACAAGTTAAAACCGGGTAATCACCAACTAAGTCACGCTATCACGGATTTTTTTTCTGTAGCAGGAGTGGCTGTATACCGGCAGGTGATATCAGATTCCTTCTTAGCGGCAAGCTCCCCACACAGCTATAAAGCTCAAACACCAGCCAACCTGCTCACATATTTCCATCACCTGCTAATTTTCATGAATGGAGTGCATCGTTTCATTCAGCAAAACAATGGTAAGCACACAGTCCCGCATTTCACCCGCACGCTCAATAAGAACCATTGTAATATTAACAACAACTCAGGTAATGTTCAGCGAAACTGCTACCATACCTTATCTGCAGATGAGTATAACAATCCTTACCTGGCTTTTACGCGTTTTTTTGCGTTCCAGGGGCCAAAGATTTGGAAAGCAGATCTGGGAACCATTCTGGAGACAGCATTATCAGAAAATGATCTTGTTTGCTCCGGTATCGAACATAAATTGCTTGCAATGTACTTTCATCTTGTAAAATTGGTTGAAGCCGCCCATGTTTTCAGATCGCTTAACCTCCCTGATGATAATTTATATGTTGTTCCCGATTTGAAGACAACCAGGTAAAGTAAGCTTTTACAGAATGGAGCCAGGGTCATTCCGCAAAACAAAAACCTTCCCATAAGGGAAGGCTTTCTGTTCAAAGGCAGTCACCACAATGCCCTCGAACACCTATTTTCGCTTTCTTGTAATATACCCAAGCAGGTAAGACACCGCAAAACTTACCACTGCACCCAGTGCTCCCAGCACTACCGTACGGGTAATGTCTCCGGCATGCAGGTTAATGAAAACCCCGGTAAGCGTTCCACCCAGTGTACCAGCCCTGGTATTTAAATGGTTCAGCGTTTCCATATCATTTGCGTTTGGGTTTTGGTTTGGGCGGGTCAACCGGTATTGCCAGCTGGCTCACAGTGGTGATCACGCCTCCGGCAACGCCTAAATAACCAATTATGCTGGCAAGAAGGCCCGGCAGCGCTACAGGCGCTGCAAATACTGCTGCACTTACTGCGCCCAGTAGTAAACCTATATTCCGCAGCTTCTTAAAAAATGGCGGGGTGGGCGCTTTAGCCCTTGCTATTACGTTCATAGATTATCAGTTTTAATAAGTGTGAAAAAAATTGCATCAAAAAACTAAACGGTAGTCAATGGTGGCGCCCGGGTGCCACCATTGATGGTTACCGCTGGTTCGGTGTCAATGCGTTGTTACGTCATTTTATTCCATTTAAAAGGAAATCAAACCACCTCCACAATGGCTAACGCATTATAAGCACCGTTTTTCAAAGAATACTGAATTCCGTTCACTTCCTGCAGGAAGTCCAATCCCAGCACAAAAATGCTTACGCCAGTGGCAAGCGCAGGCACGGCCGGGGGTGCAAGAGAAACCGGTGAAGCAGCACTGTCTGCTGCAAGTGTAACCATGTTGGTCAACTGCAGTTCAGACTGGCCCGCTGCAAAGTCAATTTTTACAAAGGCGCCTTTAAATTTTACATGGGTGGCGCCCGAAGGAAATGCAACATCATTGGCTGGCACCAAATCAGCAATATCAATCTTGCCGGTGGCCGTGTCTACTGCATAGGCCTTATACAGCACAGTTCCCAAAATAGAATTGGGGTTAAAGTTTAGTCCCTTCAACAATTCTTTACCGGCTGGCGTTACCAGTCCAACTGCAACCAACCGTTGTCCGCGGGCAGAAATGCCGTCCAGGTTTTTAATCTGGTGCATCAGTTTAACCACCCTTGGCACCAGTCTAACATCGGCAGAGTTCACGGTAAGCGTCCGCAGAGCTGAGCGAAACAATTTACCGGTAGACGCCGCTTCTTTAAATTCAGCCATGTTCTCTCGCGTACGCACAAACGCACTGTCTGTTTCAATACGTTTTTTAGCAATGCCGCCTTTTGTGCGTACCATATGCCCGTCTTTGCTTTTGTAAAAGGTCATCCCGTCCAGGGTGCCTTCAATTTTCAATAGGCCTTTAGATCTTGCCATAGGAAAATAATTTTTTAGTTAAAAAATAAATACTGGCTAATGCAATGCTTCCATGGAATTAGTAAATTTGTATTAGTCCCACACAATTCTACGATGCTTATTAAAAGTGACAAAGCATCCGATCCACATTTGCCGGATTATGCATGAAATGACATTAAAACGCATAGTTATCTATGCAAAAGACATTGAGAATATTACTGGCCGTAAAGAACGGGCAGCCCGTGAGTTGGTAAGTAAAATCAGGAAATACTTTGGAAAACCCACAGGCAGCATGATTTCCATCTATGAGTTTTGTGAATACACCGGGCTCAATTTGGATGAAGTGCACTGTTTCTTAGTCGTGTAAGATACTTGATGGCAAAGCGTATGCATAGGGTATGCAAAGCGTATACAAAAGGTACTATTTGATACGCATGTTTCATCACGCATTTTCTTAACCAGTTCAAAAAATAGTCGGGTTAATTACTGTATTATTTTTGAGGTTTTGTGCTACCAACAGCTCTGCTGTCGTTAAGCCAAAAAAATAGCCTTCAAAATTCTCTTTTTTTGTTTTTTTTTTGTTGATTTAATCATTAATTTAATGAAAACGATTAATCAAATGAAAATCATTATTATTACAACACTAATATTGTCAATATTATTTTTTGCAGGATGTACAACTTGCAAAAAATTAAGTGCGATGTATAGCGATGGGAATAATATTGAACTTAGGTTTTTAGATAAGCCAAATAAGTTTGAATATTATTTTAGAAGTGAAATGGGGGTTTTGGAGTATTCAAATGGCAGTTGGCAATTGGAAAAAGGTAAATTAGAACTATCAGGGTTTAAGGATGATAATATAAATGCCTTGAATGTTAAAAGTGTCATTAACAAAAACGAAGATAATCGTACATCAAGAATTGAAATACATTATAATACAGACAGAGCTACAACTAATATTAAGTCTGTCATTTTAATTAATGGTAATAATATATACACGATAATAAGAGATACGGTATTTAGTCCTGATTATAAAGTTGAAACAATACAGGTTAAGTCTTATCTTTCTTACACAGGATTGCCTTCATCGAGTCCCAAAATAGATACGCTGTATTCTTCAAAAATGAACATTGGTGATGGCGCTAACGAAACAAAAAATGTGGTTCTTGAATTTACTGTTCAGCCATACGATTTTGTTAGGGTGAAGTTAAATGAAACTCTCTTAGTAAAAAATTGTCGTACTTTATATCTGAGTAAAGCCAAATTGAAAAAATTTGCAAAATAAACTAAAGACTGGTCAGACTTTAGTTTATGATCAAGAGATAAATTACGAAGTCAAATGTTACAATTTCTTTTTACTGGTAAGCAAAATGTAATACTATTACTATTGGGTATCCATCCGGTTAACTGCACCTTGCCCCGGTAATTTATTTGTTGTGGCGGTGAGGCAGCAACTCGCCGTGTACTTTGATGTAAATGGATTTTATGACGAGATAACGAACTCCATTAACCGTGCAGTATGGCGAGTTAAAAATAATCGTCAGGCACAAAAGGAATGGTTCAGGGTTACATATCATGAATCATTCTTCGAGTTTACTAAAGAAAGAAGATATTTTTTGATGAATCCATTAGGAAACGTTTTATCAAAGTCTTCCCAGTTCTCAAATACCAAGGTAAAGATTTAAATAAAATTTTAGTTGGTCAAATGGGAACGGTTTATTTAAAAATGATGTTAGCCACAGAAGCATTTGCCAAGCCCATTATTTTCGACCAACCAGAAGATGATTTGGATAATGAGTTTATTTAGGATGACTTAATTAAATTATTCAAAAATCTTAAAAAATATAGACAAGTTATAATTGTAACTCATAATGCCAATCTGTTTGTGAATGCAGATGCAGAGCAAATAATCATTGCAAATAATGAAAAGGGTAAATTAAATTACAGCTCAGGAAGTTTAGAGAATCAAAAAATAAATGACCGTATTTGTAAGATTTTAGAAGGTGGCAGAACAGCATTTGAAAAAAGAAGAGATAAGTACAAATATTCAAAATAGAGTGACAGCGGAGAAGCACGAACCGCTAACAAAAGGTTTTGTGCAATTGGGGCTTGAAGTTGAAACTTTGGCTGTTTGTATACAACCCCTAAGTTACATCCTATTCTCTAATCTTTTTATTCTTAAAAACTATGAGTTGGAATTATAGAGTTATGAAAAGAAAAAATGAATCTGGCGAATATGAATTTGGAATTTACGAAGTTTATTATGATGAGAAGGGAAAGATAGCATCCTGGACAAAAGAGCCTATGACTCCTGTTTGCCCATCTGAAGAAGGGTTAGACCATGAGTTAAATTTAATGCGTGAAGCCTTAAAAAAAGAAACTCTTCTTTATACAAAAGACTAGGTACTTCACCGTAGGCTTACTTTACATATGCTATATCAGTGACTATCACCAGGCAACCAACCGCCATAGCTTCAATCATTGCAATTGGCATATCTTCCCCACAAGGAGAAGGTAATAACACCACATCTAAATTTTTTAAAGCATTCCATTTATTTTTCCGCCCACTAACCCATATAAATAACTGATTTTCATTCAATAATCGTAAGGAGCGCATCATTGCCATGTCCTTTTAAAAAGAGAAAACAATAAAGCTGTAACTTTACGTAAACTCTTATGGTTATGAATTATGCAATATTTACCATAATTACTTTTATCATTGCTACAATCGTCATAGCAATCATAGGTAAGAAGTCTGTTTTTAAACAGTTTGGATATCCTCAAAATAAAGTCGTTAGTGCCATTTGGCGGGCGCACCTATTTATTTCCATGATATTAGGAGCAGCTATCTCTATAGGAGTAACGTTTATCATCAAATCAATTTCTTAGTCAAGTTCATAAGTATTTCAGTCATCATTTTATTGGCCACCATAGCATAGCATGTAGGTGACTTTCAATTTGGGGTCATTTCACCGGAGGCTTACCCTGCCCGGGCATCTATTGCAGGCAATTATTCATTCCAGAAAAGCCAGGCAAATACCATGATCACCTGCCGCCCACTCCGTTACATAAAAAATGTTATCATCCTCTTTTACGGTTTCCTGGTTCCGGGCACTTTCTTTCATAGCCCGGATGAAAACAAAAAAGACAATACCTGGCCTTAGCCCGCAACAATCCTCAAAAATAAAGACTGCCGGATCTGTGCTGAAAAAGATTCGGGACACCGCTGATGGTTTGTATGCAATTTGTATACAACTTAAGCATCCACAAATACAGTTAGACCAGATCCTGCAAGGGAAAAAAATGTCTCAGCATACAGCAGCAATGCACAGTTGTAAAGCCATATTTACCGGTAACCAGTAACCGAAGCATTTACCGCTGAATCTTTTGAATAAATTGTTGCTGCAGAAAATTGCTACATAAAACAAATGCATTTATTTTTAATTTTATTTTCCTGAATTCTTAAACATTGCTATTTTTGCTAACGGTGTTAGAAAAAATTTGCGATGGGAATAACGGAACGCAGATTGAGGCAAAAGGAGGAAGTGAGATCCGGCATCCTCGCCACTGCCTGGCAGTTGGTCATAAAAGATGGCTGGCAATCACTTTCCATCCGTAAGATTGCGGATGCAATAGAGTACAGCTCACCTGTTATATATGATCATTTTGATAATAAGGAAGCTATCCTGGCAGAGTTTGCCAAAGAGGGTTTCCGGTTGTTGTCAAAAAAAATTCAACAGGCAAAAGCAAAATCTGCTGATCCGGCGGCGCAGCTTAAGGCAATGGCAAATGCATACTGGCATTTTGCTGTCAGAAACAAAGCGCATTTTCAGTTGATGTATGGCCAGGGTATGCCTGGTTGCGAAATAGAAAAATGTTTTCCCGGAAGGAGCGATTTCAGGAATTTAATCATGGAGCCTATTACTGCAATCATTTCCAAGAGCGAAAACCCCCGCGTAAACCCCTGTTTGAAATATTATACTTTCTGGTCAATTCTGCATGGATTAATAGCCATTAAGAACATGAGAAATCCCAATGTTACTGTAGAAGTAAATAAAATGGTGTTGGATGATGCAATTACAGGATTCATAAAGAACCTGCAGTAAATAATAAGAAGACGGCCCCGGAAGCGTATTGTCGCAATTAACCCCTTAATTGGCGTGTTTTGACCGTTTCCGGAAAGTAGTAAGTATATATTTTTGCCATGTCTGCCCGCCCATGAAAAATAGGTTCAGGTTGATAATTGCTGATAATTGCTGATAATTATTATCTGCAAAAGATAGTATCGTTATCATTAACGGCTGCCGCCATAACTGCAACCATTGCCTATTAAAAGGTAATAAAAGCAGTATTTACAGTATCATATTCCTATTCATTAACCGGAAGATTTATTTTCTTTAAATATTTATTGCTATGCAAAAAATTGTCAAAAAAAACAGGTGCTATTCCGAATCCCCCAATTTTACCCGCCATAGAACAGGCACTCTTTTAATAATAGTAGTTTCAGCGCTGTTTTTATATGCCTGTGGTTCCTCTTCCGGAAATGGTGGTGCTATGCCTGCGCCGCCGCCGCAAACATTGCCAGTCATCACCGCTGGTATTCAGCCCGCTACTGTTTACCAGGAATTCTCTGCTTCACTGGAAGGAAGTAAAGACATTGAAATACGCCCGCAGGTAGATGGTTATCTTGATAAGATTTATGTAGATGAAGGAGCCCAAGTACGAAAAGGTCAGCTTTTATTTCACATCAATGATCGCCCGTACAGGGAGCAATTGAATAATACCAATGCGTCTTTAACGGCCGCCAAAGCAAATCTCGCCAATGCCGAAATCAATGTATCAAAATTGACCCCGCTGGTACAAAACAATGTAGTATCTGGTGTGCAATTAAAAACCGCACAGGCAGCACACGATGCTGCAGCAGCAAATGTATTGCAGGCCCAGGCCATGGTGCACAATGCTGAGATAAACCTGGGTTATTCTTTTATAAAGGCAACGGTTGATGGTTATATTGGAAGGATTCCTTTCAAAACCGGCAGTCTTGTGGGAACCACAACCACCACACCGCTTACCGTTCTTTCGGAGATAAAAGATGTGTACGCTTATTTTTCAATGAGCGAAAACGACTTTATTCAATTCAAAAACCGCTTCCCGGGAAATACCATTGAAGAAAAGATAAAACAAATGCCCCCCGTTGATTTGTTGCTGGCAGATAACAGTGTTTATCCGCGAAAAGGCAAAGTGGAAATTGTATCCGGACAGTTTAACAGCAGCAGGGGCGCTATCAGTTTTCGCGCAACTTTTCAAAATACAAACGGTTTGCTGCGTTCCGGCAATACAGGTAAAATACGTGTTCCCCAGTCAATCACATCTGCTATAGTCATTCCGCAGGAAGCAACATTTGAGCTGCAGGATAAAGTATTTGTTTTTGTTCTGGCAGACAGCAATAAAGTGGCTGGCAGGCCAATTACGGTTTCAGGTAAAAGCGGCGACTATTACCTTGTAGAAAAAGGAATAAAGCCAGGAGAAAAAATTGTGTATACGGGCCTCGACCGCCTGAAAGATGGAGTAGTAATAGTGCCCCGGCCGATGTCTATGGATAGTCTGCTAAAGGCAAAGCCGCTGTAGAGCGGTGAGCTTTTAGCTGCGAGCCGCTAGCATTCATCGCAAACGGCTAATAGCTAATAGCTAAAAGCTAATAGCTATTAATAACACGAAAGTTGCGCTTATCCAGAGCAGCAAAAAATCATATACTCATGCTAAAAAGATTTATTGAAAGACCGGTCTTGTCAACAGTAGTATCTATTATACTTACGCTATTGGGATTGCTGTCATTGTATTCTTTGCCTATCACCCTGTTTCCAGACATTGCACCACCTACTGTACAGGTAACTGCAACGTATCCGGGTGCCAATGCCGAAGTGGTAGCAAGAGCAGTAGCAACGCCACTGGAAGAAGCCGTTAATGGCGTGGAAAATATGACGTACATGACTTCCACTTCAAGCAACGACGGTACAATGGCGCTGAATGTGTATTTTAAAGTAGGCACCAATCCGGATCTGGCTGCTGTAAATGTGCAGAGCCGTGTTTCCAGGGCTATAAACCAAATACCACAGGAAGTAGTGCAGGCGGGGGTTTCTACGCAAAAGCAACAGAACAGTATGATCTTCGTACCGTTGGTGTATAGTACGGATACTGCTTATGACGAAACTTTTTTGCAAAATTATCTCAAGATTAATGTCATTCCCGAACTGCAAAGGATACCGGGAGTAGGACAGGCGCAGGTATTTGGTGCAAAAGATTACTCCATGCGCATCTGGTTAAAACCAGATCGGCTAACTGCCAATTCCCTGTCTGCCGATGATGTATTAAAGGCAATCCGCGAACAAAACCTGGAAGCCGCACCAGGAAGATTTGGCCAGAGCAGTACAGCCGCATTTGAGTATGTTCTTAAATACAAAGGAAAACTTTCAAAAAACGAAGATTATGAAAATATCATTTTAAAAGCCGGTACAGATGGTTCTGTTGTAAAGCTGAAAGATGTGGCAAGGGTAGAGTTTGGTGCATTTGCTTACAGCGCCAATACCCGCATAGAAGGCAAACCGGGCATTGGCATTGCCCTCTTTCAAACGGCCGGTTCCAATGCAAATGATATTCTCACTGCAGCCGATGAGGCAATGAAAAAAGCATCCCTTTCTTTTCCGAAGGGCATTGAGTATTTTAATATGTACAGTGCCAAAGAATTCCTCGATAATTCTATCAGCCAGGTCAAGGAAACATTGCTGATAGCTTTTGCATTGGTATTTATTGTGGTGTTTATTTTTCTGCAGGATTTTCGTTCTACATTAATTCCGGCTATTGCAGTGCCGGTTGCCATCATTGGTACATTCTTTTTCATGCAGGTGTTTGGGTTTACCATCAACCTGCTCACACTGTTTGCACTGGTACTGGCCATTGGTATTGTGGTAGATGATGCAATCGTTGTAGTAGAAGCGGTGCACACAAAAATGGAACGCACCGGGTTGCCTGCCAGGAAGGCTACCATTCAATCCATGAATGAAATATCGGGCGTTATCATATCCATTACCCTTGTAATGGCGGCAGTATTTGTACCGGTAGGTTTTATGCAGGGCCCGGCCGGCGTGTTTTATAAACAGTTTGCTTTTACATTGGCCATTGCAATTTTAATTTCGGCAGTAAACGCATTGACGTTAAGCCCCGCTTTGTGTGCTTTATTTTTAAAAAACCCTCATAACGGAGAAAAAGAAGGGTCTGTTACAAAAAAAGGATTTGCAGGGCGGTTCTTCAATGCTTTTAATGCCGGTTTCAGCGCCACTACCAACAGGTATAAAAAAAGCATACAATTTCTGCTGCGCCGCAAATGGATTGCCATTGCAGCATTGCTGATTGTATTTCTTGCTACTTTCTGGATGACAAAGAAGACCCCTTCAGCTTTTATTCCCACAGAAGACCAGGGATTTATTGTTTTTTCAGCCAGTCTTCCACCGGGCGCTTCGCTAGACAGAACGCAAAAAGTAATGGACAAAATTGATAGTTTATTAAGCCAGGTAGAAGCGGTGGAAAGACGTGGAGCGGTAACGGGCCTTAACATTGTTGCAAATGCCAATAGCTCTAATTATGCAGTGGGGTTTATCCGTATGAAACAACCGGGGAAAAGAGGCCCGGTCGACAATGTAGAAGCGGTGATAGGTTTAATCAATGAAAAACTGAGCGTCATAAAAGAAGCGAATATTTTTCTTTTCCAGTTTCCTACCGTACAGGGGTTTGGCAATACCAGTGGTTTTGAATTTATAGTGCAGGATCGCACGGGCGGCTCGCTTGAAAAATTAGGCGCCACTGCCTATGGGTTTATTGGTGAACTGATGCAACGAAAGGAAATAGCGTATGCATTTACCACTTTTAATACGGGCAACCCCCAATACATGCTCAATATAAATGAAGCCAAGACAAAACAACTGGGTGTTTCTGTGAGTGATCTGCTGCAAACATTACAAGTATACTATGGAAGTAGTTTTGCTTCCGATTTTAACCGTTTTGGAAAATACTACAGGGTGATTGTACAGGCCGATATTGCTTACCGGGCCGAGCCATCTTCTTTAAACAATGTATTTGTGAAAAACAACGTTGGCCTGATGGTGCCGGTTAACACCATTGTATCGCTGGAGCGGGTATACGGCCCCGAAACAGTTACACGCAACAACTTGTTTAATGCAGTAACCATTAATGGCGTAGTTAAACCGGAATATAGTTCAGGTGATGCCATTAAAGCGATCAAGGAAGTAGCACAGCACTATCTGCCAAGGGGTTTTTCTTATGAATGGTCGGGCATGACCAGGGAAGAGATTGGAGCAGGTTCTCAAACTAATTTGATCTTTTTACTGAGTATCATATTTGTGTATTTTCTGCTGGCGGCGCAATACGAAAGTTATATTTTACCATTGGCTGTTATTTTATCTGTACCCACGGGCATTCTGGGTGTATTTATATTCATCAATCTTATGGGTATTGATAATAATATTTATGTACAGGTGGGCCTTATTATGCTCATTGGGCTGCTTTCAAAGAATGCCATTCTTATTGTAGAATATGCAGTGCAGCGCCGCAGAACGGGTATGACACTGGTAGCTGCTGCATTGGAAGCATCGGAACTGCGGTTGCGCCCCATTTTAATGACATCGTTTGCTTTTGTTGTGGGCCTGTTGCCGCTTACATGGGCAAAAGGAGGATCTGCGCTGGGTAACCGCTCCATAGGCACCGGCGCATTGGGAGGCATGCTCATAGGCGTTATACTCGGCGTGTTTATCATTCCTGTTTTGTTTGTGATCTTCCAGTACCTGCAGGAGAAGGTTACCGGTAATCGCAAGGAAGAGACCCCGGGTTTAGCTGAATAAAGTTTTTGTAATTCATAAACAAGAAAATAGTATGGCACAAAAGATAAATAGTAAACAATATTCAATACTGCTGCTGCTCGTTATTTTTATTTCGGCCTGCAAAATGGGCAAAGAATACCAGCGGCCCGAATTGGAATTGCCGAAGTCGTTTACAACTACAAGTTTTTCTGATACCAGCAGCATTGCTGACATTGAATGGAAAAAATTTTTTGCCGATACCAGTTTGCAGGGTTTAATAGATCGGGGAATAGCGTATAACCAGGATCTGCAGCTGGCGGTAAAAAGGATTGATATAGCACAACAGCAGGTAAAACAAGCCAAAGTTTTACAGATGCCCGAACTGGGTATTCAATTATCGGGGCAATACAATTACCTGTCAAAAAATAGTCTCAACGGTATAAGCGCCAATAGTTTTTTGGGCAAAAGTCATATTGAAGATTACCTGGCCACCGTAACCCTGTCGTGGGAAGCAGATATCTGGGGAAAGATACGCGGGCAGCAAAAAGCAACGCTTGCCCAATACTTAGAAACCTATGAAGCAGCAAAGGCGGTACAGACGCAACTGGTGGCCAATATAGCCCAGGGATTTTTCAACCTGCTTATGCTGGACAAACAACTGGATATAGCCCGGAGAAACCTTACGTTAAGCGATACTTTTTTAACGGCTACCACTTTATTAAGAGATGCAGGTGAGGTAACCACCCTGGCCGTTCAGCAGGCTGCTTCGCAAAAACAGTCTACCGCATTGTTAATTCCACAGCTTGAGCAGAGTATAGCTTTACAGGAAAATGCTTTGCAGGTTTTAACGGGTCATTTACCGGGTACTGTTTCACGTTACACATCATTAAACCAGATTATTATCACCGATAGCCTGTCTGCCGGTCTGCCGGTGTCAATGGTAAGCCGGCGACCCGATGTGCGTGCCAATGAAATGTCACTGGTGGCAGCAACTGCGCAGGTAGGTGTAGCGCAGGCCAATATGTATCCTGCGTTGAATATAACAGCTGGCGGGGGGCTGGAGTCATTCAAGGCAAGTAACTGGTTCAGCATTCCTAATTCTTTATTTGGCCTGGTAACAGGCACCATAGCGCAACCGGTCTTTAGAAGACGGGCATTAAAAACACAGTTCGAAATAGCCAAATTGCAAAGGGAACAGGCGGTTATTTATTTTAAGCAATCTGTTCTGCATGCAACCGGCGAGGTAGCAGATGCGCTGGTACAGGTGGAAAAATTAAAACAGCAGCGAGAGCTGGCAGCAGCACAGGTAGATACATTAAAACATGCAGTGTTTAATTCGCAACTCTTATTCAAAAGCGATATGGCCAACTATTTAGAAGTAATAACAGCACAGGGAAATGCTTTGCAGGCTGAATTGGATCTTGCATCTATCCAGCGTCAGCAATTGAGTGCAATGGTAGAATTGTATCGTTCGCTGGGTGGTGGATGGAAATAGATCGGTTGATCAGTTGATCAGTTGATTGGTTGATCGGTAAAAAGAAGTAGAATAGCCGACCAATTATTGCCAACAAATCATATTGTCGTTAAAGAAAGGAAAACCCCTTATTCGATGTTTTTTTATTCCTTTTTCTTCAGTGGCATCCATGCCGGGGTTGCTTCTTCATACTGGTTATCGGTTAATACCCTCACATCCGAACCATCTGGATGCATTACGCATATTTCGCCGTAAGGTTGGGGATTGTAAGGATGCAATGCTGATTCATCCTTAAAACCCGTTCTGCCACTGCTGAAAGCAATCCATTTGCCATCGGGCGACCATACACTGTGCGCCTCATTACCAGGATCGGTGGTCAGTCTTTTTAAACCACTTCCGTCTGGGGCAATGGTATAGAGATCATAGTTACCGTCTTGTTTCCTGGTAAATGCTATCAGGTCGCCATTGGGCGACCAGCCCGGAAAATTATCCTGGATGTTAGTGGTAAGCCTTGTAATATTTTTTGTTTGCACATCTACAATGAACAAACCTTTGATGCTATCCGTTGCTCCCCGGTAAACAATTTTTTTTCCATCGGGCGACCAGGACGGAAAACCATAATTACCTTTTCCATCGGTAAGCACTTCCAGGTGGGTTCCATCGCTGTTAATAATGGCAATATCACCGGTAGCAGGACCCTGCAGACTTTGAAAATAACGGCCAAAGCCAAAAGCAATTTTATCTCCCTGTGGCGACCATACCGGGGCCAACGCACTTTTTATGGAATCGCCGAACAGAATAGACCGGTGCGTGCCGTCTGCATTCATCTGCATGATTTGATTATGATGTATGCCAGCCGTTTTATCGTTGCAGATAAGTGAGTTGCCCGAAGGGGCGTAACAGGGAAATACACCAGAGCGCATCAATTGAAATTGCTTATCGCGGCTGTACAATGTATAATAGGGCGGCCACCCGGAATTTACTTCGCGGTGAAAAAGCATTTTTTTGCCATCCGCTGACCACGATGCACTTTCAAAATTCCCTTTTAATCGGGTTTTACCATTTGTGAACAGGATGCCCGGATTTTCTCCCCAGGTGGTATAAGCGATGCTGCCATCGGCAAACCATTTGGGATAAATTTTTTCTCCGGTGTCTTTTGTAATAGTCTGTTTTGTATTGTCCAACAGCGTAAGCACGGAAAGCTGTGTTGTTGCATTGACCTTCATCACGGTGTTCATATTGCGCACCTGTTGTAAAGGGGCTTCATAAAACACGATTTGTGTTCCGTCGGGCGACCAGCAGGGACTGCCGGCATAGGAATCCAGTTTTGTTCTTCTTGTTAACCCCGTCCCGTCCACACGAACGGTATAGATTTCTGTAGAATGCCATATTGTAAATACGGGCATTGGCTTTTTAGAATCACGGTCTGTCGAGAAAGCTATCCATTGCCCGTCAGGAGACCAGGAAGGCCGAAAATCACCTGCAGGGTGCTGGGTGATATTCGTTATTTTCTTTGTTGCCAACTCCAATATATAAATATCGGCCTGCCCGTCTCTGCCCGAAACAAACGCTATTTTTTTTCCATCGGGAGAAAAAGCGGCCTGGTCATCAAAGAAAGGGCCGTTGGTTAATTGTTCCAATCCAGATCCGTCGGCATGTGCACGGTATATATCCGCTGATCCATTCCGTTCCGATGTAAATACTATCCATTTGCCGTCACCAGAAAAAGAAGCATTGTAATCATTGGCCGGGTTTGCCAGAAACGGTTTGGCATGGCTGCCGTCTGAATCTGCAATAAAAATATCATCATTTAAAGGTCCAAAACTGGCAAAAGCCAGATGGTAGACCGGGTCTGGATCAAACGCACCTGGATGAACAGCAGCATAAAATCCAAAAAAAGAAAGGATCGGTAAGAAAAGCAAAAGCATACGCGGTGTAAGTAAATGAAACATACTCATTGTCCTGTAATTTTAGTGTAAGTGCAAGAATCAACAATAAAAATACCGGGCATTGGATAATGCTGCACAAAGACAACATTTGGTATTGCCTGGTTATAAAGGTATATTTTTAATTTTTTATTGCTTTCTATAAATTGGTTGGATTTTTTGTACTGTAAGCAAATTACTCCAATGAATGGTTAATTTTTTAACCAATCGCCGGACGACCATTTAACTAGCTGAATGACATTTTTATAACTGGTGTGATTGTGGAGTAGTTTGAATATCATCGGCAACGCTTTTGGAGCGGGGAGATCAAAAAGGATGGGCATCCATCTATAAAGTGGCGTACAATTGTTCTAACCTGGTTATATAGCCAGCCAGCGTAAGATTATCATTTACGTATTTTTTGGCATTTTCGCCAATAGCTTTTACATCTATGCGGCCTTCAATAACGTCTTTCATTCGTTCCGCTAATTGCCTGGGGGCGCTTTCAGTAAGCAGTATCCCATTTACATTATTGGTAATAACGCTTTTTACAGATGCTATATCAGTAACTATTACCACGCAACCAACCGCCATTGCTTCAATCATTGCAATTGGCATGCCTTCCCCGTAAAGAGATGGTAATAATAGCACATCTGCGTTTTTTAAGGCATTCCATTTGTCTTTTCCGCCCACAACTCCGTTGTAATGATATTGCAGGCCCTGAATTTTCTTAAGTCTGTTAAGCCATTCGTTTAAATCCGCACCGGCCCCATATATATCTAAAGAAAATTGGTTAAAATTGGCTGATAAATATTGCAGGCTTTCACTTATGGTATAGATGCCTTTACTTTCAACAATCCTTGCCATAAATACAAAGCGGATATGCGAATGCGAATGCCGCTCATGTAAACTATTTGCCAAAATGGTATCTACCGCATTTGGAAAAACATAAAATAAATGTTCGCCGTATTTCTTTGACAGTATTTCTTTTTCAAGATGACTCAATACAATTATGGCTTCGGCATATTTAAAATTTTTCTTCAGCAGGAAATTAATCAGTTTGTTTGGACAATCATTCATGAGGTAGTAACCTCCGTGTATGTGCAGGATAACCTTTTTTCTGAATAATTTATTAACAATGAAAAAAATCAATGAGTCCCTCACAATGGAAAGTTTTTCGAGTCCCATGTTTAAATGAACAAAATCATATCTTTTGAATATGGAAACAAAAATAATATTCAGATAGATCCTTGCCTGACCTGCAGCCCAGTTCAGGTTCTTTTTGCTGCCATCCCTACTACCCAATTGAAGATGAATAAAATTCAGCTTACTGTTGTTAATGATATCTGAAACCAGTGAAGCAATGCCACTGACATTATTCTGCACGTTTAGACTCGGGCTGGTAATTAAAATTCTTCTGTTATTCATGAAGGCTGTTCTGAAAAATATGGAGCTGCTGGTCTGGTAAAATTATCAAAAAGTTATATTAAGCATCCAATTTCACTTCAACAATTTCATTCATGGCTCGCTGCTTTTCTACCGCCGGATTGCCTACTGCTATACAATCACGGGATATGTTTTTAGTAACTACAGCCCCGCAACCCACCTGAACATTGTCCATAATATAAATATCGCCTATGATGCAAACATTACTGCCAATGTCTACATTGTTTCCAATCGAGGGTGAACCACTGGAACTGCCATCCGGCAATTGTTTATTGCCGATGGTGGTGCTATGGCGGAGAATACAATTGTCTCCTATAACCACTTTTTTATTCAATACCAGTGCCTGGCCATGGTACAACCGGAGGTTTTTTCCTATGCGTGCGTTCCAGGGAATCTCAATAGTTAAAAACCATTCAACCATAATTTTATAGAACACCCGGTACAGAAAACACAGGTAGTAATAGGTTCTGCTCCTCGTAGAAAAATTTGCGATCCGGAAAAGCAGCAGAATGATACGGCCTTTTGTATTTTCTTTATTGATCTTCCAGTCTTGAAATATAAATTGAAAAAAGTTCATCGCCTGCGGTTTTTTTTATAGGTGTATGCTGCCTTTTTTTATTTTAAACCTGGTATTATTGCTATAGTAATTATTACGAATGACGGTCAGGGTGCCTTAACCGGGAATATTCTTCCAGGTAATGTTTGGTACAGGATTTAATGGAGTATCGCTGCTCAATCATAGCAGTTGTCTTACTAATCAAATCACTCACCTGGTTGTTCCTGTACAAGTCTACGATGTTATACAATTCCTGCGCACAGCTTATACTGTCTCCGCTGTTGAATAAGAATCCGCCTGGCGCATGGGAAATAATTTCAGCAGGTCCGTCAATATCAGCAGCCAAAACTGGCAGGCCTGCCGCAAAACCTTCAAGAATGGTTAAGCCGAAACCTTCATACTTTGAAGGTTGAACCAGGATGTGATAATCCGACAGGTTTTCAAATAGCCAGTTCCGGTTACGTTCGCCGAAAAAATTTACATTTTTACTGAGACCAAGGCTGTCAGCTAGTTTTATTAAATAGTCATAGGAGTCACCTGCTCCTATAAAATCAACTGAGAAATTTGAAAATGAATAGGTTGATTTCATCAGCGACAGCGCGTGCAGAAGTATATCCTGGCCTTTTTTTTCATGCGCAAGGCGGCTAACCTGTATAAATTTCACCGTCTCGTCCTGTTCCAGTTTAAATTGTGTACGTTGTTTATATAAATTGATGCTGGTTCCATTGTCTACAGTTGTAACCGGCAGCGCAGATCTGAAACTAACATCCCGGTGCACAACGCCGGATACTGCAATTAACTTATCATAAAGATGGTAACAGGAGGTTGGCAGACCAACGTCATGAATAGTGTGTATCAGTTTTGCGTTTGTTAGTTTCAATATCCTGGCAATTTGCGGCTCATGACAATGAATGATATCTGGTTTCAATGTCAGCAACAGGAGGTTAAGCCTGATAATAGGAAATGGATTACGGCTGCCTTCTTTCCGGTTAATATAAAAGACGCTGACTTTTGGGTTAAGCTGTTTTAACAAGCATGGATTGAACTTGTTGTTTATTATGATCAGGCTAACATCATGTTCATTAGACATTTCATTCAAAAGCTCAACCGTGAGAACCTGCGCCCCGCCCGTTTCCATTGTAAATAAACAATGAACAATTTTCAATTGGAACGGTTCGGCATTATTCATAGTAAAAACCATTCATGATGATATTGTCATAATAGAAAAAATATTATTTCCCTTTCAAACCTGCATATTGAATGATCGCAAACCTCACGAAAACAGATGGAAGAAAGATAGCCATATGCCCTGCAATTTTAACGTACCATTTACCTGCGTATTGCAAAAGCATCCGGCAGTCTTTTTTCTGTTTACTGGCAACACCTAATAAAATGGTTTCAATCAGCTTATGGCTTAGGCTCCCGGGATTATAGCGGTTCAAATCTGTGTGGTACAGGGAATAATATAGTTTTTGGGATTCAAATTTGGACCTGATAGCTGTACCAGATATTAATTTGGCCGAATGTGTAAGGCTATCGCTCCGGCCTCTTTGACATTGTGTAGTGATTACAGGCACTAATAATTGCGGGGATGTTTCTTTTTTAACCCTGAGCCAGTTGAGGTGTTCAAACATCCTGAACTCTTCAAAGAATAAATATTTCTTCATTGTACTGGCAATGACTACATGGGTAAAATCTCCCGAAATGGCGCCGCTGATCCAATCCTGGTAAAGGACTTGTGCAGGACCTGTTAGATTTTTTACGTATTTGACCTTATCGGCGATAACAAAAAGAAAATGAATGGTGTCGCAGTTGTCTTCTATTGTTTTTTTTATTTGGTGCAGGCTTTCGGGCATTAATGCGTCATCGCTGTCCAGGAACAGAATGAATTTTCCTGCCGACGCCTCAATCCCCCTGTTTCTCGAATAATTGACGCCGCGGTTCTCTTTATTGTATATTGTTTTAATAAAGGGGTATTGGCTTAATTTCTGTAAATACAGCCTTGTTTCGTCAGTTGAAAAATCGTCAATGACGATAACTTCAAGCCCTTCGTAATATTGGAGTATAATGCTTTCAATACAATTTTGTAAGGATGATGCCCTGTTATATGATGGGATTACTATACTTATCACAAGATTTTTAATTTTTCTCCGAAGAAACTAACTAGAGTTAAATTCTTTTAATGAATGCTTAAATATGCGGATATCTCTGGCACCATAGTCAGCTGGCAGGTTTAATAAAAGATAAAATGATACAATTTGATTAGCGTTTTTTTAACTAACCAGAAACTATAAGTGAATGGTGTTGCCAGCAGAGATAAAATACTGGTAGCAGTAACCTGGTTTGATGAAGTAGTTACTTTATTGAGCGGAATCCAGTTGCCGGAATATAAAATTTGCCTGATCCTGAACCCGGAAATAAATGGAAAGACATGCAACATAACTTTATCATAGGTCCTGTACCGCAATTCTACCACAGTTCTTTCTTTATCCTGCAATTTTCTGTTGCTACTTAATTTGTGGGTTTGATTTTCGAGATAATATCCTAAATACGAGGGGGTCTTAATTAAATCATATTTTAATGCCACCCTTATTTGAAACTCAAAATCGCCGACCAGCCTGAATTGTTCATCAAAGAACCCTATATGCTCATGAATCTTTTTGCGCCACATGGGGAAGCATCCTATAATATGCCTTCTTAACACAACTTTTTTTAAAGTCTGATATTCACTATACTGGTATAGTCTGTCTTTAAAAGAGCCATAATTATCAGTACCGTAAAAGTCTCCATAACACATTGCAGCATCGCTGTTATCCAGGGCGGTCTTCTGGGCTATTAAAGAGCCAGGGCTCCGTATATCGTCAACATTCCACACAGCAAGATATTTCCCCTTTGCAAGTTTAATGCCCCGGTTCCAGCTTGAATACAGCCCTTCTCTTTCAGCAACTTTTATGTGCCTGATAAAAGAGAATTTTTCCAGGTATTTATTGATAATTGCCAATTCATTGTCATTTGGAGCATTGTGTATTAATAATACTTCAATGTCGTGTGTATTTTCAATCTCGCCGATAGCTTTAAAATAGCCCTCCAGGAAAACCTGGCTGTTAAAAATGGATGTAATGACTGAAATGCTGCACATTGGATTCTATTATTGCTGGGTATTCCGGACAACACATTTTCTAAGCGTACTATAATGTATATACTTGTTTTGGCACGGAATGGCCCTTCATTTTATTTCCTTAATTAACCCCAGTACTGTTTCACAGGCTGTTTGCCAGTTTAACCTTTGTGCATATTCGTTATGCGAAGACAGTGCCAGGGAAACATATTTATCATGACAATTAAAGTATTCACAAATCAGGTCGGCATAGTCATTTACGGCAGCATTTTCGTCTAAGGTAAACCCATTTCTGCCCTCCCGAATGGCCGATGTGATACCGCCTGTTTTCCGCGAAACAGAGGGTATTCCAAATAAACTGGCTTCACAGAATACCAATCCAAAAGCTTCTGATACGGACGGCACAAAAAGAAAATGCGCGTCTTTATACAAGTTCTCCAGCTTATCTTTTTGTTCCGGAATGGATTTGTCCAGGAACCCGTGACTAAAAACATAGCCGGGTAAATTTTCGACAGGAACCTGCCTTATACCAACTATATGTAGTTCTACCTGTATGCCCCTGTTTTTTATTTCTTCTGCTACTGATAGAACCAAATCGCCTCCTTTTCTTTTCCAGTCAACACCATTAAATAAAATCCTGAGGGTAGACATCCCTCTTCTGTTAATATAGGCATTAATCTCCTCTTCAGAATACTGTAAATCCCAGTTTGCACCAAAGGGTACAACCTTTACTTTTGAAGGATCCGTTCCATAATCGTTTATTGCTGACCGGGCAGCCCACTCAGAAGAATATATCGCCAGGGCACAGGACGCTAATGCCTGTTTCTCTAATTGATGCCCCTGCGTGATAGTGTCGGAAGATAAATTATGAAATCCCGCATAATAATTCAGCATGCATGCAAAAGTAGCATCCGTGTAAAACACTTTTGGAGCCCGGGCCTCCAGGTAGGCAATGGGGATGGTTCCGGTAGAAAATATACAATCATAGTCATTGTGTGAAAGACTTTTTGCAACTGATCCTGCATAGGCCTTTGCGGTTGCAATCGTTCTTTCCAGCGGAAATTTCTGATGCAGTATTTGTGTATAAAAAACCTTTTTTAAAAAATTTATAGAATTAAAATGCTGCTGCAAGTCACCAATATAGTGTAAGCGGGTGCCGCAGTTTTCTAAAGATTTACTTATATAATAATTCAACCCCGACCAGTTTAATATACTTTTTGCATTATCAGTTGTAACAAATGCTATATTCATAATTTGTATTATCGGACTTTTGAAAGGAAGGAGAATGGTGCTGGTTGCAGGCGAATTTAACCAGTACTCAGAAACTGCGTCTCTCCAGGTTGTTTTTTATCATGAAACCCAGACAACTCCGCCGGTTTCCAGCTATTAAACTTTATTACCGAATAAAGGGCAAAATTAGCAAAGACCCAGACATTCCCTGTTAACACTTCACCGCCCATAATAAGGGAACTGATAAAAACTGATAAAAAAAATGCACACAGATAGCCGGCAAGCCAATCCCTGGTTTTTAAAAAAAAGAAAAAACTGTCAATAAAAAAAGCCAATACAATACCGAATATCCAGATAACACCTATCCATCCTGTATGAATCAAGAAATAGGGGATAGTAGAGTCTGCTATCCAGGCCCCTATTGCATTCATTCTTGAATAATACTCCCGGTTCATGCCTGCACCAACAAGCGTGCTGTTCTCGCTTACTATTTTATTGGCTTCAGTGAAGTAGTTGAGCCGGACATTTATATTTTCTTCATCCTTGCCTTCCTTGCCGACCGATAAAAGTCTTTCCTGAAAATAAGCGGATTGAACAGGAAATGTCTTTTGAATTACAATAAATGAGATTGATAAAAAAGCAAGCAATAAAATAATATTACCCGCCAGTCTGCTATTAAATTTTGAAATATACAAAATGAGAAGAAATACGATTTGTATGATCACTATAAAAACAAGTGACCTGGTAAACGTGAATAACAGGGCAACAGGCAATACAACGATATTCAATAAAACTATTTTTTTTGACACATTAACCGATGGGGTGATGAGTGTTAATACAGATAAAACCAAACCCGGGATAAGCCACAGCGGTATTGTTCTGAAATCTCTCAAAAATGTTTCGGTGCCAAAATTTACTTCCTGGTAAATTAAGGAGGGATCATACAGCGTTACTATGCCGCCGGAATTCAGAATATAAAGTATGGCGGATACAGGGGTTACATAAAACATTAATTTTAAAAATTGTTCATATTGTTCCCTTGTTACGGATTGAAAAATAGCTACCCATAAATAATAGCCTAAGGAGATATAAATAAATTGTCTTCCTGTTAGAAACACTTCTTCTCCATCAGTATAATTCATAATCGATCTTACCCATAAAGCCAGCACATACAACAGGAAAGAGAAAACTAAGATTGATCCAGCCCATGGGATTCTCCTGTACCGTACTTTAATAAGGAATATGGCAATGCCTGAAGTAATGAAAAATAAAACGTCCGTAAATATTGTTGTGTAAGGAGACAGAATATTCTTTCCGGCAATAGTTATATATTGATCGATAAACGCTGCTTCGCCCTGCTGAAGCGCATAGGGCAATATAAGGTAAAACATGGGGTTTCTCTTACCCATGTATAAACTTATGATTGTATAAATTACCAGCGGTATCAAATGAGATTATTTATGTCGTCCTGTAAGCAAAAGACCGGGGCCGCCGTTGTTGGTGAGGTCATTGTGTTGTGGGTTATGTGTTGTGTGTTGTGTGATGCGTGTTGTTTCACTGGTATCTTGCTGTGTTTTGGTAACCCGGTCAGGCGTGGACGTCGGGTCGGATTGCCACATTGTAATCATCAATCAATCATAAAAATCCTAAAAATCTGCGTTCCATTGTATTCGCATTACAGGTGCCGCCGTTGTTGGTGTTTTCACCAAAAACTACCGGCAAAAGCATTTCCAACAATATCACATTTCCACATTTATCACGTTTTATCATATTTTATCATCACCATCCTAAAAATCTGCGTTCCATTGTATTCGCATTACAGGTGCCGCCGTTGTCGGTGTTTTCACCAAAAACTACCGGCAAAAGTATTTCCAACAATATTACATTTATCTCATTTTATCATATTTCTATCAACACCATCCTAAAAATCTGCGTTCCATTGTATTCGCACTACAGGTGCCGCCGTTGTTGGTGTTTTCACCAACAACTACCGGCAAAAGCATTTCCAACAATATCACATTTCCACATTTATCACGTTTTATCATATTTTATCATCACCATCCTAAAAATCTGCGTTCCATTGTATTCGCACTACAGGTGCCGCCGTTGTTGGTGTTTTCACCAACAACTACCGGCAAAAGCATTTCCAACAATATCACATTTCCACATTTATCA
>Ga0307515_10002055_pt1 | contig 44386 bp, 36 predicted proteins | sample 17_EM_MG_FD_194513 | JGI IMG/M metagenome (GOLD analysis project Ga0307515, IMG submission 194513) | Populus trichocarpa ectomycorrhiza microbial communities from riparian zone in the Pacific Northwest, United States - 17_EM | ecosystem: Host-associated > Plants > Roots > Unclassified | place... | reverse complement strand
CCCCCCCCCCCCCCCCCCCCCCCCCCCCCCCCCCCCCCCCCCCCCCCCCCCCCCCAAGTGGGTGGCTGTGCTGTGGTAAGCGACAAGGCGCTACCAGCAAAGGGATCCATCATATGAAAATCTCTATGTACCTACATACTATACTCTACCCCATCTCTACTTCAAGCCCTCGAGCACAAACTTTAAAAACGACCTCGCAACCAACACACCATCCTGCGCCTTCCCCACCCTCTCAATCATATCCTCAAACTCGCCATCCGTAAGCACCCCCGTGTCCTTCCGCACCTCCAAAATCTCCCTCACAATCTCCTCCGTAAATTCCGGGTGTCCCTGAACACTGATGAACCTCTCCGGCGCATACATCCCTTGGATCTCACACCTTTCCGTTGTGCCTAGATTCTCAACCTCAGGCGGGAGGGAATAAACTACATCTCGGTGCATTTGAAAGATGTTCTATCTCTCCATATTAACAAAATTCCAGACTCAGGAGGAAAGCAGAGGCGGCAGGGGAGTTGTATACCAGTATCTCCAACCCAAACAGCTCTCTCCCCCGTGCGCTCAGAGGAACCGGACAGACACTTGCTTCCCACCCTTTTTCGCCTCTACCAACTCTGGCGCCGAGTGCGCGCGCAATGATCTGATGCCCAAAGCAGACGCCAACGACCCGGACACGTTTCTGCGTGGTCAACACATCACGGATGTAGTCGACCAGCGCGACGATCCAGCGCGTATTTTCGAAAACGTTGTGGCGGGATCCTGTGATGAGGACGCCATCGAGTTCATCAAGGGTTGGCGGGAAATTTAGTTCTCGCTCTATGTCCCATTTTGTGAAGTTGAGATCGGTTTCTGGGTCCCAGCCCAGCGAGGTAGCGGCAGTGGTGAAGAGTGATTTGAAGACGCCGCCATAGGTGCCGTATTTTGAGGCTGTTTTATCCAAAGGGTGGTCGGCCTCTAGAACTGCGATTCGGAGAGGTCTGGTGAGTTTGGTCATTTTTTATTAACAGAGAGCGATTGATTGCCATGAAATGCCCGAAACTAGAAATGAAATTTCGAGAGATAGGACTTTTTTTTACGATGGATGTGCCAAGCCGCCACCACAGCCATATTTTGTATGCTGAGCAACAGTTAAGCCTGTTTTGGTAGGCATACTACATATTTGACCTAGTTTTATGTTTAAATTGCCAACTAAAGAGTATATAAGTAGTTAGAAAACAGATGAATAACTTTTAACTAGAGACTTATTTTCCTTCAGTGGTAGAGATAGTTTGCTTTTTCAGTTTTTCTTTCTCTTTCTTTTACTCTTCAATTGTCTTGCAAGATACTTATCCTCTTTTTCATTCTCTTGCTTTTCATTTACATTTATTATTATTCTTTAATACTAGCCAAATGCAAAATAGTTTTAAAGTGATTTGAAAAAATTTCTGATAGTATATTGAACTATAGTAGTACTTTCAAGTGTGTTCAGGTACTTCCACACAGTCTAAATGGGATGTGAACAGTTTTTAGATACTTTAAGAGTATGTTGAGATACTTTTAAAATCTTTTGCAGTGGCAGACATTTAGATAGAATGCTATTATATTTGCTATGAGAATAGTCTAATTTAAAAACTGCTGGAATATTTGTTCAGATCTTCTAGGGTATATCAAACTGCGTATATAGTTTTCAATATAGTGTGTACAGTTCTATTGCTGCAAAACATTATACTCATGATGTTGATTGTGTAAATATACTTATTTTACACTATCAATGAGATATGCTATATATTAGTATAGTATTCAGTATATACGGAGTTCTCTGTTATAACTTATACAATTAGTCTGACTGAGGATTGTATTCAAATATACTTCAGGATACATACTGAGACAGGTCTTTGGCATTGAGTACTGAATACATTAATAATAAATTGCAACGAATAGAGGGGTATACTACATTCAAACTCTAAACTGCTGAACTTAAACCTGGCAATTGAGAAACTTGGGGATTTTAAACAAAGACAATATTGTAATGAATTAGAACCAGAATTTGAAACTTATGCAAGATGCACTAGAGATTTTCTTAACCAGTCAATTTGGAGATGAAGATTGATTGAAGACAAACTTGAAGATCCAAATGGAATATGCTTAAAGTAAGTGATTAACAAAACTTGAAATTCCAATTGCAGATGGTAAACATGTAAACTTAGATATGTATTAAAAGAGACCAATTTAGAAAACTGATTATTGTTGAAAATAATACTGGCTATAATTAAAGATCTTATATATAAAAAATTAAAAGTACAATCGAATATTATGATTGTAACATTTGGAGTTAGTTAATTTTTAGTAGCTGGAAATATTCAATTAAAACAAAGATATAATGAAAGCTGGGCTGATATTTATCGGTTAACTCATTATGATAGAAATGGTAAAAGATTGAAAATAGGCTCGTGATATTATATTTTTAGTCTCATAGTTTGCAAACTGCAACTAATGTAAAATTATCAACAGTGAATTTGAATGTGCAAATAAAGTAGGTGAATTTAGTATTTCAAATTGTTATGTAAATGACATAAGAAGATTATACATTTCAAGCTAATCGCTTTTAGTTATATAATTTCTGAGTAAGCAATCTCTGACTTTGTAATATGATATTTTAATTTACCAAAATCATTAATTAGAGAATCTTTAACAATGATAGAATTATATTCACATTCTATTAATTATATCTCTGAATGATTGATATGGCAGGAGTCTCTGTAATATGTGACATTATATTTTTAAAACTGGATTTCTAATGCAAAATTCAGAGATCAAGCAACTAGTAACAAATTCTATATTAGTTCAATCTCAATAAGATAATTTATCATGTATATTATAGTATTATTATGTTGCTGAATATATCAGGCATTGGAGTAAGTTGAATCTCTAATAACTGTTACTGAAATACCATCAAATTGATTATATCAGGTTTGGAAGTACATTAATGCACCAGAGGAAATGTTGACTCCACCAGGAACTGTAATAAAACCAATGGGGGAATTTGAAATGAACTCTAACAGATGTTTGGGATCTTATGGATCCGTTTTCAGAGGACTGAAGTATGTATTTGAAACTCACTGAATCTAAATGACTATGGAAATACCCTTGAAGGGAAATATACTCAATGGATTGTTATTTATTATCAACTTCTAACTTATACTATCGTAGCTTACATCTTCCACAACATTCCATTTTTTAGATTGCTAGTATAACAAACCAATAAAAATGGTTACTGACTAACTAAGAAATACAGATAGAGCAATACAATAACCTAACATGGGATTCAAATGATATCAAAGCAATTCACACAATTTCTGATCCCACCATGGCTAATGAAGTCAGTAACACTGAGTTTGTCATTGGCTCCAACAAAGCTGCATGGTCTCTTTCTATTCCATTGTGATATTAACCTGGCAAGGTGGTGAAACTGAAGTCAAATGTTATTTGAATTGATTTGAAATATTACTTAGCTGTCAATTCTAATGCAGTTTGAATGGGAATATGATATATTCTGGTGAAGAAAGGATGTGCTAAATGGAGAGTGCTGTGTGGAATAGAGGAATACAGAACTGAAAGAGGTACACCAAATGAAACAGAAGAGCTCCATTAAAGGTTGAAAAGAACTGGCAGGTTTCGAGTAGCTTAGTTCCTAACAGAGGAGTACTAATCCTGGCATCATATTATGTTACTGTGTAGAGGGGTGCCAAAAGGGGAGCATATGAAGTGACACACCAATGTACAATTTATTGAAGTAATGGCATTTACCTAAAAATTTATTCATAAGAAAATACACAATTTTGCTTGGAATTTATTTTGCAAAAACATAATAAAAACTCTCTTTCCAGTGACATAGTTAGACAGTATACAGTGAATAGCTGCTGCTACCAGTACGACAGTCTGCAGAGTGATAGAATAAAAGAACAGAGTTTTGATACGCTGGTATTCCAATTATGGACAGTAAGGAAATATTTATGATAAATTGAATCCGGCAATTCCTTTCCAGTAATATATGATTATGTATACTCTACAACCTGTAAGAGATAAGCATTATTAAATCCAAGCTTCTGAACTTGGATCTAAAGGTTAGTCTCAGAGTCTATATCCAACTCATAACTACAGACAACTATTTGACAAGTGTAAACTGCCATTATCTTTAGATTTTACAAATAATTAGTCTTGAACATGTATACTTTGGAGTGTAGTCAATATTGAAAGGCTGAAAGAGAATCAATAAACAGAGTACAATACTCTCAGCTTCGCTTCTTTGTAGATCAATACTAATGGCTGGACTACCAGGCAATGATCAAATGGAGGGTATACATATAGAAGTACCTGCTAATGTGCACTAATCATCCTGAGCTTCATTTCCTAGTTTCCATGCTTTAGTGACTATAGAGTACATTTGACATGAAAATATTGGCCAAAAAGGCATTGTGAACCCACTTTCCTGTATGAACCATGCAGCAACCTCAAAGTAGCCTGTGGGTTTTAGGGCAAGTAGTTTTCTCTATTGCCCTTTGATTGTAGAATATTCTGATCTCCATTGGATACTGGCTGGGAGGGTTTAAATGGGTTCAAGTCCAAACTCTGGTACTTCGTTAAAGGTTGGGTTTTGGCATGGGAGCAATATCTGTGCCTTACCCCAAGCTTCTTTCCGGGAATTTGGCAGCAGAAGACATGGTATTACATCATTGGCAAAGATCAATTTCTTGGGCAGTGGCACTGTTATAGTTTATAGTATATTGTTTTTAAATATCTAGTTCAGAAGCAGGACCTTCTGTTGGTGATCAAAATAGCTTGCTTCATTACCAAGATGTGTTGTTATCACCAGTAATCTCCCGGAGTATAGAAGAGGAGGAGCAGTGCAAACATAGAAGGATCAATTCCAGAGGGGAAGCAAATCTAAGGAGGGGATTCTGGCTGGCCTTCAGAGAAAGTTTGGTCACTGATGACTGGAACAGGAGTACCATGGGAAAGATAGTACTATCATTGGAAATATGTCTGAATGTTAGAAAGAATGTGGAGAACACCTGAGAGTGTCACCCAGCCAATATGGCATTCTCAAACACACTCTAAAAGATGAAAGAGTACTTAAGAATATTGATTTGGATGACTGTAGATGAGAACAGAGACTATTCAAATGTACCGAAACACCAGATTGCCATCCATGGCAAATTGACACATTCATGATGGCTCATTATCGCTTTCGAATCATACTTAAACTAGGTATCATCTCCTTCAACATTCTATTTTTTGCATTGCTACAGTAAGAAAACAATGAATAAGGGAAGTGAATACATATAGATGCAGGGACATCTGATCAGTAATCTCTTGAAGCAATCAAATCATAAGAATCCAACATGGTATCAATGTCATCCACTACATATCCCATGTTATCAGGGCCAACCAAAGCAGCAACACACAAGTCATCAATGTCACAAAGATGCTGCAGGCTCTCGTAGTATATGATAATAATTCTGACCTGTGGAGTTTGTTAAATTGAATTCCAATGATGGTTTTCTTGATTTATGATATCTTCAAAAGGGGCAATGCAATGTTAGCTACATGTAAATCAAACTGGGGGTTTGAAAAGAACTATGATATACTTGTATGAAAAAGGAGACCAACAATAAGGAACAGAGGAGCTATACATGGGAAATGCTGTGTAGAAAAGAGGACTACAAAGAAGGTGGTAAAGCAGTGCAAAAATAAAATAACAGAGTGCCAATGTAGGCTGAGCAGCATCAACAGAGATTGAAGAGTGCCAAACACTGGGGAGCAACATTCATACTAGCGGAGAAGTGCTGAAATGGGGCATATGGAACTCAGACAGAAATTGCGGGGTACCAATCATAGCAGAGGAGCACCAATGGAGATTGAGGGGGTGCATATAATAGTACAGGAGTGCTGAAATGGGGGGGTACAGAGTATGGAATGAAATGTTGAAATGCCAATCCAGACAGAGAAGCACTGGTGGCGAATCAGAATTGCCCATTATAGCCAATGAGCACTGAAATGGGGGGTCTGGAGTGTGGATTACAATAGTGGAGTGCCAATCCTGACAGATGACATTGAGAGGTGCCTATTCCAGAGGAGATGTGCCGATAGTGGAGGAATTGAGTGCTGGATGAAATCACTACAAGTAAATCTAGGGAGAAGAGCAGCAATACGGTTTAAGAAGTACCTATTCTAGCAGAGTAACCCCAGACAGGAGGGGGGGGGGGGCGTATGACATATCCCACTTCTATATGATTGATGAATGCAGTGGCTTCCAGAGTAACATTCATCATGCGGAGTGGGCAACATGTACCTAGGGTCAGCAATGGGTCTGGGTAACCTGCCAGCAGTCTGGGTTTGGACCTCACAAACATCTCGGTTCAGTTCCAAACCGACCCAGAAACCCTTCCCACTGCATGTTGGAGGGCGAAACCGATACCCATACCCATCAACCCACGGGTTGTTCCAGGTTTGACTAGATCTGTCAGTTCCAATCTCATGTTCTGCGTATTGGGTTTTTCTCTGCATGGTCGCATTCAGATATCCTAATGTTAATTACAAAATATTGACTTCGGTATGTCATTGTCTTTTGTTGATGTATTTGTGGCCTTTCTAATCAAAAACAAGCGAGACATGCTCTCTGCCCCGTCCTGAAAATGAGTGTCAAGGGAGTGCCAATGATTTCTCGTCTTGCATCTTTGGTAATCTGAGTGGCAATTGGTTGTAGACATTCCTAAATGATGTATAGGCCACTTTGTTAGGAAAAAGAGAAAGCGACACGCTCCCTGCCCCATTCTGATAATAAGTGTCAATAGAATGTCAACAATTTTTGGTCTTCGAACTCAGGTAATTAGTAACAGACTTGGTCGCTTTGATGCATAATGCCAATATTGGCCACCCTTATGGGCAAAAATGCCAGCGATGACATTGCTACTATCTCCTAAATATGAGTGTCAACAGAGTGTCAACGATTTTTGGTTTTGTAAGTCAGGTAACTAAAAAGCAATTTGGTTGTTGTTATACATAATCAAAGTACTAGCCGCCTTTTGAGGCAAAAGAGAAAGCAAGAAGCTCCTCAATCCATCTTGAAAATGACCGCCAATGGACCGTCAACAAGTGTTGGTCTTGTAAGTCAGGCAATCTAAGAGTGATTTGGTCGTTGTTAGACATAATCAAAGTATTGGCCGCCTTAATAGGCGAAAGAGAATGCAACACGCTCCCTGCACCATCTTGAAAATGAGCGTCAACCTAGCGTCAATGATTTTTGGCCTTCTGTCATGGTCACCCAAAGCACGATTTGGCTGTTATTGTCTGTATACGAAGTTTTCACTGGTTTGATAGGCTAAAACGGTCATGAACACTTAGTTGCACCTTGGTAAATGAAATTAGTTGTTATTGTCCAGGAGGCTGTTGTGGGAATATCTCTTGATTATCTGCCTATCAAGGCTGCGAACACCTTGTTTATAGATGTCTGTGATCATGTGCCCCTTAGATTACGCAAGACAGAAGACCAAAAATCATTGATGCTATGTTGATGCTCATTTTCAAGATGGGGCAGGGAGTGTGTCGCTTTCTCATTTGCCTGTAAAGGTGGCCAATACTTTGATTATGTCTAACGACAACCAAATCACGCAGTATTTACCATACTTACAAGACCAAATATCGTTGATGCTCCGTTGATGCCCATTTCCAGGATATAGCCAGGAGCGTGTAGCATTCACCTGTGATATATAGGCGGCCGATACTTTGATTATATATAACAACGACCAAATCACTTTGTAATTACATGATGTACAAGACCAACAGTTGTTGATGCTCCGTTGACCCATCTTTTGCCGCGGGCTTATCAGCACTATGCACTCATTTCATTTAGCATAGTAAATCATTAATGGTATTTTGGCAGCCTTTCTATCGTCTTCATGTACTATCTCCTTTATCACTCCATTGTTCCTTAATAGCACATATATATATATCCTTTGAAATATATTTCAAAGTGTCTGCCAATTGCAAATAATAATTCACTCGAAAATTATATTCCTTTTGATCAATGCTCATCTTGACTCAAAGGTTCGCTGAATTGGCCGCCCTGGTCTGCAATATGGATGTCAGCCCATTACCATGCAGCAGATAGTGTTGTAACCAGTGGATGTTCCATCATCAGTCAGCAAATCTGGAATAAAATCTTGATTGTGCTTGCAATCCTTGGCATATGCCTGAAGATCGAAACACTGAGTGTTGAGAAGGGGACTATATAAGTAGAGATATCCAGGTGGCACTAGAGTTAGCAATGGGTCCGGCTAACCCGCCAACGGTCCGGGTTCCGACTGTACAATGGTAAGGTTTAGTTCCAAACCCGCCCAACAACCAGACCTGCTGCATCTTTGCAGGCCAAAGCCGGACCCGTACACATCAACCCGCCAGTTTCGCCTGGTTTGCCTACAGCCGTCGGTTCCAATCTGCGGTTCCGGTTTTCGCATTATTCTAGTTATGGTCGCGTTCAGATATCCTATTGCTAATCGCAAATTATTCACATTGGTATATTGCTATCCTTTTCTGATGTATTGGCCGCCTTTATAACCAAAGACAAGTGAGACACGCACCCTGCCCCAGCCTGAAAATGAGAGTCAACTGTGAGTCCATGATTTTTGGTTTTGCATCATGGGTAATCTGAGTGGCAATTGGATGCAGACGTTCATAAATGAGGTATAGGCTGCATTTACAAGCAGAAGAGAAGTGACACACTCCCTGCCCCATTCTGAAAATGAGCGTCAACGGTACGTCAACAATGTTTGGCTTTGCATCATGGTTACTTTGCATGGCGATCGGTCACAGACATTCATAAATGACGTACAGGCTGCCTCTATAGGCAAAGGAGACAGCGATACGCTACGTGCCCCATTCTGAAATTGATCGTCAACTGTGCGTCAACGATTCTTAGTCTTGTAAGTCAGATAACTGATTCAAGACTTGGCCGTGTTAATGCATACTGTGTGTATTGGCCACCTTTATTGGCCAAGAAGAAAGCAATGCACTCCTTACCAGATCGTGAAAATGACCATCGACTGCGCGTGAATGACTTTTGGCCTTGCATCATGGTTATTCAAAGCGCGATGTAGCCGTTAATGGCTATAGACGAAGTTGTGACCGGTTAGATAGGCTGAAACACTCCGGATCATTGAGTCTCAGGTTTGAAAATGAACTAAATTCTGATTGTCCGGAAAGCTGTTGCGGGAACATCGCCTGCTTATCTGTTTATACAGGCTGCCAATTTCTGGTATATAGATGTCTGCGATCATTTGCCAATTGGAATACCCCTGATACAAGAGCAAGAATCGTTGTCGCTCCGTTGTCACTCAATGACAAGATGGGGCAGGGAGCGTGTAGCTCTCTCTGTTGCCTATAAAGGCAGACAATATTGTGATTATATATAACAACGACTAATTCACTTTTCACTTAGCTGACTTACAGGACCAATAATCGTTGATGCTCCATTGATGCTCATTTTACCACAGGCATATCCACAATATGGAACCATTCACTTTGGAATAGTATATTACTAGTGGTCTCGTGGCAGCTGTTGTGTGCTGTTCATGTACATTCTCCTCTATTACTACATTGTTCTTTAATGATGCATATAAATATACCCTGTAAAATATACTTTAAAGTGACCGCTAATTGTAGTTAATGATAATGCTCAACAATCTTGTTCCCTTTAGTCAACTCTTGTCTTCGCTGTCAGGTTCACTGAAAAGGCTGCTGTGGTCTACAAAATGGCTCTCAGCTGCATTACCACACAGCTGATAGTGTACTAAACTGTGGATGGACCTGCATGAGTCAGCAAATCTGGAAAAAAATCTTTCTCGCGCATGCCATACTTGTCATATAGATCAAGATTGAAAATCAAGCGCTGGGAAGCGCAGTATGTATATACACATATGTGAGTGGGACACCTCCTGATTCTGAGCTTGGAGTTCTCTCACTGTCAGCAGGAGGAGCAAGTGGCGTTCTGGGCTGAGGTGGCACCGGTCGTGGTGGAGGTGCACACGTGCCTTTGCACCTCCAGCGTCTCTGCGAATTCTTTGCTTTGCCATTTTGGCAAGGAAGGCAGCCATCCGTTTGATTTTCACGAACTATTGCCGGATGTCATTGTATCGCAGCCTTCACCTTGTTATGCCCGGGAAACACAACTCCCTGCATGACCTCTTCTCGGACTTCGGCCCGAAGTTTCTTGATTACTTGTTGTGTCTCCTCTGTTGCGGTATGCGAAAATACATCTGTGGCCATTGTAGCCATATTCAAGGCAAGATGCATGTCGGACTGTTCAAGCTGTACCCGACCTCCTTGTCTTGCCAGAGTAGCTGACATGCAAAAAACCTACAAGAAATTGTTTGTTGCTTCTAAAGTGAGATTTGGCTGTTATGTCAACGATATGTGACTCCAGAGGCTCATCCAAGGTCTTTAAAGCCTGTTTTGTCTATTCCCGGGGACATTTATCACGACATTCATCAGCGAACATCCCAGAAATGAGAACATCGTGATGTTCAATATCGCGGATGGCGCATACAAATGCCTTGGTCGACCATGGAGGTTTTCTGTAACGGGTAGCGATACATTGGTCACGTAGCTCTGTACATACCACAGCGGTGTGTTATATCATTAGTTGAACATTGTCTACATCGATATGGATTGACTCACATCCGTTTGTATCCTGCTTCATACTATTGCTTCTTCCGGTTTTACGTACCGTTTGCAAATGTGTGTCCAGGTTCACATCTTGAGTGGCTACAATTGCAGCATCGCAGTGGAATAACTGGTGTCTGCATTGCTCTTGTGTCTCACCGGGTGTCACATTGGGTGAAGCGCCTGTAGTTCGGCTCAATTTGGCTCCAATCGCACCTGGTCGAAGTGTTTCTGGATCCATGACTTGCTGTTGTGGAAAGGTGGGGAAGATGATCATGAAAAGAAGTGGGAAGTCCTGAAGATAAAATAGTTAGCTACAAGTCAAAATGGAATGAGGGGCATCCAACTTGCACCGTCGACTCAAGCTGAATCCTGCTGCGTATAGCGGCACTGGGTATAGGTGCAGGCAATCCCAACGGTCCCGCGATGTGCAGTAAGTTGGCCCGATGTTGTTCTTTTGTTTACAGGGATACATCGTAATGAACGACAGCTGATATCACAAGTTTGTTAGATATGGAATGGACATTCTTCGACGGAAAGGATGTGTGGTAATTTTTGTCTCCAGATATCGCTGGGATCTTATATGAATCACCCACTAACAATCAAGTCATAATGTTCGGTTAGCATGACTATTCCAAATCAAGTTAGGGTCAATACACTGATTTTTCTTTGTTCAAATTGATCAAACCTACCAACCTTGACATAAAAGACGCAGCTTGCCTCCATGTGGTCCATATCTTGCAACATCCAACATCTAGCCCACAACAAGGTGAACACAAGATACAATGGTCAATCCTCCGAACAAGAACCTTTCACCACTTCTGGCGGGCAATTACAGTGAATCGACAATGCAATCCACACGAGGACATCATCCAGCGAATACTAGTAAGAGTGGCTTGGAGGCAGATAGGGTCTGAGTGATGGGATCATTGCACAGCTTACAATCGAAGAATCGGCTTTCGGCAGAGAAGAGACGAGAAACACCCTATTTAAGCAACTATGAGAGATAGAAATGGATCGAGGATTATGTGGACAGAGAGACCGCAGTGGCAAGAAAGGGAGTCCAAGATGCAGAGACAGCGATTATGCAAGAGCAGGAACATATGACAAATGTTGAAAAGGTAAGATCGACAACCCCAAAGCCTTAAACATCCTTTCAGGGGATGTTGGATGCTATTGGAGACAGTCTGAGTGATCTTGCAAGTCCCGAAGATGAGGAGCATGGGGAAGACAATGATGATGATACAGAAGTTGCAGAGCTTGGCAAGCTGAGCGAACATGACGAACCCGGCTGGGTGATGGGCACAATCTCCAAAACGGTACAGCACTGCATGGAGATCTTTCGGCAGAAGCAGAAGAGGCTTGACAAGCTGATGCAACTGGGATGAGGGGACACGGCTGGATACTTCCGTGAGAGAGATGTGATGTACGGGACAACTGTATTGAAGGTGCCAGAAGTTGTGAAGCCCCAAATAGACACCACTGCCGCCACACCATCACCAACAACATTTGTAGAGTTTATGCAGCTTCTGGATGTCATCCCACGACAATCATAAATGCCGCAAGGGACATCTCGATAGGAAAGTAGTCAAATGAGGATGGGTTTGGAGAAACCTCAGGCAGACAATCACATACGATCTCTGACGCCTGACGCGGTGCCCAATTCTTCGCAGATGGAGATTGGAAAGTCAGATCAACCCGTAGGCTTCAACCCGTTGATATAGTGTCCCTAGTTGATTACTAAATAGAAATCGGAGTCGGACGAAGACATGCTGATGTCTCCTGCGTCACCGGACAAGTAGACAGCCATATAGGTATCTTTGACTACAAATCTCAAACAACAGCAATTTGTAGCGACTTTGTTACATGGCTGCTTGTTCTGGATTTTCGTGACCAAATTGTGAGACAGGATTATACCTCAATGTATGTGCAAGGGTCGTACAGGCCATGCGATTGATCTAGACTCCAAATCATGGTGATTGATGAACGATGAACTGTATTAGTTGTTGCCTGTTACGGTGAAATGATAAAGCAAACCTTAATTTGAGACTAAATTCACTAACAAAGTCTAAATGAGTGATGCCATACAACTCATAGCAGGACCGGTCAAAGAACATCCCAAACGAGAATTAATGACACCAGTCATGGTCCATTTATCCATGCAGCCAACTACAAAACTCTCCGCTCAGACGTCCTGCACATTGTCGAGAAATTGACAATTGCATATAGTAAATCATGGAAATTGAGGAGAATGAGCTCGATAAGGAATGGTGAGGATGTCGACCCATAAATATCTAAAACTTGTGCTAGGATATTTATGTGGTAAATTGCCTGTGGAGAGGGCCGAAACATGATGGACCTACGTCATTCATCCTGTTAATACCGGGTTTAGTGGTGGGTCAGAAACTGAGATGCCTCGATCATCTTGGATTCAAATGATAATACATAGAAACCGTATACTGGCTGCCAATAAAGACTATATCCATATTTTGTACAGCTGTTGAGCGCCCAATGACTGTTAGTATGGCTCCAAGGTGAGCTCAAATGTGAGTGGCATTGGAGCATTTACAATTTATAGTCTTACCCATTCAGCAATCATACGGCTGCAAAGTTGCATCCATTCAAAGAAGAAGTATTGGGCTTTTATATCAGTAAAATAGCAAGCAACAGGCTGCATGCCCCATCATAGAAATGAGAATGAACAGAGCGTCAATAATTTCTGGTTTTTGCATTCTTGACAATCACTGGGCTGTGCAACGGCATTGAGCCATAATCATAACAGTGGTGGCCTTTATGGGCGAAATTTCTAGAGACGATATCGCTACTACCTCCTAAAAATGAGCGTCAATGGATTGTCAACGATTTCTGATCTTGCATCTTGCAGAACCTAAGGGGTCTGGAACAACGTTAACCCACAATCAGTCCATCGGCCCTTGTTGTGGGCAACAATGCTATGAAAGATATCGCAACTACCTCATAGATATACACGTCAATGGAGCATCAATGATTCTTTGCATTGCATCATGGACAATCCAGAGGGTTTCTCTGCAATATTAACTCAAAATCGAACTGTGGCCTGCTTTTCCAGTCAAACATGGTTGCGACACCATCGGTACTATGTCCTAACAATGAGTGTCAACGGAGTGTGAATGGTATATGGCCTTGCATCATGAAAAATGCATGGGTTGTGCGGCGACATTAAGCCATAATCGAACTATCGGCCGCCGTTCTAGGCGAAAGTCGTTGCGACAACATAGCTACTATGTCTGAAAAATGATTGTCAACCGAGCTTCAACAACTTCTGGCCTCGCAACTTGGCAAATGCAAGGACTGTGCGGCGACATTGACCCAGAATTGAACTACCGGCCGCGTTTCCAGGCAACGATGCTTTCAACGACATCGTCACTATGCCCTGAAAAGGAGTGTCAACGCAGCGTCAACGATTTTAGGCATTGCATCTTGGAAGGTCGAATGGCTATGTGACTACATTGATCCATAATCGAACTACCAGCCGCATTTCCAGGCAACAATGCTTACAACAAGGTTGTAACCATGTCCCAAAATGAGCGTCAACAGATTGTTAACAATTTTTGATCTTCCATCTTTGATAATCTTACGGCACTGGAATGCAGATATCCCACATTGTATCTATCGGCCGCATGTATTGAGAAAAATACGCGTGACAATATCGCGTCCCCCTCGTACAATTGAGTGCCCACAGAGCGTCAATAGTTTGTGTGGAGGCACAGAACACTACACAGCAATGAACTGCGTTGTACATTTCCTAAATCGAGTTTTACGCGGTCAGTCTCTGCAATCTGACATTGTATACAACTTCAGAAATATGCATGCAATGTCTTACACATGTGATTTTTTTGCTTGTAGCTGTCGAATCAATATTTAAGAACCCCCAGTCTGCTTTGCTGTGTCGTTACTCTCCGCAGTCTTTCGAGTCAGATTACCCAGCATTTGAACTCCTACCGCCATGTCGGATTCGAAATCTTTAAACACCTCATTGCTCGAGGTTAAGATCTCTTCGAAACATGAACCTGTCTGTATTCGTGATTTGAGCGACCTTACTGTGCAAATCATTTTCGACTCTTGGTGGGCTTCACTGAATGTGGGCTCGGAGCAGCATATTGTTTGGAATGATTCTAGACATGTGCATTCATGGTGATTCTATTTACACTGCGGGATTGAGGAGACCGGCAGCCCTGGCATCATATGTATTGTTTGTCATCAACTACTTCCCCATTCATCAGAACATGGGACCAGGTCAATTGGAAGACACTTGCTGGCAAAAGCTCACATCGCAAAGTTAAACGAATGAACAGAGTCAGAGGTGACTGAATTGACTAGTTCGACGGGTGATGAAACAGCTTTGGCCATCCTGATGAGGCAAGTAAGTTGAGGACTCACAATAGTAAGTTCGCAGAGGAAGATCATATTTGACATCCAGTTTGATCCATATTGACCAAAATGACAGATAAAATGTTCCAAACTGGCAGCTGAGGATTTTGAAAATTCCGAATTTCACCAAGACACATGGAATGGCTATGTCATGTTAGGATGTGTTTCGGCTGAGATTCCATGGAACACTATATCAAATCTAGAGCTACAGGGGTCATATAAGGCAGTACGCAATCACCTAGTGCTGCCGTCCGCTACGACTCATAGCATCATTTGCTGGAGGGAATATGCACTGACCGTGGATGCAATTCAGAAGCCATTGCCGTCACAAAATAAAGTTAGTTTAGCTTTGAATGGATGGCCATCAACAAACACAGATCCCATAACGTCGGTCATGGCGTGAAGTTCAACTCGCTTTTGATGGGGTAGATTGCCTGTTCTTTTCCCGCTTCGAAAGCTAATTAAAGATGATAGGTCCAGGGCCAGCATACTGGAACAAGGCTAGCCGTACACTTGAAGGGCGTGCTTCATCATTTTGAGCTTACCGACGGCCATTTGCTGTGTATTACAACTGATAATGCTTCCTCAAATTACTCGATGACACGCAAGCTGCAATCAACACTTGAGATGTCTGGAACAGAGTGGCCTGCATTGAGAAACCTCATACCATGCATGGCGCACGTCATACAGCTGGCTTCAAGTGCATTCATGAGCAGTCTTGGTGTAAAAGGCCGCACCAAGTCTTGGGAAGCCCATGAGCGTGATTAGCAATTTTGAGAGAATGACAACATAGACATTGGGAAGAGTCAACGACTTCCAAACAGGGCAAAGCTAGAATCAATCAGGTGTCAGCTATGGGACAAGGTTTAACATAGATAATTGAGAAAGTACGTATTTCATGATATTTTGAATGTCCTGAAATTGACCTTCATATGGCAGAGAATGCTTGCTGTATTGATTACGCTGAAACCTGGTCGCCGAAAAGAGATTACTGACTGGTAGAAAGCAACAGTCCGCATTGCGCGACTTCTGATTACGGAAGTGGAAATACGTTGGAACTCTACACTGGAGTTGCTCGAGCACGCCTACCAATTACGGTGATCCACACTAGAGCGGCTTCAAAATCCAAAATGCAGTGATCACCGGCCACTTTTCACAACGCAGGATCAATGGACCATTGTGGAGTATGTCATGGAAATGTTGAGGTGAAACTGACATTGGACCCTGTGGATGTCGAAGAGGTATACAGTTACATTGCATCACATTATCACAGTGTACACTGACATGTTTGATTATATGGATGGGGTGAGGCAAGCTTTGGCTAAGAAGAAGACTCAATGGAAAGAAGACTTGTTCTTCGCTGTGAAGTTAGCTCCACACAAGCTCTCCAAATATAACGCTGAAGTCACTCCAAAGATAGGTATGCATCTGATTTCTGCGCATATTCTGGATCGTTTCCGTATGTTGCAATCGTTTGAAACGTGGGACAAGGCAATGGACATTAATCATGAAGACAAATCATCATCTACTAGCCAATCCCAAGAAGCCTTTCTGAAGAATGTGGAGAATGAATACTGCGCTGAACATCAACGTGTGCCGGTCAATACACACGAATGTTTTCTGAGCAGCAATCTCATCCTGTACGCAATGGCTTCAAGATCTTGTCAATCATCCTTAGATCCATATGATTTGTCAAGCGAGGATGAGGAGTCCTTAACAGCCAAAAATGTGGCTGAGATGACACCCGGGCGAAGCGATTCCGTAGCACGCCAATTGACCGCAGCCAGGACAAATTCAAATCCGGCGCCTGAAGCAGCAACAAACTGGGGGCAAAGTGATCCAAATCTCAATGAGTGCCACTCTGACCTATTGTAGATTAGCAGTACATGTTGGTTTCCGGACGTGACCAACTGGTGGTCTTGACAGGAGGCAACGCACTCAAAGTCCACGGAGCTCTCTGATCTGGTGCGCAACATATTCTCTCTCATACCGCATGGTGTCGGAGTGGAGTCCAGTTTTTCCCTCGGCTGATATGTCATCGGCTGGAGGCAGTCAAAAACCACAGGCGAGACCGTTCACGAAGATGTTGTTGTAAGGCGGAATGCTTGAGCCAATAACAGGATGTTGGCAGGCGCTGACCCAGAGTTGGGTACAACGAACACAGAAAATGACTCAGAAATGAAGAAACAGATGGAGGAATGGAAATTGCACAGAATGGCCAAGGTTCACGACTTTTTGGTGATCTGGCAGGGCAGCCAAAACCTATGTGCTACCCAGAAAGAATCTCGCGCTCAAAACAAGCCGATGACTGCCGTGGAATACATTTCGGTCACAACAGAGATTTTCAAAGCATCCTGCTCACTCTTTCAACATGATGGTGCGGCTGCAGATAAATTGTCAGAATGATCTCCTTTGCCACCGTCTCTGTCTGCAAAGGACCTGCCTGGAGGACAAATGCAAATGTTCAATGTTCGCCAAATCCGAAGAATCAACCGTCATCCAGTCGGAAGTGATGAGGCTAGCGCACCTGAAAACATTTCAGACACAGATGATTGGCTGAACTGGAATGGGGACTTGGATAATGCAAATGACAGCGAAGACGATTGCGCTGCGGACGTTGAATCTGATATAGAGCATGACAATACCATTGAGGATCCAAATACCCAGAGCAGCGGGATGTGAACGCTGCGTCAAATGATCTTGGCTTGATTCGGCCTACATGGAAGACAAAGAGACAGGCTGGAATGGTGTTCATGAAGGTCAAGGCAATCGATAGAAGCAGGAATCGGGGAGTGAAGAAAAAGTAGCTCAGAATGCGTGAATGGTTCACCAGCCTCTTTATGTATCTTGACCGAGAATGTTAGTTAGTGATATATTATGGGTGAATAGTGAGCAGTAGCTTGTGAATATCGGTTGATAAACAGATGTATAGCAGGTGCAATGAAGCATTTGGCAAGATACATAAATTGTAGTCGTGTGAGAGCGAACAGTGCAAGAATGTTACTGCGCTTGGCTTTGCCACAGGGCCAAGTCCCAATCTGGCAGAAAGACTACCAATACGCGCAAATCATGATGAAAACTATTATTGATGGCAGCAGATGATGAATGGACAAGAAATTGAAATGAGTGTCAACAGAGAGTCAACGATTTGTGGTTATGTAAGTACGGTAATTAAACAGTTATTTGGCTGCTGTTATGCATAATTGATGTATTGGCAGCTTTTATAGGCGAAACAGAGAGCAACATGGTCACCGCCCCATTCTGAGAATGAGCGTCAACGGAGAGTCAACAACATTCAGCTTCGCATTTTGGATAATTTGTGTTCCGATTGGTTGCTGACATCCATTTATCAGATATTGGCAGCCTTCACAGCGAATGACTACAGCGACATGCTCCTTGCGGCATCCTGAGAATGAGCGTCAAGGATTCTTAGTTTCGAAAACCTTTGTAATTTATGTTCTGATTGGTTCCCGACATCCATTTATTGAATATTGGCAGCCTTCACTGGCAAAAATAACAGCGACATGCTCCCTGCCGGATCCTGAAAATGACCGTCAACGGAGCGTCAACAGTTATAGTTGTTGCATATTTGGTAATCGAGGCATTGCCCAGATCTTTGCTTTCATAACGGAATTATAGATCTCACTGATAGGGAATGATACAATATATCAAAGGTACAACACCGATTCCAAATCAATTGATATTGCAAGCTGCAAAGCATGCAACAACATATAATTGGTTGTTGAAAATGCGATTTTGATAAGACACTATTATGAAACTCCAAAAAGAAGAGTCATATATGAATCTATGGATGGACCCTCTGGGCGACCCGCTGACAACCCGCCTGAGTCAGACCATTTGGGTGATTCCCATCGAACCGTACCCGTGTTGAAGGTACAGGTTTATTGACAACCTGGACTGCCAATTTGGCAACGGTCCGGTTTTGACCCTGACCCGGACCCGAAGTGACGGTCCAGAACTGTTGCTAACACTAGGTGTCAAATTTTCGAGTTTGGAAGCTTGAGCTGCCTCATTGATACCGGGTGGTGAAGATGGTGTTCCAGGCAGAGGTAGCGGTGGTTGTAATGGTGGTGCACCCATTCCTTTCTGCCTCCAGTGTATCTGCAGATTCTTTCCTGTAATATTGTGGCAAGCAAGGCAGCCGTCTGTTTGAGTCTCATTGACCATAGCCTGTTGTCCGTCTATTGCAGCCTTCAACTTTCTAGGCCCAGGAAACTGAACTCCCCACTTGGTCTCTTCTTGAACTTTGGTGTGAGGTATGTGGATGAGGTATTGAGTTTTCTCTATTGTGACTTGCAAAAATCCTCCTTTATACATTTTGGCCATATTCGAGGCACGGCACATGTTGGACTGTTCTAGCTGTACCCGACATCCTTGCCTTGTTATAGTAGCAGGAAGGTTGAAAACCTACCCGAAATTAGTTACTGATTCTAAATATGATATTCGGGTATTACATCTATAATTTACGCTTCAGTAGCCTCCTGTCAGGTGTTGAAAGCCTGTTTGGTACACTCCCAGGGCCGCTAATCACGAAATGTGCCTGTGAAGATCCCAGAACTGAGAACCTCTAGATGTTCGGATTTGTGGACCGTGCCGACAAATGCCTTGGTTGACATTCGATGTTTCCCATAATGGGTAGCTATAGATTGGTCATGATGCTCTCTATGTACACCAGTTGTATGTTATATAGTTGGTTGACGGCTGTCTGCATTGATATAGGTTTACCCACATCTGATTGTGTGCTGCATCATATTCTTACTGCCTCTGGTTTTACAAGCAATTTTGAAATGTGCAGCCTCGGTCATACTTTCGGTGGCTGCATTGGCAGTGTCATGATGGACCAAATGGTGTCTGCATTGTTGCTGTGTCTAGTGGATGTCGCATTGGATGAAGAGCCTGTCAGTCGACTTGATTCGGATCTGCTTGCACCTTGCTGAGGTGGTTGTGGAGCCATGGTTAGATGTGTGGAGAGGAGATAAAGTGAGAATGAAATGAAGTGGGAAGTCCGGAGGAAAATGTAGTTAGCTTCACCTCAAAATGGAATGAGTAACAGCCAACTTACACGTTCTACTCAAGACGAATCATGCTACGTATTGCCAAGGTTCACAGGGGTTTCCAATGGTCCCATGATCCGCTGTGAGTCGGTCGAATGTTGTTTGTTTCTTACTTGGGGTATCTACAGGCGATCCAGAGCCACAATCTCAAAGTGATAAGATATTTAAAGGACTTTCTTCAACGGAAAGGTCGTCTGGAGATGTTTGTCCCAACAGATCCCTGTGATCTTACATGAAACAGACACTAAAAATCAGGTCATGTTGTATGGTTAGCATTACTATTCCCAATGTAGTGACCAACAAAACGCACATTTTCTTTTGTTCAAGTTGATCAAACATACCAACCTTGATATAAATGAGGCAGCGTGCCTTGATGTGGACCATATCTTGCAGCATCTAACATCTCGCCCAACATCAGAGTCAACACAAAACACAATGGTCCATGTTATGCAAAGGAACCTTTTGCCACTTCTGGCAGGCTAATACAGCATATTGACAATCTGATCCATATGACAAGGTCATCGAGCAAACTAAAGTATGCGCCGCTTGGAGGAAGAGAGGGTCCGAGCCTTGGGAGCACTGCGGAGCTTCCAATCCAAAGAGAAGCTTGCAGTGGAGAAACAATGAGAAACGCACTTGTTAAGGAACAATGAGAAACAGAAATTGATCGAGCATGATGTGGATAGAGAAACCGCTGTGGCAACGAAGCGAGTTGAAGATGCAGAGACATCAATTCAGCAAGTGCAGGAAGATATGAGAAATGTTGAAAAGGCAAGATTGACAACCAGACAACCCGGGAAAACATTGATTATGTTTAATGCTGCTGGGGACCGTCTGAGTGATCTTGCAAGTTCTGATAATCAGGAGGATGGGCAGGATGAGGATTATGATGAAGAAGATACAGAGCCAGACAAGCTGAGCCAAGATGGTAAACCCGGCTGGGTGATGGGCACAATCTCAAAAATGGTACAGCAACACATAGACAGTGTTCAGCAGAATCAGGTGAGGCTTGACAAATTGACGCCACAGTGATGCAGGGACGCGGCTGACTACTTCTGTAAAAGAGATATGAAGTATGGGATGGCTGCATATAATAGTCCAGCCGTGGTTGAGCTGCAAACGGACAAGGTGATCGCTGCACCTACATCATGACCGTTTGGAGAGTCAATTCAACGATTTGATATTCTACCCATGTAATCCCATATGCTGCAATGGACGGCTCAACCACGAAGTAACCATATGAGGTTAGGTTCTGGGAAACCACATTCACCCAAATGCATAGCGTCGCTCAAGACTGACGCGGTACACTATTCGTCACCAATCACGATATTGAAGACTGTTAAACCTATAAGCTTTAACCCCTGCATTTAGCCTCACTAGCCAATTACCATATAGGAATTGGGTTCGGACGAAGAAATGGTGATGGGTTCTGTGTCACCACAAGAATAGATAGGCAAATTGCTATTTTGGACCCAGTATCTGTTTGAAAAGCAATCCATGTACTTATTTTGCTACATGTCAGCTGATTCTCGATTTCAGTGACCAAATTGTGAGACATGATCAGTAGTTTGCACATGTTGAAGGGTCACAAGGGCCATTCAGAAGTTCTAGACTCCAAAACAAGTTGACAGATGACCGATGAATTTGATATCGTCCTGCCTGTTATGGCCAAGTGACAAAGGAAAAAATACATTAGAGATAAAATCTACTAACACAATTGAGGTCAGTGATGTCATATGAGTCATAGAAGGAGCGCACAGTGCGCAATGCCAACCTGCCAGAATGATGACCATCATGATGCATTCACCAATACATCCAACTGTAAAACTTTCCACTCAGACCTGGTGCAAATGGTCGAGATTTTGAAAATAGCTTCTGGTAGGTTATGGAAATCAAGGTCAATGAGCTGGATACAGAACAGGTGAGGACGTTGGGCAATACTTATAAAAAAACTAGTGGATGCAGGTGCATCCCATAAATTACCGGCCAAAAACGCATGAACATGACAGCCCTACTTCCTTCAACACTCAGATAATGTGTATAGTGGCAGGTCGGAAACTGAGATGCCTCAAAGTGTTTGGATGCAAATGATTAAACAAAGAAATCATATCTTGGCTGTCCATAATGACTGTATGGAGTTTTGGATAAAATTGTTGAGCAGACGATGTCCATTGGTATGACTTTATGGTGAGCCTTAATGGAGTGTTAACGATTTTTTGTCTTACACTTTCGGCAATCAAAGGGCTGCTCAGTCACATCCTTCCAAAGTGAAATTATTGGGCATCTTTATAAGAAATAATGGAAAGCGACATGCTTGTTGCCCCATCCTAGACATGAGCGTCAATGGAGCATCAACTATTTCTGGTCTTGTCTCTTGGATAATGAAAGTGCTGTGCAATGGCATTAATCCATAATCAAAGTATTGGCGGCCTTTATGGGTAAAAATGCTCGTGACAATATCGCTACCACCTTCTACAAATGAACGTCAACTGAGCATCAACAATTTTTGGTCTTGCATCTTGGAAAATCTAATGGCTGTGCAACGACATGAACCCATAAACATAGTATTCGCCGGCTTTGTGGGCAAAAACGCTAGTGACGATATCACTACTCCCTCCGAACAATGAACATGAACAGAGTGTCAACAGTTTTTGGTCTTGCATCATGGATAAGGAATGGGCTTTCACACTGCATTAACCCATAATCAACGTACTGGCTGCGTTTATGTGCAAAAATGTTAGTGACAGTATTGCTCCCGCCACCTAAAAATAAGCGTCAACAGAGCATCAACAAATTTGGTGGGGGCGCAGTAGGCTGCACAGCAATGAACTGTATTGCATCATTCCTAAATTGAGTTTGTAATGTTCAGTCCTGTCAATATGTCCTTGTATACAACTTCACAACTATGCATGCAATGTCTCACAGGTCATACATTGTTCTTGCTCATAGCTCTGGAGTCAAAATTTATGAACCAGCATCCTACTTTACAATAACATATCATTTGTAAGTCTCTCAAGTCAAATTACACAGCTTTCAAATTCCTACCGCCGTGTTGGATTCAAAATCTTTAAATACCTTTTTGCTGGAGGTTGTGATATCTGCCAAAAATGAAGGTGTCTGTATGCATGATTTGCGCGACCTTACTTCACAAATCATATATGATACTAGGTGTGCTTCCATGAATGTGGGCTCGAAGTGTTCTATTGCTTGGCATAATTCTCGACAGGCACCTTCGTGGTGTTTCTATTTACACAGCAGAATTGAGGAGACCCATAGCCCCAGTATCAGATGGATTGCTTGTCATCAAGATCTTCGCCATCCATCAGAACATGGGACCAGCTCAATTGGGAAACACTTGCTGGCACAGGCACACATTGCAAAGGTAAATGAAAGAAAGGAGTCAGACAATACTGACTTGACTAGTTTAATCGTCGATGAATCAGCTTGGGCCATACTGAAGAGGCAAGGAAGTCAAGTAATTACAATAGTAAGGTCACAGAGAAAATTCATATTGGACATTTAGATGTGATCTATATTAACTCACTTGACCGACAAAACGCCCCAAACTGGCATCTAAAGACTTTGTAACTGCTGAATTTCACCAAGACACCTGCCATGGCTACCTCATGTTAGGATTTATTTTGGCTAATATTCGATGGAACCATCTATCAAACCTAGCGCTGTGACAGTGATTTAATGCATTGCGCAGCAAGCTGGTGCTACCGTCTGCCAGCACCCTTAGCAACATTGCCAGAGGGAATACTCAATGACAGTGGATGCAATTTAGAAGTAGTTGCCATCAAGAAATGAAGTTTGATTAGAGTGAGACAGATGGATGTCAACGAACAAATTTGCCATGATCTCGGTCATTGCCATCAGTGAGGATCGCGATTGGACATTGCGAAAAGCACCACCTGCTTTCAATGAGTTTGATAGCCTGATCATTTCGTATTTCGAAAGCTATTCAAAGATATTAGGTCAAGGGTCAATATATGGGAGCAAGGCTGGCCATACATTTGAAGGAACATATTGATCGTGTGGAGCTTACCGATGGCCGTTTTTGTGGAATTACAATTGACATTGCTTCCTCCAATTACTCAATGACTCAGACACAACAATCAACCCTTGAGGCCTCTGGAGTCGTGTGGCCTGCATGGAGGAGGCACACACCATGAAAGGCACATGTCATTCAGCACGCGTTAGGTGTGAACATGATCAGTCTTGGTGTAAAAGGACGCAGCAAGTCTTGGGAAGCCTATGAGTGCAATCAGCAATTTGGAGAGAATGAAAACACAGACATTGGGATAAGTCAAAGCCTTCAAAAAGAGGGCAATGCTAGAATCAACAAGGTGTCGGCCATGAGACCAGGTGTAGCAAAGATAGTTGAGAAAGTACGTTTTTCAAGGATTTTGAAAGTCCTGAAACAGACCATCATATAGCAGCAAATGATCGCTGCGTTGATTACCCTGACACCGGGTCTTCAAAACAAGTTCATTGACTATGAACAAGCCAAAGTACGAATTGCAGTACTACCTATCATGGATCTGAACACATAGTGGAATTCAACACAGGTGTTGCTTGAGTGAGCCTACTGCTCACCAGAATTCAACCCTGAGTGTGTCAAGAAACCAAAATACATTGAATAAAGGCTACTCATCACAACACAGGATGAATGGACCGTCATTAACTACATTATCGAAGTTTTAAGGCCATTCCTGTGCTTCACCCTCTTTATGTTCGAACAGCATACAGTTACTCTGCATCACATAATCACTTTGTAGAACGTCATGTTCGATCATATGGATGGCATTATGTGAGCTTCAGCAAATAAGCAGTTTCAATGGAAGCAAGACTTATACTTCGCCTGGAAGTTGGTGCGACAGAAGCTGTGCAAATATTATAGTGTAGTCTCTGTAATGACTCGTATACTCCTCATTTCAGCACTCATCCTCGATCCTTTCCAGAAGATGCAATTGTTCAAGATCTGCCACAAGGGAATCGATATTGACCTTGAGAACAAGTCTTTTTATACTACCCAATACCAAAAGGTGTTTCTGAAGTATGTGGGGAACAAACACTGGGCCAAAAACAGACAATTGTACATCGTTACACCCAAAAGAATACCACGCAACACACTGTTCCCCTCCACAATGGCTTCTGGATCTGCTCAATCATCTATTGAGCCATATGATTTGTCCAGTGATGATGAAGAATCCTTAACAGCTAAAGTTGTGGCTAAAATGACACCTGGATGAAGCAATTGCACAGCATGCCTCTTGACAGCCACAACCCTGTATCTGAATTCTTCTCCTGAATCACCAAAGAACTGGGAGCAAGTTAATCTGAATTATAATGATTACCACTACGATCCGATGGAGATCAGGAGTACATTTTGGAAAATGCATATCATTGACCGGTGGTGTCAACACGAGGAAATGCATTCAAAGTACACCGATCTCTCCAAAGTGACACGCCACATAATCTGTATCACACAACCTGGTGTCGGAGTGGACGCCAGTTGCTCCCTTGGGCAAGTTGTTATTTGCTGGAGACAGTCAAAAACCACAGGCCAGACCCTGGGCGAAAAAGTCATAGTAAGGTAGTTTGCTTGAGCTAATAACATGATATTGGTAGGCCATAACGCAGCATTGGATACGACTGGAACTGAAAATGACTTGGAAATGAAGAGACAGGCGGAGGAAACAAAATTGCACAGAATGGCCAAGGTCCACAACTTTTTGGAGATGTGGCAGGGCAGCCAAAACCTATGTGCTACACAGAAGGAATCTTGCACTCAAAACAAGCACATGACAGCTGTAGGATACATTTCAGCTACAGGAGAGATTGTCAGAGCATCCTGGTCAAACTTTCAACATGATGGCGCGGCTGCATTTACATTGTCAGAAAGATCACCATTGCCACCAGCCTTATCTGCAAAGTACCTCCCTGGAAGACAAACTCAAATATTAAATGTGCACCGAATAACGTGAATCAACCGCCATGCAGCTAAATGTGATGACGATTGTGCACCTGACAGCATTTCCAACAACCAAAATTGGATTAACTGGAATGGTGACTTGCATGATCTAAATCAGAGCGAAGACGACTGGGTGGCACACTATAAATCCAATGTTGAGCTGGACAACGGCTTCGAGGATCCGAAAAGCCCAGAGCAGCAGGATGCGAGTACCGCACTAACTTCTGCCAGATTGATACAGCCTACACAGTGGTCAAAAAAAAAGGCTGAAAAGTTGTTGACGACGGTCAATGCAATTGACACAAGGAGGAATAAGGGAAACAAGACAAAGTAGGACAGAATGGGTCAATATGTTTTCAGCAGGTTCTTTATGTTGCTTGACCAAGAATTTCACTTAGAGAAATACTTCGGGAGGATAGTAAGCAGTCGAATGTGAATATTGATTGATAAATTGAAGTATAGCGGGCGAAATGGATCATTTTGCAAGATATATAGTTTTTAAAAGAATGGAAGCGATCCGTGCAAGATTATTACTGGGAATGGCTTTGCTCAAGGGCCGAGTCTCAAACAGTCAGGAAGGCAACCAATCAGTTCAATTAATTATGCATCCAGTTATCGATGGCAGCAGATTTTGACTAGAAAATAGATTAAAATGAGCGACAATGGAGGGTCATCGATATTCGGGTTTATAAGTTTGGTAATTGATGAGCGATTTCAACTCTGTTGTGCACAACCAACGTATCGGCAGTCTTCATAGGCAAAAGAGAAAGCGACAAACTCACTGCCCCATTGTGAAATTCAGTGTCAACCGAGCATCAACGATTTTTGGTGTTGTAAGTAAGGTTATTGACAATTGATCTGCTCGTGGCAATGCATAACTAGTGTTTGCAATGGGTCCTGGTGACCCGCCAGCGGTCCGGGTTTGGACCGGACAAACGGTTTGATTTGGTTCCAGAACCGTCCAAAATGCGATCTGCTCCTTTATGGCGGGCCAAACCCGGACCCATACCCGGTAACCGGTCGGTATTGCCGAGTTTGGCTAGACCCGTCGGTTCCAATATGCGGTTGTGCATTTCGGCTTTTCTATTGATGGTCGCATTCAGATATCCTCCTGTCAAGTGCAAATGATAGATGTTTGTATATCGTTGTCATTTTTGAACTTATTGGCAGCCTGTAGAGTGAAAACAATGAGAGAAACGCTCCCTACTCCATCCTGAAAATGAGCGTCAACAGAGTGTTGATGGTTTTCGGTGCTGCGTCCTGAGTAATCTGAGGGGTGACAGGTTACTGATAGTCATAAAAGTAATATTGACTGCCATTATAAGTAAAAATGAAAGCAACACGCCCCCTGCCCCATCTTGAAAATGAGTGTCAACAGAGCGTCAACAATTTCTGGCCTTGCTTCATGGTAAATGAAAGCGCAATGTGACTGGTGATATCTATAAATGAAGCTTTGACTGTGTTTGTATTTTGAAACACCCAACAGTCAATATGCAGCAGCTTTGTAAATGAGATAAGTCGTTACTGTCTGGGAGGCTGGTGCGGGAATATACCTTGCCTATCTGCCTATCGAAGCTGCCAAATCACTGTTTATAGATGCTTATGACCTGGCGCCACTTATATTACTGAAGATGCAAGACCATAAATCGTTGACGCTCCGTTGACGTTCATTTTCATGATGCGGCAGGGAACATGCCTCTCTTTCTTTGGCATTCAAAGGCGGCCAATACTCCATTGATGACAGTCTGCAACCATTCACAACGCTGATTACCAGAGATGCAAAACCAAACATCGTTGACGCTTCGTTGACGCTCATTTTCATGATGGGGCAGGGAGCATGTCGCTTTATCCTTGTCCTACAAAGGCGGCCAATACTCCATTTATGACAGCCTGCAACCATTCACAACTCTGATTACCGATGATGCAATACCAAAAATCGTTGACACTCCATTGACGTTCATTTTAATGTATTGTCTAGTCAAAATCTGCTGACAGCAATAATTGTATTCAAAATTATTTCGGCTTATTTGCTGCCGGTCAGACTGATTTATGAATGGCCCCATGGCGAAGCCAGGCACAGGAATATTCTTGCATGGGTAAATCTCATTATATTGAAATTTATATATCACGCTGAAATGTGCATTTTGCCAGCTGTATTACACAAATATTTACATGCTACTGCTTATTATTCTCCCAATATATTTCTCTAAGTGAAATTCTCGGACAAGCAACATATTGATTCAGATGAAAAATCATCGACCCATGCTGTTCTACTGTTTCTTGTTTCCCTTATTCCTTCTCGTTTCCATCGCACTGACTGTCAGGATCAACTTTTCTGCCATTGTCTTTGACCTCCGTGATGGCCGAATCAATCCGGGAACGTTTGGTGCAGCACTCACATTTCGCCGCGCTGGGGTTTCTGAATTCTCAATGACATTGTCTCGCTCTAAATCTGACTCATCGTCTGCCTCCCAGTCGTCTTCGCTCACATTTGGGTTATCCAAGTCACCATTCCAGTTAAGCCAATTATCTGCATCGGAAATGAATCAGGGTGGGCAATCAACATCCCTTTCCATCGGATGTCGGTTGATTTCGTTGATCTGGCATTCATTCAATATTTAAGTTCGTCCTCGAACAAGGTCCTTTGAAGATAAACCTGGTGGCTGAGGTGATCTTTCCGACAATTTAAATGCAGCTGCACCATCATGGTGAAAGTTTGGCCAGAATGCAATAACGATCTCTTCAGTATCCGAAATGTATCCTATGGTTGTCATCTGCTTGTTTTGAGCGTGAGATTCCCTCTGTGTAGCACAGAGGTTTTGGCTGCCCTGCCACATCTCCAAAAGGTCATGGACCTTGGCCATTCGGTGCAATTTTCTTTCCTCTGCTTCTCTCTTCAGTTCTATGTCATTTTCGGCTTTGGTCGTATCGAATCCAGGATCATCGCCTGCCGATATCCCGGTATTGCCTCCTGGGTACTGCCTCACAACGACTCCTGGGCGAAGGGTCTCGCCTGCGGTAATTGACTGCCTCTATCCAATAACGTCTCCCCCAGGCGAAAAACTGGCCTCCTCTCCCACACCATGTGGTATGAGAGACAATATGTCGTGTGCCACATTGCAGAGATCGGCATACATTGACCATGTTTCTTCTTGCTGGTGCCACCAGTCGGTAATATCGGGCAACCAACATGTACTGCTCATCTCAATTGGGTCAGAGTGGTAGTCATTACGATTTGGATTAACCTGCCCCCAGGTGTTTGGTGCTTCAGGCGGTGAATTCAAATGGAGCCTTGCCGCGGGCAATGAGCGTACTGCGTGATCACTGCATCCGGGTGTCATTTCAGCCACATTTTGAAGTGTTACGTATTCATCATCATCGCTGGACAAATGATATGGATCAAATGATGATTGACCAGATCCACAAGCTGTTGTGGAGAAGGGGTTGTTGCTCCGAAGTCTTTCGGGTTTATTGACTGACGGTCTCCGGTGTTTGGCACAGTATTGGTTACTCCCGTACTCCAGAAACGCGTCCTGATAATTCGTGGTATACAAAGTCTTATCATCAGGATTGATATCCATTCCGTTGTTCACATCCTAAACCATCGCAGCTTCCAAAGAGGATCAAGGATATGTGCTGCAATGAGATGCAGACCTGTCATTGGAGTTACTTCGGAATAATATTTGGACAGCTTCTGTCGTGCAAACAGCATGGGGAAGTATAAGTCTTCCTTCCATTTGGTCGTCTTCTTAGCCAAAGCTCACATAACGCCATCCATATGATCGAACATGTCATTGTATACAGTGATAACATGATGCAGAGTAACCGTATGCCGTTTTGACATCCACAGGGTCCAGTTCCAGAATGGCCGTAAAACTTCCATGACATACTTGACAATGGTCCACTCAGCCTGTGTTTTGAAGAGTGGCCGGTAATTGCTGTATTATGGGTGTTCAAGCCACTCGCATGTGAATCCACGTAATTGGTAGGCCTGCTCGAGCAACTCCAGTATCGACTTCCACCGTGTCTTCATATCCATAATGGGTAGTACTGCGATCCGGACTTTGGCTATTTGACAGTTAGTGTACCTGTTTTGACCACCAGATGTCAATGTAATCAATACCGCAAGCATTCGCTGCTATAAAAAGTGCAGTTTCAGTACTTTCAAAAATTCTTCAAATGCGTACGTTCTCATTTATCTTTGCCAAACCGGGGTTCATGGCTGACACCTTGTTGATTCCAGCCTTGCCATCCTTTCGAAGTCTTTGACTCTTCCGAATGTCTGTACTTTAATTCTCTCCAAGTTGTTGATCGCGCTCATGGGCTTCCCATGACTTGGTGCGGCCTTTTATCCCGAGAATGCTCATGAATGCACCTAAAGCAAGCTGAATGACGTGCGCCATACATGGTATGTGGTTTCGCAAAGCAGGCCATTAGATTCCGGAGGCCTCAAGTGTTGACTGTAGTTCATGGGACATCGACTAATTTGATTAAGCATCATCAGTCGTGATTCCAAGTACACAGCCAACGGTAAGCTCAAAACGCTCAAGAACTACTTTCAAATGTATGGCTAGCCTTGCCCCAGTATGTTGACCCTTGACCTATTATCCTCAGTTGGCTTTTGTAATAGGAAAAGAAGTGGTAATCAACCCCATCGAACACAAGTTGCACTTCGCGCAATGCCCAATTTCGATCCATATAGTAAGCAATGACCGACATTATGGCTAATTCATTTGTTGATCCCCACCCATCTAATGCTAAGCTAACTGTATCTGTTGATGGCAATTGCTTCTTAATTGTATCCACTGTCAGTGAATATTGCCTCCGGCAAATGTTGCTAAGAGTGCTGGCGGACAGTAACACGAGATCACTGCGTAGTGCATTATATGATCGTAGTAGCTCATGGTTCAATGTAGCGTTCCATGGAAGGTGAGCCGAAACAAATCCTAACATGAGGTAGCGTTTCCAGGCGTCTTGGTGGAATTTGGCAGTTTCAGAGTCCTTATCAGCCAGTTCAGATCGTTTCGTTTGCCATCACAGTTAATATGGCTAAGGTCTAGATGTCAAAGAATAATTACAATTGGGACCTTACGATTGTAATTCCTCGACTTTCATGTCTCTTTAGTATAGCCAAAGCTGTTTTATTGACTGTTGACTTGGTCAATTCAGATACTTCTGGCTCTGTTGATACATTTAACTTTGCGATGTGCGCTTTTGCCAGCAAGTGTTTCCCCATTGAGCAGGTACCATGTTCTGATGGATGACGACGAACTTGGTGACAAACGTTACATATGATGGCAGGGCGGCTGGTCTCCCTAATTCCGTGGTGCAAATTGAATCGCCACAAAGGGGCATGTCTAGAATTATCCGAAGCAATTGAAAGCTTCGAGTCCACATTCAGAGAAGTCCAACAAGCATCAAATATGATTTGGAGGGTAAGGTCGTTCAAATCACAAATACAGACACGTTCACTTTTGGAAGATATCATAACCTCTCGCAATGAGGTGTCTATAGATTTTGAATCAGACATGGCATTAGGAATTTGATTGCTGTGTAACACGAGTTGAGTGACAGTCACAAGCTTTGATATTGTGAAGTAAGCTGCTGCTTTTTAATTATGACTCTAGAGCAACCAGCAAGAAAATAGTAAAACCTGTGAGACATTGCCATGGACGCTTATGTTTAGGAGGCGGTAGTGATATTGTTTCTAACATTCTTGCCTATACAGACAGCCAATACAATGAGTACGGTGTAATACAGTTGCACAGACCCTTGATTGTCAAAGATGCAAGACCAAACATCGTGGAGGCTCCATTGATGCTCAATCTGAGGAGGTGATAGCGATATGCGCACTACGGCTTTTGCCTATATTGGCGGCCAGCATATTGGTTATGCTATATAGTCTTTGTACAGCCCTTGGATTATCCAACATGCAAGACCATTAATCATTGACGCTCCATTGACAGTCATTTTTAGGAGGTGGTAGCGATATCGTTTGCATTATTTTTGCCAAGGAAGGCAGCCAATATGATTATTATGTGACGATTTCGATGAATAACCCTGGGATTATCCATCTTGCAAGTCTAAAAATCGTTGACACCCCGTTGACGCTCATTCTTATGATGCGGCAACGAGTGTGCCGCTTACCTTTTCAGCTGAAATGATGCCCAATAGTTTATCTTTGGCAATATGGGACTATGCAGCATGTATGATTGCTGAAAGTGTAAGAAGAAAAATTGTTGATGCTCTGTTGATGCTCATTTTTAGGGGGTGGTAGCGATATCATTGGCATCATTTTTGCCGAGAAAGGCAGCCAACATGATCATTATGTGACGATTTCAATGAATTGCCATGGCATTATCCATGTTGCAAGTCTCAAAATAGTTCACACTCCGTTGACGCTACTTCTTACGATGCGGCAATGAGTGTGCCACTTACCTTTTTAGCTACAAAGACGCTCAATAGTTTATCTTTGGCAATATGAGACTATGCAGCATGTCTGATTGTTGAAAGTGTAAGATTAGAAATGGTTGACGCTCCGTTGAGGCTTACATTGAACAGATCCCAACCGTCATTGAATGTTCAATGACTGTATGATATGAATCAATGAACGACTATTGACAACGAATGAATCGTTTCTATGTATGATCATTTGCATCCAGAATCTTCGTGGCCTCTCAATTTCAGAACCACCACCATACACGTTATCTCAGTCATGGATGATGTAGCCAGCGAGCATTCCCACACTTTCGGCCGGCAATTCAAGCTATGTTGATTTTCATGCTACCTTTTGATTAATATAGCCCGGATTCCTCACCTGTCCTGATCGAGCTCCTTTTCCTCAATTTCCATGACGTACCATAAGCAATTTTCAAATCTCAACCATGTGCACCAGGTCTGTGCGGAGAGTTATGCAGTTGGACGCATGGATGAATGCAGCATGACGGTCATCATACAGACAGATCCCTATTGCGCCCTGACCACTTCTTCTTTAACTCGTATGGCATCACTCACTCAAATTGTATCAGTCGATTTCATCACTAATTTATATTGTGCTTTCCCACTCAACTGTAACCGTAAAGGCGCTATGGAGTATATTGGTCATCTTGCAGCTAAATTTGCACACTTGAACTTTCGCATGGTACGTACCACCCTTGCACATGCACAGACGAATCATCATGTCTCACAGTTTGGTCACTGAGATCAAGTCAAAGCTTACACGTAGCAAAATAGGTACACAAATTGCTTTCCGACTTGATATGACGTCAAAAATAGTAATCATCCTATGTCTTGTTCCGGCGACGCACATGCCATGACCATTTCTTTGTCCAAATCCAATTTCTATATGGTTATTTGCTCGAGGGGAAAATGCAAGGGTAAAGGCTTACGGGTTCAATAGACTGCACTATCATAATTGGTGACGAATCGGGCTACATGTCGGGTGGATGTGACGCTATGCGTTCATTCAACTGTAGTCTCCCAGAGCCGAGCTTCATATTACTACTGCCTGGTCGAGAAGTCCCTTGCGGCATTTGCGATATTCCGGGGATGATATCAACAGACTCCCAAAACTCTCCGAATGTTGTGGGTGTAGGATTTGCTGAGTCGTCGTCCGAATGCGGTTTGACAACTGCCAGAACTTTCAACTTGGTTGTGCCGTACTCCATATCTTTCTCACGGAAGTTGTCAGCCGCATCCTACCATCCTGGTTGTGTCAATTCGTCAAGCTTCATCCGCTTCTGCCTAAATCTCTCCATGCGATGCTGTACCGGTTTCGAGATTGTGCCCATCATCCAGCCGGGTTCATCATCTTCGCTCAGCTTGCCCTGCTCTGTATCATCATCATCATCCCCATCCTCCTCATCGTCCGAACTTGCAAGATCACTCAAACTGTCTCCGTATGCATCCAATATCTCTTCAAACGTTTGTCTGGGCTCCCTGGATGTCAATCCCCTGCTTTCAGCACTTTCCATATCTTTCTGCTCCTGCTTAATTGCTGACTCTGCTTCCTCAACTCACTTTCTTGCCTCAGTGGTTTCTCTCTCCATGTAATCCTTGATCCATTTCTTCTTCTCTTTGTTATTCAAAATATTTGTTTCTTGTCTTCTCTCTGCTGCAAGCATCTTTTTGGATCCCAAGCTACGCTATGCACCTAGGGCTTGGACTCGTCCAGCTTCCAAGCGGCTCCTGCCTTCATTCGCTTGATGATGTCGTCGTTTGGATCGGTCGGTCGATTTGCTGTATTTGCCAGCTGGAAGTGATGAAAAGTTCTTTCTCGGAGCTTTAACCATTGTAGTGTGTGTTGACTTTGTTTTTGGGGGAGATGCTGGATGTTGCAAGATGCGGACGATATGGAGGCAAGCTGCGTCTTTTATGTCAAGGTTGGTACGTTTGATCAATTTGAGTAAGCAAAATCAACATTCTGACCGTCACTAAAATGGGAATAGTTATGCTAGCAATGCAGTATGACTCCATTTTCAGCGTCAGTTTGATCTACAATCCGTGGGATTTCTTGAGTCAAACATCACCAGACGTCATTTCCCGCAAAGCATATCCTGTGTATATCAGTCAATGGTGAGCTTTCGTCAGTCGTTCACCGTGATTTATCCCTGTGAACAGAGTGATAAGATAGGACCGACTTATTGCGAATCGCGGAAAGGTCAGAAACCCCTGCTATCTGCAATCGAACGCAGCATGATTCAACTTGAGTGAAAGGTGCAACTTGGCAGTTACATATTTCATTTTGACTTGTAGTGACGTATATTTTCCTCAGGACTTCCCACTTCTTTTCATTATCATCTTCCTCTCCTATTCTACACCAGCAAATCATGGCTACACAAACGCCTCAGCAAGGTGAGAACGGCACCGATCCAGGCGGATCAATGGGCATTACACCCAACACGGCACTCTCTGGCACACAGCGAGAAGGCAGACACCAGTTAGTCCACCGCAATGCCGACAATGCGGCCTCCAAAAATATGTCCCAGGAGGCACATTCAGAAATCGTTCGTAAAACTGGAAACAGCAAGAATGAGAAACAGCACGCAATTGGATGTGAGTATGCTCATATTAAGCCAAATGACGGTCAACAAACCCTATAATACACAGAGGGTGTATGTAAGGAGCTCTGTGACCAATTCATTTCTGTCCGTAACGGGAAACCTCCATGGTCTACTAATGCATTCATCCGCATAGTCCGCAAAATTGAACATCATGATGTCATCAGCTCAGGGATCTTTGCGGACGAATTTCATGATAAGCGTCCCCGGGAGTGGACAAAACAGGCGTTAATCACTTTACAGGGGGCTATGGAAGCGTATATGGTGGAGGTCATTGCCAAATCTCACAACTAGATGCTGCAACTGACTTCTTGTAGGTTTGCGACATGTCTGCAACAATTGCAAGGCCAGGAGGTCGGGTACAGCTCGAACAGTCTGACATGCGCCTTGCCTTGAATATGGCCAACATGGCCAAAGAAGGGTTTTTGCGCGCTGCTATAGAGAAAATGCAATATCTAATCAAGAAATCTCGGGCTGGAGTCAGAGAAGAGAAGAACCGTGGTGATGAGTTTCCTGGGCATAGAAAGGTGAAAGCTGCGATGGAAAGACACCCAACTATGATTCATCAGAACCACACGGACGGCTGACTTCCTTGCCAAAGTAGCACAGCGAGGAATCCCCTGACATGCTGGAGGCGCAAAGGAAAGGGTGCTCATCCACCAGTCTGGGGCAGACATTCGACACCAGATCCGACACACACTCTGCCCGCAACGCCATCTGCGCCCGGAACACCATCTCCGCCCAGATCGCCACCTGCTCGACCCAGTCCCATCCAGGGCACCCAAAGATCGCTAATCGACAATTTGCCAGTCGCAAATACGGATTCACATGTTTCTCTTCCAAAGACTCAATCTGTCAATCCTGATGCAGTAGCCGAGGATAGCACACTTGATCAAGATTTTGATCCAGAATTGCTGACTGATGAAACAACATCATGTGGTTAGTACACTATCTGCTGTGTCTGAATGCTGCTAAAATACATTTTGAAGACGAGAGCAGCCTATTGAACGTACATGTCAGTTGAAACAAGCATTCATCAAAAGGAACGGGATTTATAGTGCATTATAATCTACAATTTGTGGACACTTTAAAGTATATTTTGAAGGATATATTTATATGTATTATTAGAGAACAATATGTTGATCACAGATGAAGTACATGAAGACGCTAGAATGGCTGCCAAGACATCGTGAATGATAAACTGTGCCAAATTGAATGATCGCCTATTGCAGATATGCCCGTGGCAAAATGTGTGTCAACGCAGTGTCAACAGTGGTAGGTGTTATAAGTCTGGTAAATAAAACTTGATATCGACATTATTAGACATAATTCAAGTATTCTTAGCATTTATAGGCTAAAATAATATCTGCACGCTCCCCACCCCATCCTGAAAATGAGCATCAAAGGAGCGTCAACGTTTTTAGGTTTTGAGTCATTGGTAATCTGAGTTGTGAATTGTTGCACACTGTAATAAACAGCATATTGGCAGCCTATATCGGCGAAAAGGTATGCGCTACAGTCACTGCCCCTCTCTAGAAATGAGCGTCAACGGAGCGTCAACAATATTCAGCTATGCATCTTGGGTTATCTGAATTGCAACATCTGGCAATAATTCATATACTATTTACTGGCTGGCTTTTTAGTCAAAACAGTGCAGGATATCTTCATTACCCCATCATGACAATGAGCGTCAACGGAGTGTCAACGATTTTTGGTCTTGTAAGTCAGGTAATTACAAAGTCATTTGGTAGTAGTTAAGTATAATAGCGGTATTAGCGGCCATTATTGGCAAAAGAGGAAGGTGCACGGTCTCTGCCCAATTCTGAAAATGAGTGTCAACAGAGTGTCAAAGATTTTTGGTCTTGTAAGTCAGGTAATTGGAAATTGATTTGTTCACTGTTATGCATAACTGATCTATTGGCAGCGTTGATAGGCAAAGAAGAATGCGACATGATCACGTCCCCATTCTGAAAACTTTGTTACCCCATCCTGAAAATGACCGTCAATGGAGCGTCAACAATAGTTGGCCTTGCATACTGGGTAATCGTGGCATCACGCAAATATCAAAGCTTATACCAGATGTATAGACTGCCTTATAGGCAAAGATACAAAATGTAGAAGGAGAAACACAGATTGCACAATAATCAATATTGCAAGCTGCAAAATATGCAAAAAGTGATTGTTAGGTGTTGAATAAGCAGTTTTGGTAAAATACAATTATCAGGCAGCAAAATCAAGAGCAATTATATGAATCAACAAATGGACCCGCTGGACAACACGCTGGCAACCGACCCAATTCTGACGGGTTGTGGATTTCCATTGAACCGTACCCAAATTGACCATTCGGGTCTATTGATGACCCGGATGGTCAATGTGGCGACAGTTTGGTTCTGACCCGGACGCGGACCCGAAGCCATGGTCCGGAAGCGTTGCTAACACTATGCATAACCAACATATTGGCAGCCCGTATAGGTAAAAGAGAAAGTGACACGGTCCCTGCCCCAGTCTGAAAATGATCATCAATGGAGCATCAATGATTTTTAGCTTTGGGTCTTGGGTGATCTAAGTGGCAACTGGTTGCAGACATCCATAAATGAGGTATTGGCCGCCTTTAGGGCAAAAAAAAATGTGACATCCTCCCTGCCCCACCCTGAATATCGGTGTTAACAGAGTGTGAACGATGTTTCGCCTTTCAAGTTGGGTAATCTAAGTGTCACTTTGTGGCAATAATTCATATACAAAGTAATGGCAGCCATTTCAGTCACAATAGTGCATGATATCATCATTACCCCATCATGAAAATGAGCGTCAACAGAGCGTCAACAATCTTGGGTCATGCATATTAGATAATCGAAGCATCCTGTGGATATTTGAGCGCATAACAGAACTATTGACCGTCTTTATTGTCAAAAAAGCAAAATATCAAAGGAAATGCACACATTTCAAAACAATCCATATCAGAAACTGCAAAACATGCAAATAGTCAGTACTGGTAGTTGAATGTGCGATTTTGATAAGCTAATATTATCAAACAGCAAATACAAGAGCATTATCTGAATCTCCAGATATACCCAATGGGCGACCCGCTGACAACACTCCCAAGTGAGATGCGTTGGGAGGTCTTGATTTAACCGTACCCAAATTGATGGTTCAGGTGGATTGACAATCCCAACAGCCAATTTGGAAACAGTTCGGTTCAGACCTAGACCTGGACCTGAAGCGACAGTGCTGAACAATCGCTAACACTACATGTACCTCACTATCCATTGTGAGAACACATACATCTACTCTTCTTTGGAGTGGCATATTCAGACATCACACAATGAATAGCTGCACCTGAGAGCGCTGAGGCCTACAGAGTGACAGGTTGAAAGACCAGGGATGTAGTCAGCAGGCACCCCAAGCTAATGGCGGCGAAGAAGAAGTGATGGTAGATGAATCCAGAACATATATTTTGATAAACCATGATTTCATATTCTCTATGACCTTTGAGATATATACATTGCCAAGCAGGAGCTGCTTGACCTGGATCTGAAGTCAGTGCGAGAACTCAAAGGCAATGACTCACTTAGGACAATAGTTTGAAAAGCCCTCTCTGCCAACCTTCCTCAAAAGTTACAAATCATTGGAATTAGCTATGTACACTTAGATGCATTGTCCATATTGTAAGTCTGATTGAGGTGCATTACAAAGAATTCATCACCTTCAGCTGGGTGTATTTTTGAACCTACTTTGAAAGTTGGACCACAACATAATTAAAACATAGATGGGATACCTACCAAAGAACCTGCTAATGCCTGCTGATGATCCTGAGCTTCAAAGGCAAGTTTCCACTTTTGTTCAATGGATCCTTACTTCTCATTGGATAATATTGGTGAAGGAGTGTTCCATAATACGATTGCCTACATGAACCATTTTGCAAACTCAAGTATTGCATTTTGGCATTGGGGAATGTTCTGATCTGCACTGGGCTTGGGTTGTAGAACATACTGGTCTCCACCAGCAATGGGTAGTGGCAGCACCTGGGCGAGGGTTGGATGGTCAGACAGGCATACTTTGTTGAGGAGGGTTGACTTTTCGCATTTGAGTAGTGTTAGTGGCATCATCCAAGCTTGATTGTATGCATCTGAAAGAGGAGTATGTGCAAATGAAACATTTTCACTGCTACTTTGCTTTGGAAATGCAATCATGGTAGTTCAGAATACCTTGTGCTGGTGCAAGTGGTATGGAAGTTGGACCGCCTGTTGGTGATCAATATTATTATCCTTCATGACAGACAATATGGTGCACCCTCCAGTGTCTTCACTTTCAATATCAGCTCTTTCCTAATCAGGAACATCATTCCGATTCATTAAAGATACCTGAGACAGTCATTCTCTGCAATGCAATGCGTGAAGGCAGTTTGTTGGAAGGTATACAATTGATGAACGATGAAGATTGACAGCTTTCTTGGATTGGAGTGTTCTCTCAACACCTGCTTCTTGATTCTTCTGTGAATTGTGATATCTCACCAGGCAGAATGTACATTCCATTTCAAGAAATAATGATACAAAGTTGAACCATGTAGGATACAGTGTATAAGCATTAAATAGAAGATTTTGTGTATTGAAATAACCGGAAAAATGATGCAATATGTTACACAAGGTTGAGGAGAATGCAATATAAGCCACACCTTGAATGGTTTCTGGAATGTTGGCTTCAGTGGTTAAGATTTAGACTGTGAATGACAGTTCAGCATTGTGATTTAGGATTTTGTCACATCAGAAATTTTTTAAACAGTCTGGCATCCACTTGCAAACCTCCCAGAAACTCAGGTCAACCCTACCGGAACTCCTAAGTAATTCTAGACTCTTCCCAGCCTCCCTAGTGCCAAACAATGCGCCCCTGCATGCTTCAAAAGTATTTCAAGATGCTCCTGAATGGACCTACCATCACGGAGGAGCATTCAAGATGCTATGATATTTGACTAATAGATTATTCATATTGTGTCGCAGCTGAGGCTTTGGTGCAGATCGGGCTCACACCTCGATAGTACCTGACACTTCTGTGCAAAATCTGTGGCAGAATTTCAACTTGGTGCAGTATTCTCTCAGTGGTTCTTAGAGTTTTATAATCACAGGCCTTTTGGTCATTCATTTGTCGTTGTTTGATATTGGTATTTCACAATCGCAAGAGGAATTGCTATATCATAATATAGCACCAAGTATCCATCTAAGTCTCTCGATATATGTACCTTCTGTCAATCTGGTTTCAAGCTGTACCTGAGTACAATCATAGGAGCACCTGGACACACCAATGAAGTCAACTTCGAGAGGCAATTGATGGCTGTGAAAGGGCAAACATGAAGGATATGATTGAGCGGGTTCGGAGAGGAACTTGTAGTCTGAATGGAATCAGCGATGCACATTGAAGGTCTTGGTTGTGCCAACCTGGAGGCTGCAATTGTGCATGTCTAATGATACACCTGTGGCAATCATTGTGTGAACTTTAAAGCTGTGATTGTGATACTTTGGAGATGCACTTATTGGGCAATATCATGTGAACATAGTAGGGTATATCTGAACTGTGATCAAGTTAGTTCGGAGATGCACTTGGATGCTTTGATTGAATGAGTTTTGCGAAAAACTTGAAGGCAATGATTCAGTTAGAGGGGAGATGCACTTAGTTGCCATGATGAAGTGCACCATGAGATGCACTTTGATGCCGTGATTGCAACAGGTTGAAGATGCACTGGAGGCCATGATCAAGCAATTTTGATGATGAACATGGAGGCTGTTATTGAGTGAACTGTGTGACCCATGTCGAGGCCATGATTGCCACAATGTTGCAGTCACTTGCAGGTGAGTAAGAAGAGGGACAGGAGGTGGACTTGGAAGTGGTCGATCTGGTCATCGACAGTGCGGAGGAGAGTATGCTGAAGTTAGGTGATTTGAAGGCATGATGAGAATCAAGACTGTATTCCGCACCTAATTCATACTTGTGGGAATGTAGAGAGTTGAGCACATTGAGGTAAGGCGAGAGCTGAGTGAAGCGAGATGTGAGATGAGTGATGAGATATGAGTGATGAGAGAGGATAGATGAGACACTGGCTGGGAGTGAGAGACAGTCAATCTTCATTTGATGGTGTACTCAGTATATGCTCTGCCCAGTGTATGCTGTATGCGGTGTATGCTGTATTCAGTGTATGCTGTACACGGTGTATGCTGTACTAGGTGTATGCAGAACTCAGTATATGCTCTACTCTGGGTGTGTTGTACTTGGTGTATGCTGTACTCAGTGTCTGCTGTACTTGCTATATACTGTACATGGTATATGCTATACTCTGTGTATGCTGTATCAGTGTATGCTATACTCTGTGTATGCTGGATCAGTGTATGCTGTACTGTGTGTATGCAGTATTGCTGTATGCTGTACTCAGTATATGCTGCACTTGGTGTATGCTGTACTTGATGTATACTTTACATGGCATTAACTCATCACCAGGTACTGGGGAGATAGGGACTGACAGCTTTATTGGGTTTTCTCAGATGATGCTAGGGTTGAGGACGAGCAAAAGAGGGATGAGAAGACATGGGGGAATCCCCATTGACACACTCAGACTTATGAGAATTTTCTATGCAGGTCAAATTACCATTCCTGATACAATAGAAACCACTCCCAATACGGCAGATCAGCACACTGAATCAAGGAATTTTAAACACATTTGGGTAATTCATACCCCTGATTTCCCGGATCCCCTTGTATTTGCCAATTTGCGTTATTCATTATCTGCCATCTCTCTATGTCATGTATAACTCTACCATCATCAGAGTACTCAAACTTAAGTTATCCCACTCTATATCATGATACGATGATCACGAGTCGACACCAAGTATAGCATACACCAATCACAGTATTCACCAAGCACAGCATACACCATGAACAGCATACACCAAGTACAGCATCCACCCAAGATCGCTTGTCTTTTCTTCATTGTCACAATTCTAAGTTGACTGCTGACTGTAGCTTCAACATCCGGCATGTCTTCTTTGAAGGACGACAACCACCAGCCAGCTCTCCATGCGAACTCAAAAGAAAAGTCAACATGTCACATTCCGAAGAATCCAAGCCAACACACCGATGTATAGTGTAACACAACCTGTCACGCCAGTGAATCGACAGCATCCAGCATGACTGCTTTCAGATCAAGTGACTAGAGATCGGCTGCCATCAGATTGATCACCTCCTGATTGTCTCACTCCAGATTGACTGCCTCCAGATCAACTACTGCCAGATTAACCTCTACGAGATTGACTGCCCCCAGATCCACCGCCTCCAGATTGACCTTCTCCAGGTTGGGAGCCTCCAGTTTGACCGCCACCAGTTAGGGCACCTTGAGATCGACTCCCTCCAGATCATCCGCATCGAAACCGACCATCTCCAGATAGTCTACCTCCAAGTCATACTCCTGTTTAGCTTGATCATGGCCTCAAAGTGCATAACCAAACTTGTTTGATTATGTCCTTCAAGTTCGCACAAGAGTGCCCTCCAAGCTCATCTCCAAATTCACTCGATCATGCCCTCCAAGTTTGCATCTACATGGACTGGAAATGCCTCTCCAAACTCGCTCAATCTTGGCCTCCAAGCGTTTCTCGCAACCTCTGTGATCAAGTCCTCCAGGTGTATCTACAAGTTTCATTATTACCCATCTTCTAGCACACTCCAAATCGCTCTTAAGCACCATCTGCAGTCAGCTCAGATGTACCCTGTATAGGTAGGTAGCTATATAAATTCATAGATACATAGATATATAGAAGAGAACATAAACTGAAGAAAGAAGTGTTAAAAATCATTTTACAATAATTAGTAACTACAATTTCGAGGTGTACCTGCAGTGCTCCTAAAGAAAGTACTAATCTTCCCTGACACCTTTACAGAAATTGGAGGTGCTCCCAGGGTTGTCCCAGGGAATCTCTGGTGGGCAGAGGCTGATCCAATGCATTTGCAGGTGGGCTGTGGCATGTCACCAGGGATCCCAAATGCTCCCCTGGTTGTTCCTTGACCTCCTATTTTGTTGCAGAAATGGTTGCCATCACCCCCAGGTGCACCTGAAGGCCACAGCCTGGGTACTGTCAAGTCTGAGATTTGACCAATCTGGGATTCTGGTCTGACAACTCCTAAACACTCCCAGAGGCTCCAAGTGGCTAAAATACATTTTGTTGATACAGGTGCACCAGAATGGATGGATTACCAATGCCCAATGTTTGCACACCTATCAAGAATGCTATGTATAGACAGAAGAATTGAAGGCTGGATGAAGCTAACCGACAGTGAATTGAATTAGATTCACCAGAATATGACGTACTGGAAGTGAACTCGTGACATTTACACAGTTGCTAACTTTTACTTATCCTTCGAGCTGGCCAAGTGGAGCTCACTGAACCTGGATGACAACATGTGCCCACTCATATAACTGCTTCTAACATGGTGAATATGTATGAATGTTGTAGCATTTGGGAAGACTGCGTGGCATATATTCTCGATACCATCGAGAATCTGCAGAATCTCATTGATTTCAAACCTGTGAGTGATAGTTGAATTCCAAGGGGACCCATTTGAGTTTAGTATTGATAGAGGAGAAACATAAATCACCATATATTTTATATTTGTAGAAAGAACACAATTTTGTTACTCGGTTCAATTAGATTAGGATGCTCCAGCTATGTGAGCAGTCTGTAAGGCAATATCATAAGAAAAACTTCCCTTTCATGTATTTATCCAGATGGTATTGACAGTATATCCTACACAACAATATTCCAGCTAATTCAGAAAGGAGAGAATATTCTACACAAATGAGAGTCTCAAGTATAGAAAAAGAATGCTAAGGTATGATGATAATTCTGGGGTAATCTTATTTATTCCAGCACTCATCAATGCCCAGATTGCTAAGCAATGGGTCATCAATACTCACTGACATTTATATTTTGCACTGAATTTCTAGTAAATTACACATTGTTATGTTACATTAATTATGAGTCTCACTACTACAATATTGGCTGAAAATAAACATTAGGGTTGAAGGCTATATATGTTACGGGGGTGCTTAATCCCAATAAACAATACAATAAATTATTGAATTAAGTACAGCCGCCTATCTAAGAAACTCTTTCTCTCCTCGTCTTATCCTAAGA
>Ga0307515_10002054_pt1 | contig 44392 bp, 19 predicted proteins | sample 17_EM_MG_FD_194513 | JGI IMG/M metagenome (GOLD analysis project Ga0307515, IMG submission 194513) | Populus trichocarpa ectomycorrhiza microbial communities from riparian zone in the Pacific Northwest, United States - 17_EM | ecosystem: Host-associated > Plants > Roots > Unclassified | place... | reverse complement strand
TTTGTTTTTAAATATATATATATATATATATATATATATATATATATATATATATATATATATATATATATATATATAGACACACACACACACACATATATATTAGCATCATTTATTTTGTCCAACATGCATGATAAAATCTCTCTAAAGCCCAACAGGATTTCTTTTCGCTTTTTTTTTAATCTCCATTTAAGTAATGATTAAATTTCAAATCATCTTGTATTTTATAGTAATTAATTACAATATGTTTTGTTTGTCTTTTTAAAGTTTTCAGTTTATATTCTTAGAGTTCACTCCATTACAAATTCTATAAGCTATATATATATACACATATATATAGCCAAATTTACTTTTATTGAAAGAAAAACAAAATATGAATACTATTCATGGCTTCAATTTCATTTAAATAGAAGAAATGTATTCAGAGTTACAACATAGAAGATGCAATATATATCCAAATGTATTCAGAAGTTGCGAAATGAAGCATTTAAACTTTTGAATTGCATGTAATATAAAGTTATTTTAACATAATATATTATCAATATTTATTATTATTATTATAACAGTCACAAATTACAACTTCACCCACCGCCACAAAAGTCATAGTAAATGTAACAACAAAAATCATAGTAAAAGCTACAGCTTTTGCAAACCTACCACAAGCCATGAACACTGATATTTTCAAACGTATACCAGACAAATTCTGTAGAATAATGATCGGGGATTTGATTTCCATGAACATCATGAGGTGAGCAAACTGACGGTAAGTAAGCTTTTTGTCATGCCGATGGCCCTCAAGGAGGGTCATATCGGTGGCCCGGCGGGGCCACGAGACCTGGAAACTGCAAGGGTCTGTTCTTCTTGCTTTCAAACTAATAATGTTTTGCTGCCATGGTGAAAAACTCACATGAAAGTTCCCTCCATAAAGAACACTTTCGTGCTCTATCATGACACGCATTCTAGCACACATCTTTGCTTTTTTGTTTTTTGTTTTCATGAATAGCTGCCAACTAGCCATCTGTCTATGTAGTCGTACCATATGCCAGTAAATCACCATCTTTTTATTAAATATGACAATACAGTTCATCTGTACCAGTAGTCTGCAGAATTTAATATGATAATCAAAGACGAATATTGATCTCAAAGTGAAGGATTGATGATCATTACGATGATGATTGTCTTTCTGCATATGCCTTCCATTTTGGACACCTTCATTCATTAACATTAAAAAAAGCATATTAGTTTTTTTTAATGTATCTTATACATCACTATTTATTATAATAATATTTTATTTTTTATAAATTTTTTCTTTAATATTAAATTTTTTATTAGGTTATCTTCCTTTCATGATACGTATTATAAATTTAGTTAGCTAACCCGGTTGATTCAATTTTTTTAATTTTTTAATTCACTTTTCCCCTCAATTTCATCATTTAATATTGAGTTGACTGGAAATTATAGGTTTCATGATTTATTTTGTTTGCTTTCTATTAGGTTATTTCGGCCTCATAATCCTTGAATAGTGCTTGTAGGTTAACCCGAATTGACTTGGGTTATTTTTTGTGTCTTTTTTTATTATTATTTTTTCAATTTCATTATACAATATTGAGTCGGTTGATAATTGAGTTTCAAAACTGTTTTGATTTGCTTTCTATGAGGATATTGTGGTCTCATGATTAAGGTCATAGGTTTTTGTATTTTTACCCAAGTTAAATCGAGTTATTTTTTTATTTTTTATGAGAGTTTATCGGTTTCATGACCCGAGTCACAAGTCCTTTAACATTGAATTTGTTTTTTATTGGGTTTTCCCCATCGCATGACCCATGTCGCGGATTTGGCGGGTTAACTCGGGTCGTTTTTTTTATTTTTTTTTCAATTCCATCCTTCAACATTAGAATGATTGTGAATTAGGTTTCATAATTTGTTTTGATTTACTTTCTATGAGGTTATCATAGTCTCATAAATCGGGTCACAAATTTGACATGTTTACCTGAGTTGATCCAAGTCAATCTAATATGTTGTTATCCTAATATTAAAAAAAATATATCATCTTGAATTTTTTTAGTCAAATCATATTTTTACGGGTTGTCTGAGTTACTTTTGGATCCGTAAAATCAACTCTTTGTATAATTTTTTTCCACTAAAAAAATTATAAGTAATATCTAAATTTTTTTTAACCCAACCCACAACATATCACAAATAAATAATTTGGTTGAGTGCTATATATAACTTAATTTTCAATCACTTTTAAGTAGCAGTTTGGTAAACTTTCTGTCGCAATATTAATTATTTTGAGTTGGGAAATTATGTGATCAGTTCAAGTAATTTAGGTACACATCTAGCATGTATACTAACTAGGATGATTTTTTTTGCTAAAAGATCAACTTTATGAGTTGGGAAATGATGTCTATCCAATTTAAGGGATTGTTGAAACAATTATTAAATGTGTGTTTTACATTGTATGATATTTTTCAAAAGTAAATTTTTATTGAAAATACATTAGAATTATAATGATATATATATTTTAATTTTTAATATCAGTATATTAAAATTATATAAAAATATTTAAAAAACCATTAATTTAATGCTATTATAAACGAGAAATACTTTAAAAAAATTATAACACAAAAACAAATTCTTAGTAAATGCAAATGCAAGTTTAAGTATTAAATCTTACTAGAGATAAAAAGATGTAGTTATTTTGCAATTAGCCAAAATTCACCAATTTGGTGTCTAACGTTTTTTATCCTAAAATGGTGAAATTGTTTTGCAATTAGCCAATAATGTAGTTGCAAGTGGCTCATGGTTTGGTCCTATGACAAATCTTATCTATGATTTCTCTCATTTTAGATGGAGGTGCTAAAACACTTTTATGGACATTTAATGACAATTAAGCTAGCAATCTCACCTAAATCTAATTTAAAATATAAATTGTTTTTTTTTATGATAAAACAATAAGTTTTTTAAAGAATAAACTACATACTTCAATAAGAAAGAACCCATTCAACATAAATATCTTAAATTATATTTTCATCATTAGGTTCTTTTATATATATATATATATATATATATATATATATAGAATATTTACATTTAATTGGTTTTATTCCTAAAAATACCCTAAACTTTGAATACCATATATAATTTATACACAATTTCCATAAACCAAAAACTCAAAATATATGCCGCTCCATATATTAGACCCAACAATCCATATTATTAATAGTCACACACACACACACACACGAAATTCTTATGATTTTTTTTAATAGATTTGAGTGTGTTTGTTTTTATGATTAAAGTAGAGTTTTGTGCATGAGACCCACCAAAAAAGTTAGAAAAAAAAAAAACTAGCTTTTGTGGTTGAGTTTTGTGCATAATTGAGTTGTACCTCATTTCTATCTTAACCACAACCACTAAAATAAAAACACTCGCCTGTTTTTCTTTGCGGCTGTGTTGTGATTTTTTAAAATTTGAGATTTATTTTTTATTTTAAATTATTTTTTAAAATTATTTTGATATATTGATATTAAAAATAAATTTTAAAAAATAAAAAAATTATTATTTTAATATATATTTTTTTAAAAATATTTTAAAAAATAACTTCTATTATAATATCAAACAATATTTGGAAGCCTATTTAGTGTCTCGAGAAGCGAGCAACGCAGAAAAGAAGAAAGACCGTTGTTAGAAGGGTCAAATGAGTCCCGCTCTGTCGAAGTATATTTTGTAAACTATCAATCACTAAGGAGACAGGCTCACAGGTTCACTTCGCCTAGATTCAAATGCTTGCAAATTAAAGAGAGACATCAAGAGGCATTTTCTCTTCTTAATTCTCGCAAATCTTTTCTTTTTCTCCTTTTTTCCCCCTTTCTATTGTATTCTGGTTTTTGCAATGTGATCCTTGTTCTTCCATTAAATCTCACATAATTCCTAGATAGCCACTTATGTAATAATCACCCACATAAATGACATCTCCTTGCTTTTGCATCCCTTATCGCTAGACTCAGAATTTTGATCTTGCCAAGCATTATTTAAGTGGGCTGACTTCTTATTAACCCAACTTGGCTCGTGTTTGTGACAAGTCTAGGATATAAAATAAGTCATGTATTCGTTTTATCATATTCTATAGTAATTTTTAGAATTCAATCAAGCTTAATTACAAACACTTAATTAATTAAGGTGATTAATGAGTTTAGTCAAGGAGTGTGATTTTTTTTTAATGAATTGAATGGACATCAATCTACATTAAGCTGGCTCATACATGATAAAAATAAATTATAATTAGGTTTAAGATTTATTTATTGATTAATAGATGAGATTGGGTGAGTTATACAAAGACAAACTTTAAGTGCACAAACTATTATGGGTTTGTTCGCCTTACCGTCCATCATGTATTTAATTAAATGGATAACATTGCAACAATAAAGGTTGGTATCAAGAGCTTCTAATTCTATTTTGTCCGAAGTAGAACCTTTTATAAATTATAGTAAGAAAACAAAGTTATTAATCTAATTTCAATATTCGAGTTCGAAGTTAAATGAACTTGTATTAATTAAAAATAATAATATTTTAATTTTTTTAAAAAAATCATATTAGATTCTACCTGTTTATAAGTTAAATATCAAATCAACTTGATTTAATTATAAATTTTAATTTACATTAGATTTTAATCAATAAGTTATTAAATAATCTATTGGATCGGATTTAATTATGTTGACAAAAAGTACATCAAACATATTTTCCAAAGACATCATCATGTTAGCAGTGTCAAACACTTGGATGGAAATTTTTTTAAAAATTTTAAAATTTTTTTATTTTAAATTAATATATTTTTTATATTTTCAGATTATTTTGATGTGCTGATATCAAAAATAATTTTTTAAAATACAAAAATATTATTTTAATGGGTTTTGAAATAAAAAACATTTTAAAAAACAATTACTACCACATTTTCAAATATTATTTTAGTCTTGAGAAAGAAATAATTCTTATTATTGTTTGCATTAATGTAATATATATAATTAATTGTATTGTTGAGTATTAATGAAAGTCAAAAGCTAACATTATCTTACTGTATTGGTTAGCTTTCATCTTTCTTGGAATGAGTTAAAAATGGCATAAAAATCCATATTTAATAAATGTTAAATATATCACTTAAAGATATTAAATGAATCGTACTTTATATATGGTTATTGCTTTAACTCGTTCCATGAGAGTAGAGAGTGATTATGCACTTTGAATGATCTTACTCTATTTTACATTAAGAAAACGAGTAGTGTTCTACAAAAGGAACATCTAAAAAAAAAGGCTACACAAACAAATTAGTCATTTAAAATTATTTTTCATATAAAAATTTAAATCAATTATTGCTTTATTTTTCAATACAATCTTATAAAAATTATGAAGACATTTTTTATTTATTTAAAACTTACTCTTAGATTAAAATTATGATTTTTTATTTTAAAATCCATGCATAAAGAAGAATAAATCATATTTTTCTAAAGAAAACTTATCAAAAATTTAAGGAATATTAAATGATAAAAATAATAAAATTAAATGAAAAAATATTTTTTTTTCTAGAATGGGATATTTTTTATTTTATTTTATCATTATTTTCCATTATTGCACTAAAACAATAAGAATAACCTCAAAATGATCCTTGTGGGGAAATTGGAGGAGTAGTTATCACATCTTGGAGTGGGGTTTGCAATTACCTCCATTATTGCATATATTTTGTTGTTGATGTCTCCTCTTTTTGTCTCTTAAATTTCAATTTTTTTTGTTTAAATTTCTTTCTTCTAAATCATAATTAATGTTGTCACTTATGCCATACTCTCTCTCTCTTCATAAATAGGTTTCCTTTGAAGTTTTTTTTTTTTTATTTTTTATTTTTTATAATTACCCTTGGAGGTTTTTAATTTTTTTTTAATGATAGATTACATTTGAAGTTACTGACCGATAAAGTACTATTTATTTTTATTATAAATCATATTTATTAATCAACCTTACATCAAACATATTTAAGAAATAAATAATGTAAATAACAATTAAATTGTAATAATATCTCAACAATAGGATCACGAAGTACTTAGGCTGTCCTTAAGAAACCAAAAAACAATATTCAAAAATTAAATTAGCAATTCATTTCATTAGTTACTATGGATAGAATTAAAAGATTTTTGTTTGAGGCAGTAGAAATGTTAATTTTAAATCTCATAAAATTAATTAAAATATACACAAACTAATGAATATATCCATATTAATAATTTGTTTTTTGAAATCATAATATAACATCAACATTTTTTTTAAACTACAGTGACAAAAACATAGTTTACCTAAAAATAGTAAAGACAACAAAAATATACAGAACTTGAAGGACTTTAAAACAAAAATTTTGCCGAATCCGAACAACTCACCCATCCTCCCCCACCCCTCTCCCTCCTCCACCGTCCCGTTCCGACCCGATTAGCCGACAAAAGTCACAGAACCAAAGTCTCCGATTAAAAAAAGAAATATTACTCTATCTCTTAAGAAATTAAATAAATAAATAAATAAAATACTCTCAAAAGACTAAACAACTCTACCAGAAAAAGCCACACTCCACTCCTCTCACTCACTACCACCACTCCCTCTCCTCTTTCTCTCTCTAACTTTGCTTCAAATTTCTCTCTCTAGGGTTTCGCTTTCTATAATGTAGAAAAAGTGAAACCCTAAGTCACACTTTCTTTCACAAGATCTAAACAAATTGCTGTAAATGGGGAACTGTTGCAGATCTCCGGCCGCCGTAGCTAGAGAGGATGTGAAATCGAGCTTCTCCGGTCAAGATCACGGAAAGAAAAACAGCACAGCTAAAAAGACACCGCAACCAATCAGAGTCCTCACCGGCGTCCCCAAGGAGAATATAGAGGAGCGGTATTTGGTAGATCGTGAGCTAGGTCGGGGAGAATTTGGCGTAACGTATCTGTGTATAGAGAGAGACTCGAGAGAGTTACTTGCGTGTAAGAGTATTTCGAAGAGGAAGTTGAGGACTGCTGTGGATATTGAAGATGTGAGACGAGAAGTAGCGATTATGAAGCATTTGCCGAAGAATTCGAGTATTGTGAGCTTGAAAGAAGCGTGTGAGGATGATAATGCGGTGCATTTGGTTATGGAGTTGTGTGAAGGAGGGGAGTTGTTTGATAGGATTGTTGCTAGAGGTCATTATACTGAAAGAGCTGCTGCGGCGGTTACCAGAACGATTGTGGAAGTTGTTCAGTTGTGTCATAAACATGGTGTGATTCATAGGGATTTGAAGCCGGAGAATTTTTTGTTTGCGAATAAGAAAGAGAATTCGCCTTTGAAAGCTATTGATTTTGGATTGTCTATTTTCTTTAAGCCAGGTGAGGAATTAATTTATGATTAACTGATGATTATAAAATGAAGTGGTAGGGATTTATGCATGGATAATTAAGCAATGTACCTTTGTAATCGTTAGGTGAATATGAAGAAGGTGCTGTGAATTGAAACAGGAATATGGGGGCTCAAAAACGGAAAAATCTATGTAGTTTGTTCCTACTTTCTAGGGTGATCTAGTTTTAGTGAAAATGATGGAATCTTAGTTACTAAAATGATAAGATTATCACAGTATCATTCTTTGAAATGCCGGGAAATTCCTTGTAATATTCTGTTTTATAGTCTACATTTAGCATCAGAAGCCTTGCTAATATTTTTACATGCCCTTTTTGAAGACACTATAATGGTTGCTCAAATAAGAAGAATGGGATGTTATTTTGTTCAAGCACCGGTTTATTTTAGAGTTCTCATGTAGGATGTTTACCGTGTTTAGTCATGGTTAGGTTTTAGATATGATCTTGATGTTTGCATCATGATTGTCATGGATATTTTTGGTGCTTTCAGGAAGAAAACTGCTATTTCAATAAATTGTCACTTGCTGGCTGTAGATCATTTAAAGTTTCATCGATTTTGATTATTTGTATATCTAGTTACTATATCATGCTGGTGTTTTCTACTGCCTAACTGCTATTTCAATAAATTGTCACTTGCTGGCTGTAGATCACTTAAAGTTTCATCGATTTTGATTATTTGTATATCTAGTTACTATATCATGCTGGTGTTTCTACTGCCTAACTGCTATTTCAATAAATTGTCACTTGCTGGCTGTAGATCACTTAAAGCTTCATCGATTTTGATTATTTGTATATCTAGTTACTATATCATGCTGGTGTTTTCTACTGCCTAATTTTTAAATACTGCTAGGTGAGAGGTTCTCTGAAATTGTTGGAAGCCCTTATTATATGGCTCCAGAAGTGCTCAAGCGGAACTATGGACCAGAAATTGATATATGGAGTGCAGGGGTCATTCTCTACATCTTGTTGTGCGGTGTTCCTCCATTTTGGGCTGGTAATTATACTCTTGGTTCCCACCCCTCTCTCGTCATTACTATGTGTGCATGTGTTTTTTTGGTTGTTGGGGTGAGGGAGGCTGCAGCATGTTCAAAGCAACACCTCTCCATCCTTGTATGATGTCCTCAGTGCATGCGAACAGCTTTTCTTTCTTCTTTTTGTTATTTTACCATTGCTTTCCTTTTTTCATGTTCTTGTTCTGCTTTTCTTGAAAGGTGGGTTTGTTTTTCATTTTAGCTTAAGCCACTTTTTCAATGCCTCAATACAGAGTCTGAGCAAGGAGTCGCACAGGCCATTCTTCGTGGGATTATAGATTTCAAAAGGGACCCATGGCCAAATATTTCAGAAAGTGCTAAGAGTCTGGTGAGGCAAATGTTGGAGCCAGACCCAAAGCTTCGACTAACTGCAAGACAAGTGATAGGTATTTTATATATGAACATGTATTTTGTTTCACCATGCTAGAATCATCTATTACTATCTATTTCTTTTGGGGTGTGTGGTGGTGTGTCGGCATGAGGATTGCAAATCTCATCTGCCTTTGCTACAATTTTGCTCTTTAGGTTGTTTGTTTCTTTAATTAAGATTCTACCTGTTTATTAAGAAGCATTACATCTGTGAATATTCCTAGAATTGTGGCAGAAACGCAATAAGTCCACTGAAGAACATTTACTTGGATTCCGATAAGAGGCATAAGAACCTAAGGTATTGAAGAAAATGCAGTTCACCCTGTCTACAGCCCTTATAACTTACTCACAGGACATCTTGGTTTGTAGGCAAAAACTCTAAAAAGTTATAGTTCAAACCTCATTTAAAAAACTCTCTTAACTCACAAGTTATCTTGTTATGTGGACAAAAAATTGACACTTGATAGATGAATATGTAAAAGGTGCTATGTTTGACACTTGATTGATGAATATGTAAAAGGTGCTATGTTGCTTTATGGATGTGATGATGCATCCTAGTTTGAAGAACTATGTACCATATGTAAGATATAACTAGAGTTTCATCTAGCTTACCAGCGTTATAATGTCTTGATTTAAAACCTCATGATCACCTCTCTAGTTGTAATATATTTTACATAATAGCTGCATTCAAGCCTACAAGTTTTAGCATCTCTCCAGTTAACATTCCACTTCAGCAACCTTTAGCTGTGCACTCTGTCTAGGAACAAACTATGATCATCCAGTTTCTGGGTTTGGTCTAATGGCATGCATGCATTGTGATTTTAGTAGTTGTCACATTTGAACGTTTGTGTTTTATGTTTATTTATTATGATTAGTCTTCACCTGATGTTTATGTTTCTACTTATAGAGCATCCTTGGCTCCAAAATGCTAAGAAAGCTCCAAATGTTCCTCTTGGTGATGTTGTCAAGTCAAGACTTAAGCAGTTTTCAATGATGAACAGATTCAAAAGAAAAGCCCTCAGGGTTAGTTTATTGTTCCTCTACAATCTTTATATTTTCATCTGATATTATTTTTTCCCATCCAGAAATAAATAGTTGGGCACTTATACTAGGTTATCGCTGATTTCTTATCCATTGAAGAAGTTGAAGACATCAAAGAAATGTTCATGAAGATGGACACCGATGGTGATGGTATTGTTTCAGTTGAAGAATTGAAAACTGGACTTCGAAATTTTGGTTCCCAGCTTGCAGAGTCTGAAGTTCAAATGCTTATTGAAGCTGTGAGTATACTTTATGCTTCTCAGTTTCAGGTTTCATCAAACAGTGTCTGTGCTCTGCTGAAAAAATCAAACAGCATCTTTAGTATACCTGTTTCATGTTTTCACCTTCAACAACAGCACCAGTGGCACAATTGCAATGAATACATATCAGAGTTCCTTTTTTTTTTATCCGCAATTATTTTCTTATTAAGTGAGGGTTGCACCTTTGACACTGATGAAGGTGTTTTGCTAGAGTATGCTAGAGGCATTGGTATTATACCCATCATGAGACTACATCAAGTCAAGTTATATGACCAGTTAGTTAACCTGTCACACATTAGCATAATCAGTAGTCCCAGAGACAATTTTAGTTCTAATCTTTTGTTTAGGTAGTTTATCCCCTTACCTGTTCCAGTTGTCTTTCCTGAAACAAATAATTTGCATCTTTGAGGAAAATCTGGAAATGGGATGTTCGATGATATTTCTTCAATGACTGCATTGACGAAAGGTTATTTAAATTTTATAAACCGGATTCCTGCTTGATTTGGAAGAATGAAGGTTTGGGCTCTAGCATGAATGTGAAGGGGTCCCAAAAGAAAAAAAAAATAAGGGAAGCTGGTGACTACTTGACAAAAACTACATTTGTATCAGACATTGACTTTAAGCTCCTGCATAGAATGCTCACTCTTGGAACTTAATGGTATGGTCCTGAGGTAGTAAAAACTGTGGTGTTCCAGCGAATGGAGTTTAATTACTGCAAGGAAAATAGCTGGATTAATTACAGGGATGGTTCACAGCTTAGAGCAGATTTCAGTTTGAACACGTTATGTGTATGTGCAACTTTTATCCGAATCATTTACTTTTATCCCTGTCTTTAAACTCGTTATGTGTATGTGCAACTTCTGAGTCTTTTCAAGCTAGAACTATATGCATCTTTCTGCATCCTTTGATTCCACTAATGTGATCTCTTCCATGACACTGCATGTTTGATCCCAACCTATGCACACATCCTCTCATAAATTCGCTTTTGAACTCCTCTTTTCTTCACTCCCTTGGTTTTTTCTTAACACTGTCTCCACCTTACCTTGCTACATCTAATCCCTCTGAGATGTGCTGTTTCTAAGTCAGTTATTGTCGTTGGCTTCAGTTTCTTATCTTTTCATCAGGCTGAGTTGTGGTGAATGGGTTGAAGAGATTCTTTTGCTGGATTGGTTCCTAGGAGTTGAGAGATTGGTTAGTGAACGAGGCTTGTTTTGTCTTGATTTCTTACTGTCTCATGGGGTTTTGTAGTGATAAAGGTGCTGTTCAGAGTTTGACTATCAAGTAGGCACAGATATGTTCTGGAAGGGTGGGGAAGGCAGTTGGTTTACAGATTCCCTCTTTTTTTTTTAAAAAAAAAAAAATCATTTTTCACATTCCAATTAAAAAGTTGAAGTATTTCATGCGAAGGAAAAGAAGACAGATGAAAGAAAATTAACAAGCTTTGACCTCTTGCTGTCTCTTAGCTGAATACGAGAAAAAAACTAACAAAGGAGACATCAAAACAGATGTGAAAACTTTTGAGGTTTTATCGGAACATTTTAAAGGTCAAGGTTGAAAGTGGAGCATATCTGATTAATGAAGAATATGAGTTTACATGTGGTTCGTTGAAGAATATAAGAGTTTTCACATGCTGCACATGCATGCATGATATTGTTTATTCCTTCAAAAGTTTAATCTTCATAAAGGCAATAATCTTCTTCGAGGCATTATCATAATGCATTAACATTGTAAATGGCTGGGAGCACAGAAAATAGAGTAAGAATAGATGAAGATGAGAAAGGATGAAAAGCACTCTCTCTCCTCCCCTCATTTCTTAGTTGGTTTGATGGACAAGATACAAAAATTTAGATGACTACTATCATAGAAGAAAACTCATCTACTTCCTGGCTTTTCTCCCTATCCTTTCTGTTTGGATGAGTTGAATAATGTCGGAATCAAGGTAAGGATTGAATTCAATGGATCCCTCCTAAAGATATGAGTTGAGCATCTCATCTGTCCCTAGCCCATTCCTCCTTACTCATCCATCCTCTATCCTTTTGTTGAGCAAACAGTTTTAAGGAAAGTTTTATATCTAGTTTTGTATTAGTTTCTTTTGGATTTGAATGGATTACTTGTTTGCCAACAGGTAGATACTAATGAGAAGGGTAAACTAGACTATGGGGAGTTTGTTGCCGTTTCCCTTCATCTCCAAAGGATGGCCAATGATGAGCATATTCACAAGGCATTCTCCTACTTCGACAAGGATGGCAATGGTTACATTGAACCAGATGAGCTCCGGGATGCCTTGATGGAAGATGGAGCAGATGATTGTACAGATGTGGCAAATGACATCTTCCAAGAAGTAGACACTGACAAGGTGAAGGGCTAATACTATATTTAACATTATATGCAAATTTTGATTCAGCAGATTTCAGTCTGACATCAATGTCTTGTGAATGCAGGATGGAAGAATCAGCTATGATGAATTTGTTGCTATGATGAAAACTGGGACAGATTGGAGGAAAGCTTCCCGTCATTACTCTAGAGGGAGATTTAACAGTCTAAGCATGAAGCTCATGAAGGATGGTTCACTAAACTTGGGAAGTGAGTAACATATACACGACCTATGTTTAATTTATCATTGCAAAGAAAGTAGTGGATCATCACCATACATCTTAGAATTTCCTTCTTTTGTGATAATTTGATGGGGCCCTTTTGCTTGTGGGTTACGAGGATAATGGAGGCTGAGTACATCTTTTCTGTCTGCAAAATGTTAATTGTGTAAAAATGATGACTGGTACCACGGTACAGGATGTATGATCCCATCCTTCTTTTTTTTTTTTTTTTTTACCCCCTTTAACGTTTGATAATTGTTTCTTGTTGACAATGCGAACATTGGTGAGGTGAATTCCTTAGGGCTGTAGTATATTCTTCTGAAAGGAAATGTTTTGTATGTGCTCTATGCTCCAGCTTTTGACACTTTTCTTTTGCTCGAAAAACAAAAGATGTGCTCACTCATGGTGGGGGGATGTCTATAAACATGAAAATAATGAAGTTACTTCACTGTAAAAACCACGTGCAATGCTATGAAATGGAATTTAATTTTAGACGGGTCATAATCTCTATTTAGTTTTGTTCTCCGAAGTGTATGCATACATAATTGCTAAAAATGTCTATAAACATGGAAATAATGAAGTTACTTCACTGTAAAAATATAACACGCAATGCTTGTTTGGGAGAGTTTGTAACCGAGTTTTGTTTTGAAAAAAATATTAAATTAATATTTTTTCATATTTTGAAATGGTTTTGATGTGTTCAAATTAAAAATAAAAAATTAAATTTAAAAAAAATGTTAAAAACACTTTTGAAAATTAAAAGCACTAATTCTTTGAAAAGGAATTATGGGTTATGATTTTTATTTAATTTTGTTTAATCTTTTAAATATGCGGCTCAAGTTATAAATCTGATTGGGTTGAATAAATTGATAGGATAACCCGAGAAAAAAAATATTATTTTAAAAGGGGATAAATGATGCAATTTAATTCATAATCCATTAAATGCAACAAAATAATACGGGCGGGGTTAAAAAAGGATATAAAAAACCGGTCATGATCAATTTGAGCTAGCATGATAAAATCATAACCCTAGTAATTAGAGCTTAGTCAACCCAGAATATTCTGCCAAACTTACAATCTATATTATGAGATTAGAGTAAGACAATAAAAAATAAAAAGAATTATAAAGCCTATTTTTTTTAAAAAGAATATCATCCCATGTTAACTTTTAAAACTCGTGACCTGAGTCATTAGACCTGAAGCACCATATCTGGAAAAACTATGAAGCCTAATTTCCAAAAACAAATTTCAATTATACAAAAGGATTAAAAAAAATAACAATTAAAAGAATGAGAATTAAAATTGAAATACATAATAAATTTTACATCGGATTGAAGGGTGAAATTAAAAAGAAAAATCAATTTAGCAAATGAAAAAAAAAAACAAATCAAAAGAATGAGGAACAAGATTGATATAAAAAATAAAAACAAAATTTTGATTGAAGGGTGAAATTGAAAAAAAAAAATCACTTTAACAAAAGAAAAAAAATAAAAAGAATAAGAACCAAATTGGTAAAAATAATATACCATAAATTTGGATTGGAGGATGAAATTGGAAATAAATTTAAATTTTACAAAAAGGCCAAGAAGAAAATTAAAAATGAAAAAAATAAGGACTAAATTGGAAAATATATTACCATAAATTTGGATTGTAGGATGAAATTGAAAACCAATAAAACTTTTTAGAAAAGGATCGAAGAAACAAAATTAAAAATAAAAAGAATAAAGACCAACTTGTAAAAAACAATATATGTCAAATTGGAATTGATGGATAAAATTGAAAATAAATAAAACTTCTATAAAAGGGTCAAGAACAAAAATTAGAAATAAAATGACAGGGATTGAAGTTGAAATACTAACAATAAAGAGAACCAACCTGTACTTTTCAGGGAGGAGAGAAAAAAAAAGAAAAATAAAAAAAGACCTAATGGAAACAAATCAAACCACCATCGTCAGGAAAAGAATGTGCCAACGCTTCTAATGGCACAACATAGAGATGTTTTTGGATGTGGGGTTATGCCTTATTCGCCACTCAAAAGGCAAGAGCACCTCCCACGAGTCGGGGAGTGCGCTTCACATGCCTTATCTTTTTTATTTTCTTATTTAGTCAAACATCAAATTACCCTTAAGTTGACTTAATAATAACAAAAAAAAAAAAACCATTGTCAAAAATCAAAAAGCCCCTTGACTCTAGGTTTAAATTTTTTTCTTTTAAGGGCAATTCCATCATTTCATTGTGCATTTTAATTGTTTATTATTTTTTTATATTTGATTGAATACCAAATTGCCTCTCAACTGATATTATAATAATGAATATGAAAATATAAAAATACCCTTTTATGTTACTTTTGAGTTTTTTGCTCTTAAAGGTATTTTTTGCATTTTACTGTGTAATTAAGATGGAAAAACACTTACTTATCATAAATTAATTTAATAATGACAAATGAGCCATATGAAAAAACTCAAGAATGTTTTGGGTAAAGGGGTAAAACCAATATGAGTCTAGAGTTATAATGTTTTTCTAAGGCCATCTAGCTTTTTTAAATATTAGAGATCTTTAAAAACTCAAGAATAATTGTAGGCATATTATGATTGTTAAAAAAAACATGAAGGTATTATTGGCAAACACTTAATTCAAAGGGCAACTAAAGTACATTTGTTTTTATGATTGTGCAATAAAAATTTGTAGTGGTGATATTGATGAGATAGTGTTATAATTGTTTTAAATTTGTGACTATAATGAATAAATACATCGTCATACATTTATATGTTTTTGATGTGATTGTTCATAAAAAAAATTGAAAAGTTATAATTTATAAACAATATCTACTTAAAGGGTATGACTTAAAGACTTTCTTTTATTTTTTAAAAAAATATGTGCAATGAAAGTTTATATTAGTAGGTAGTGTATCTACAATTTATGTGTAAGATAATTTTATTAATAAAAATATATTTTTAAAATTTTAAATTTTGTAAAATAAAAATATTTAGGATAAATTACATTTTATATCATGTACTTTAGTTAGTTTTTCATCTTGCCTTCATTATTTTAGAAATTACCATTTATATCTCCTAATTTAAAAGTTGTATAATACTTTACATTATCATTGACATAATCCCAAAAAGGTAAAAAAAAAAAGTTAATATATTGTTTATGGAAAAAACTTTGTAACATAAAATAAGGAAGACTTCATTTACATGTGAAGTCAACCAAGATACAAAAGGATTATTTGAATATAGAGATTGAAACGAGCTTACTTGACATATTAAAGACACTTAAAAAAAAAACGTATAATAGAAACTAAAGCTATAGATCTCATATCTAAGTATAAAAATATATATAAAACTTTCATTGAAGATAAAAGAAAACAAGAATCTTAAATAAAGGAAAGTAGAAACAAAAAAAAACAAAAGAAACAAAAGAACATATGAAAGGACACTTAGAAACAAGAAACAAGAATCTTAAATAAAGGAAAGTACTAGATAAATTATACAAAACCCCACAAAAAGATTTGATCTAATAGTAAAAAAAAAAAAAACAAATTTAAAATTATTGAGGATAAAAGGGACAAAAAATAAAAAAAAAAGTGTTGTTGCTAGTGGTGATAACTAAAAAAACACTTAAAAGGCTTTTAAAATCTTGGAGGAGGAAAAAGAATATATGTACAAGATTTCTATTATATTCCAATTGTAGATTGAAAAGAAACTTATTGATGATTTGAGAATTCGCTTTCTTGTCTTTAGATCAATTACTTTAATGCTACTTTGATTATAAGAACCAAAAAGATAATCTACAGTACAAATAGTTTTGTAAATATTGTCAATCAAAGATGGGAAAAGAGAAAGAGAGAACCATTATCTTTTAAAGGTCTTTTAATATTAGTTCTTTCTCTCTCTCTCTCTCTATATATATATATAGAGGAAGCGATTACTTCTTTTAATAACTCCTTTGAACATTTGGACTAATCCCATCCCTCATGAACGGACCAGGCTTAACCTAATAACCAACATCTCACACTCATGTATGAAGGACTAGATCTATCTAATACATTATATTTCAAACTTGCACAAGAATTTCATACTAGACGAACAAACTATGCAACCTAAAGCACACAGTAAAATGAGCTCCATATAATACAGGCCATATAAGAGACATCAACCTCATAATTAGTTACTCCTTAAAGTGTACTATTATACCCCAAGTATTTTTAGTTACACATGACTAAATATAATTCAATCCCTCAAGAATTTCATACTCAATCCATCCTTACAATTACAAGTAATCTAAATCATATCAAATTTATTCGAGTGATATGATCCCGACCAGTGAATACAAGTAACAAGTATAGAACTAAAATTACCTTTCCTTTCGCTCTCATAACAATCAGATTTGAATTAACTCGCTTTTCTAGGAGTATTTTTTTAAGCCGAATCATTACATGACTATAGGATATACTCCTAAAGTAGCAATCATTTACACATTACCTCATGATACAGTCAAAAGTTACAAATGGTAAGATATTGAGATCTTATGCATGATCTCCAGGACTCACATAATAAAAAGGCAGGGATTTATTTTTTATTCCTATAATGGTCGACAACATATAGAGTATGAAATACATGCTATAGTGGAGCTTACGCTTTTCTTATCTGAAGACAAAAAGTGTATGTCGTTGCTCTCCTTATTAAAGGAAATATACCATACGAGTTTTATTCTTGTCGTCAAAAAACATAGACTTCAAATCAGAAATTCTTATTTGCTCACTGTTATTGGTGACAGATGAATAATTTTATACTTGGCTTCAATCATAATAAACATATAAATGGTGAGAATTCATTCATGTCGTTTTTTTTTTATTTAAGAACCTTATCTTGGTTCCTACCAATGTGACTTCTTAATAATTACTTTGAGTTAAAATTACTCCCACTGCGCCCAAGTAGCTTATTAAGCATTAAAACTCAAATAGTCTCATCTCTACTCACCTTACAAGCGCTAGAGGTGATTGCTCATGTGAGTGAGCCAATCTAAGTCTATCGATATACTTTAACAAATTATACTATATGATACTTTACCAATTACATTCTACATAGGCCAAGGGATCTCACATGTCTAACAAATGCATCCATTGCTATTGGTTTTATGAGTTGATCTGCAACCATAGAATTTGTAGAAATGTGTTTTGGGATCACATCATGTTCAATAATTACTTATCTAATGTAGTGATATCTCATCTTGATGTGTTTGGTCTTTCCATGATATTTTGGATTTTTGGCCACAACTATTGCAACAGTGTTATCACAGTAAATTGTCACTGAGTCTGATGCTGATTTGATAATTTTCAAATGATACAGGAAACTCTTTAACCAAACAACATCTTGTGTTATTGCAAAACCAGTTACATACTCAGCCTCTATATTAGATAAGGCTATGCATGATTGTTTCTTGCTCCTTCATAGTATTGCACTATCATTAAACAAGAAAGCATACCTCGAAGTTGATTTGGACTAGTCCACATCTCCTCCCTAATTAGCATCAGAGTAACCAATCAATTATAAGTCCTTTTTTTTTTCTAGGTAACATATCATGTAATTCGAAGTTCCTTTCAGATATCGTAAAATCCTTTTGACTGCCATCCAGTGTTTTTGACCAGGGTTTGATTGATATCGACTAATCAATCCAACGACATAACATATATCAGGACATGTGCACATCATTGCATATATCAAACTACCAACGACACTGATATAAGGTACTCTTGACATTTTCTCCTTTTCTTCTAGAGTCTTGGGACATATATCACGACTCAAGCTCAAGCTCTTATCAACATGGGTGTTCATTGGTTTGCTATCTTACACGTGATAACACTCTAACATCTTTTGATGTTAGTCTCTTGAGTTAAACCCAAAAGCCTTTTAGCGCGATCTCTTACAATTTTAACACCAAGAACATAGCTGGCCTCACCCATTTCTTTCATTTCAAAGTTTGATGATAACCACCTTTTAGTAGTATCAATCAACTCTTTGCTATTTTCAGCTATTAAGATGTCAACATATAAGGACAATATTATAAACTGTTGTTAGAACATTTTAAATCCATGCAATGGTCTTCTTCCATTATTGTAAAACCATCCTTAAGGATAACTTGATGAAACTTGATGTTCCATTGTCTAGAAGCTTGCAAACTTTGAGCTCTTGTCCTTTAGTCTCAAATCCTAAAGGCTGATCCATATAGATGTCCTCATTTAGTTCTCCATTAAAAAATACAGTTCTAATATCCATTTGATATAACTCTAGGTCCATATGTACGACTATAGCTTAAATGAGGCGAACTAAAGTAATCCTCCCAACTGGTGAGAGTGTATCTTCATAATCAATTTCCTTTTCTTGAGTGTAGCTTTTCGCTACCAGTCGAGCCTTATAATATTCTTTTGACCCGTCTACCTTACATTTAATTTTAAGAACCCATTTATTTTCAATGGATTTTTATCTTGATGGTAAATCGACCAAGTCCTAGACTTGATTAGTTTTCATTGACTCCATTTATTCTTCCATAGCTTTGATCCATTCTCTTGTTTTAGGATTAGATAGAGCATGATTGAATGTTTTAGGCTCTTCATCATCTTGTGGACTCATGAATGCTTCCCCCTCAATCTTAAATCGACGACGAGAAATTGGTTCACGAATGCTTCTTCAAGGTTGAGATTGCTCATGATCTTGCTCCATAAGAGTAGGAATAGACAAAATGTCACTCCCATTATTTCTAGGAGGATTAAGAGTTTCCTCTAAGTCCTATGCTAAATAGCTTGTTGTGCCATAGTCTAGATTTTCTATTTCATATAATTAAAAATCTTTATTAACCTCATCTATCATTAGAAAATCCTTTTCTAAGAATACAACATCACACGATTTAATCTTCGTCACTCTTCCATCAAAATTTTCACCAATAAATACAAATCATTTGGAATGTTCAGAATATCTTATAAGGATACACTTCTTTCCTCTAGGACCAAGTTTCTCATATTCATAAGAATTATTGTGAATATAAGCTGCGTACCTCTATGGATGAAATAACTTAGATTAGGTTTTTTGCTATTCCATAGTTCATACGGGGTGGATGAGACAATTTAGAGGACACATGGTTAAGTATATAGGTAGAAGTCAACAATGCATCTCCCTAAAAGGAAATTGATAAGTTAGCATTCGCCATCATTAACCTAACCATATCAAATAGGGTCTTATTTCTCTTTTCTACTACACCATTTTGTTGTGGAGTATAAGGAATAATTAGCTGTCTAGCTATACCCTTTTCATCACAAACATTTTTAAATTGTTCAGATAAGTATTCATGTACTTGATCGGTTATTAAAGCTTTGATTTTTGTGTTTAGTTTATTCTCTACTAGATTGTTGTATTGAATGAAGCAATTCAATGCTTCAGACTTGTGTGAGATCAAATAAACATGACCAAATTGTGTGAAAGTCTCTATAAATGTGATGCAATAATTCACAACATGTCTTGCCCTCACATTTATTGGGCCATAAATGTTTGAATGAATACGTTGTAATGGACTACTGACTCTTTTAGCCTTTTCCAAATGGTAATTTAGTTGCTTTTCCAGCAAGACAACACTCATAAATGGACAATTCTTCTTTTGGTAAGTGATCCCATGTAATCGGTCTTGCCAATCTATGTAATCGGTCTTGTCTAATGTGTCTTTATCTATCATGCCAATTTATGATATCATTATTATTATTAGTGCTGTAACTTTGAACAACATAAATAGAAGCATCATCCTTAATATATACATTAACGGTGTCTAACACCATAAAACCATTTAATATAAAACCAGAACCATAAAACATGTTATCCAGATATATTTTCACACAATAACTAATAAACACAAAATAAAAGCCCAATTATAGTAAAGCAAGAACATACATAAGATTTTGTCAAACTTCTGGAGCGTAGAGTACATCATGACAATAAAGTGTGCAACCGCCCTACAAATCTAGTTTGCAGCTACCGATCACGAGCATAACAACGGAAGTATTATTCCCTCTATATATGTATCTACTTCCCTTTAAAATTTGATGAAATTCCATAAAGGTTGTTCAATCCCTTGTTATGTGGTCAGTTGCTTCTAAGTCTACAGTCCAAAAAGGAATAGATTTAACAAGCATTAAACAACTGCTAACATATAAATTAGAGGGATGATTGTTGTTAAACATCAAATTTGGCTTAGTGCAATCACGGGTAAAGTGACTAGGTTTACCACAATTGAAACAATTTAAATTCTTGCCTTTCTTACCACTGTGTTTCCCACGCTTGCACTTATATCCAGTACTACTTTCTTTTATCCCTCTTTTGCCATATTTGGGACCCTTATCCTTACTCTTTTTATATTTAGAGTCATATGCTCTTCATATCTTAGTCTTAGGTATGAAAGCCTCATTTATAGGCTTCTCAGCTAGAGGTCAATCTTCTTCAAGCAAAAGAGTCATATACTCTTCATATCTTAGTCTCAGGTATGAAAGCCTCATTTATAGGCTTCTCAGCGAGAGGTCAATCTTCTTCAAGCTCAACATGACAAGCAACATTATCAAATGTCTTGATGTTGTCATTGTGGGTAAGGTTGACATGCATGTGTTCTTAATTGCTTGGCAAAGAGCGAATCACAGCTTGAACTTGTTGTTCATCAATAACTCATGCCCAACACCTCTTAATTCACTAATCATGTTAGACATAATTGTAAGATACTGCCTCATCATCTGATTTTGACGCTTCTAGTAACCATCAAATTTAAGGGTTAATTGATGAAGTCTAGTAGTGAAGGTTCCCCCATACTAAATCTTCATTGTGTCCCAACGATCCTTGCACTTGTAGGTTTGATATGCTTTCATATCAAGCTTGTGTCGAGCAATGTTTCCTTACTTAGGTTTAGCCATTGGTTGTGTGATTGTTTATAGCATTTCTTGCTCTTCCATGAGATACTCAATCTTAAGATGTCAAACATCGTAATTTTTTTCACTTAGTTTGTCTTCATGGTTCAAATCAATAATAATACTCTTAAATGTAGCCATATCAAACGTTATTGACACCAATTACAAATATTAGTATCTAGTACAATTTAAATGATATTTATTGCCACTCCATTCTAAATTAAACAAATAATAATCTAACACATACAATAGAAATGAAAATAAAGTTAAACATTTAATCAATTTCCATTTGTATGGTCTAATTATTATTGGAAATTTAAATGAGTACAAAAATTATAGTTATTAGTTTTAACTAACTCCCATTGATCAAATTGTAGATATTTTCATATATATGCATATAATGTAATTAAAACTTAAATTACAAAAAATATACAGTTCAACAAAAAAAAAAAAAACTCAACCAATTATCTTAAAAACAAATACTGAAATAATAATAAAAATATAAATTTAAGAATAATAAATTTAAGAATTATTTTATATTGCAGGTACATAATTAGGGTCTCTAATTACATCATCTGCTTCATCAAAGTCATCTTCTCCAAGTTTATTCTGCTCAACCTGTGCTTCTTCCAATGCATCGTATACTCTTTTCATTATACTGATGTTCCCTCTCAAGCAAAATTTCACCAGCGAGATTGTTGAAATCTAAGGATTCTAGCCTATATTTCAACGATAGTCGCATCGATATCCATTCCTCAAACAGAGAATTGAGAACGATTAACATTTTATGTTCTATGTAGAACTTGTAAACACCACTCATAGCCAGTCTACTCATCCAGTAATATATATAATCAATGTGCTCTTGAATTTTATGAACAAAATTAATGGTATAACCCAATAAATGATCAATTTGTTGTTGCTATCCACTACAACAAAAAATATTCCAAAAAAACATAAATATAATAATCAATATTTAACTAATGAATGGATCATTTTTTTTAGCCATCGCAAATTCCATGAAATGGAATTTAAATGGATGAAATGGCAGTTACACCATTGCCATTTTGAAGCAGTTATTTTTTTTTAAAACAATTTGCTTTAGTGGGTTATAACCAACACCAATTAATGATTAAAGCGTCCATGTTATGTTAAAATAATAAAAAAACAAATTCCTCTCTCTTCTACATATAAAACCCTAATCATCAGTATCAACTCTTTCTCTTTCTTTGCCTCCATTCAAGCATGACCACTAACAACTTCCCTCTTATCTGCTTCTCTCTCTTCTTCAAAACTACCACACAATCCTCACAACCATAAAACACCAACTTTGGTAAGCCCTATTCTTTTTCCAACCAAAATAAATTGCTTCATTTATATGAAATTAATACATTACGCTGATTTAAAAAATTTGAAATTTGAAATAGGCATGCACTAGTACCCAATTGAATATGGTGTTCTTGGATTAGTATAATACCCTATGATTCTCTAAAAAAATTGCCCATAAAAAACATTGATGTTGTGTTGGCTCATAATGGCAATTGAGAGAGGGGAAGAATGGTATGTTGTTGGATGCGTGGTGGTTGCTGTTGTGGGGGTCGAGGTTGAGTTGTAATGTTTGTGTCGATTCAGTGAGAGGGGGAGGAAGATGAGAAGGGTTTAATGGCTTGGTTTGAGTTGGACTTATTAATTGGTGGCAGAGTGTAAAATCCCGAGATCAAAACTCATATAACAACAACAACAACAATAATGAAATCAAATAAAAAGAATATGAAAGGCATAAGGAGTATGACTCAAATTGTGAAGAAAAGAAAAGAAAAGGGTCCAATGTGTAATTAGGAAGAATGAGGCTATAAATACCCCATTTCTTCCTTTTTGAATGGCCGATTGAACCTAGTGTAAAGGAGGGGGAGGTTTTAGAATTTTTCTTCACCAAAAGAGGGAAAAACATCAAATCCTCTAGGACTATGCAAACCTTAAACCATTAAGTAGAGAGGACACCCATTAACAAGGAAACAAGTGAAGAAATTGGAGAAGAAGGGAGGAGAGGGTCGACTGTATGCAAGGGAGAAGAGACTAAAAATTTTCAACCAAATTGAGCTAAAAATCTGAACTTCCTCAAGGTAAGAACACTAAACCTAATTGTGAAAAACAATTTGACAATTGATTAGGAATTATGAACCAATTTTAGATTTTATAAATTAGGGTTCTTGAGTGAAAAATTAAAGGAAGTGTAGAAATTTTTAGAATGAAGTTAATCGAGCTACCACAAGTTGTTTTGAACATGAATAGCATGCAAAATTGCCAAAAAATAAATAAATCAATAACCTAGGGACATGAGTGGTCGACCATGTGAGGGTTGAATGGGGAGAAAAGAAATTCTAAAATTATGTTTGATGAATCTTATAGTATGTGTTATGATGTGAACAATGGGTAAATGAGACAAGAAAAATTGACTAGAAAGGAAAAGGGGACCCTTAGTCCTTTTAGGCCAAGTTCGGCCAAGAACCAATTGAGGGGAGGGAAGAAGAATTCTGGCATGTTGTGTGTTCATGATGCATGAATTAGTTATAGTGGAAAGCTTACTAATAGGAAAATCCATGAAAACTTGATAATATGAGGCTTCACGAGTCAAACATGTGTGTTACGTGAAACATAAATGAAATTATTAGCCATGGGTGTTGCTTATGATTTCAGCTTAGGAGGAATCATGAAATGTAGGAAAACATAGAAAATAATTGTCATAGAAGAAAAAGGGAAATGAGGATAATGGAAAGTTCATTTAAAAATCATTGATGAAAACTGGACAGATTCGTCACCACAATTCTAGAGAGGATTTGGGCCTCAAAATGATAAAATCTGTGGAAAGTATCTCTTAAAAATTATAGCCAGGAATGTTAGATTTCCATCAAATCTAACCTTTCTTAATTTGGGGCTCTAGGACTCGAGATATATGTAAATATATGAGGAGAGGTTGAATTGCCACCCCTGTTGGCTGATTCAGCCAAAATTAACAAAACAACAAACCTTGCCATGTTGATGGTGGAACTTGTTTTCCCTCCCTTTTTGAAATGTGTAGTGTCACGTTATGACTTTTGAGAAGAAATAAACCTTATTGAAAGTTAATTTGTGACATTCATTATGAGTAGGGAATGAATCGAAATCCTAAGGAATAATAATGGGGATATAAACGCAAGGAAAAAAACAATGATGGAAGAAAAATGAACGTTGTCGTTATTACCATTATTATTTTGTGAAATGTGATTGAGTATGGAATAATGTGAGGTATTTATGAATTTAGAAGGAACCGCAAGAGAGGTACAACCACAACAAGGAAATGCGAGCTGGGCCTCTACAGCAGGTAAGTATTCTATACATATATCATCTTTAGATAATGATAACTTAAAAATTTGTTTAGTTTTGTAAATTTATGCTTGTGGATGAGACTGAAAGGAGAAAAGATAAAATGAAACGAAGGAGAAATGAAAAATCAGATTTGAGTTATGGACCAGGTCGGGAATAATGAATGGTAGTAATGAATTTCATGAATAACTGTTTCTTGGATTTGATTAGCCGGTTCCAAATATGGGAGGCTAATGATGGTGGGAAGGTTCGCTAACATTGGCATGACCATTATAGAGGATGAGAAATATAGAACTTGATTGACTATTCAGGTTAAGAATAGTTAATTATATCGACGAGTGATATCGGTATCGGCAAACTCATGAAACTTGATTAGCTTTTCTAAGGTGAAAGCTAATGATGTTAAGGATCCTTGACATCGGCATTTCTGAAGATATTCCAAGGTAGTATGGAACACTGATTAACTATTTCATTTTGGAAATAGTTAATGACATACAAAAATGTTGAGCGATTTCAGGAACGATTAGTGAAAATGTAAAAATGGAAAGTTAAATGAGAATTTCTAAGAACTATGACTGCGCATCATTGAATATGTTTTTAATTATATGTGTATCTATTGTATGATTTTCCTTCTCTACTATATTTTATTCTTAATATATTTATTCTTAAAATTATGAAATTACAAATCCTTCACATTCACGCCAGGAGTAGTATTTTAGGTTCTCTAGTCCTTTTGTATGATTAAAGAAGTCAATGGATATCAATATATTTTGTCCTTAAAGAACTAAATGACTTAAAGTATAATAGTAATCCTTTTACATTAAGTGTCATGACGTAGAATTGTACTATTTTGTGCTTGTAAACTTAATGTTGCTCTCTTTCTATTTATTATAATTATGTGTGTTTAATGGGAAAGAAATGATTAGGTGAAATGTTATGCATGTATCTTGTATAATGAGCTGTTGAGGTCCAATATGAATGCGATATGATTGAGAAATGCATATAAGGTGGTGCAAGATGATTTGTCAATAACTTGAGATCTCTCAATATAGAGGAAACTCTGCTGAAATTTCAGCAAAAAAAAAAAAAAAATTCCTCCATAATTTTCGTTATATGATTGATATAATTTATTCTGGAAATGGAAATGTTACACAGAGTGAAGGTTGGAATTTTGGTTTGATTTCAAGTGGAGGGTGGCTGAAGTTGTTGGTTTGTGATGGAGATAAAGAAAATGAGGGACTAATGGTCCTGATTATGGTGGCTGTTGTATGGATTTACTCTGAATTCTTGGTCAGAGTCACTTGGTTGTTATAGGGTTGTTCGGTAATGGGTGGCTATTGTCTGTAGATGGTGGCATGACTATGGTTGCAACAGCTTTTCTATGGATGGTGGTGTAGTTGTAGCTGCTGATTTGGGAAGTATGAATAGTGGCTAGGGTTTTGAGGTGGACGAATTGATTTTTGTTTGTAGAGAGAGAATGACAAGGAGTCTTACTAATTGGCAAATAATTGTTTGATTAGTGGTGAATTTGTATGCAATTTATGTCTTTTGATTGAAATAAAAAAGATATGAAAAGAGAGAAATGAAGGGAGAGACAAAGATTGGAAAAACAAAACTAATACATTATGAACAAGAATAATATTTTTAAGAAAAAATTGAGTTGACTAAGAATGTAGATAATAATTTTTGAAAGAATAGAGGCAAAATAAAAAAAATAACTAAACTGCATGATGTAATTTATCCAAATATTTAATCATTTATTATATGATTGTATATATAAAAGATGTAATTCATGCATCTTCACACATACACACATAATATTATTCATTATCAATTTAAAACTCTTATTTATAATTTTTAATGAAATATAATTGAAATTGAATATCTTATAAATAGACCTTGTAAACAAAAGTGTTTTTAGTCAATTGTTTTTTTATAAATAACATCTCTATGCATTTGTTTCTATTATTCTATTATAAACAATTATATCTCATTTATAAAATCATTAAAAAAAATCCAAAAATGGCGAAAAAACATTACAAAACCAAAAAAATATATTTTTGATGCATTTGCACCATTTTCAACATCTTTTCGAAAGAATACCAAATTCAAAACTTTGTTTCAGTGCGTTTAATTATTAACACAACAATTCAAAATCTTTGATAAATTCTTCTCATCGAGTTGACATTGACGTTGCTTTTTTTTTTTTTAAAAAAAATCAAAATAAAAAAAAATAAAAAAAATGAAAAATAAATAAAAAATAGGACAAAAAACAAAGCAAGAAAATAAAAGGACCAAGATAAAAAAAAATTGCTCAGACACCAAATTGCTTCGGGACCAAGCAATTAGGAGGAAGAGAAAATTATTTCGCTTATAAATAGTAAAAAATCTCTTATAAGAAAAAAGGGGGAGGCCATCTAAAAAAAACTTGGAAAGAGGGAACAACCACTGAAAATCAGATAAAAAAATGCAAAAAAAAAGAGATATCCTTTTCTCTCTTACACACATTAAAAACCTTTGCCTATTTTTCTAACCAAGCTGCCCACCTATCTAAAAGAATAAAACAACAACTACCTCTCCTCCCACTAACATTTCTCCTCTTTCTTAAAAAAACTAAATAAATCATCTCATCATCTCTTCTCCAAGGTTATCAAAATCATGTTTTGACTCGTAAAATCATATGATTTTACGAGTCAAAACATATAAAACGTGCAAAATCGGGTTTAAAACTCGAAAACCAGTAAAATCGGTCAAACCCGATCAAACTTGCGTAAAATTGGTCCAATTCGTAAAAAATGTTAAACCTGGACCGATTTCACGATTTCACGTGAAATATAAAAGAGCTGCAGTGCCTCCACCCTTTCCCTTTTCCCTTTTTCCAGTTCACCCTTTCCTCAAATCGCCAGCAGATTAAGAAATCTCCAATCTCCACTTCCTAGTTCCCCCTTTCTCCAAATCTCCACTCTTCACTCACCAGCAGCGCCTCTGATCTAAATCTAATTGTCTCCACTCTCCACTCTCTCAGCGCCTCTGGTTTTGCTTGCTATCGAGAGTAAGGTAAGAATTTATTCCCAAGCTTTGTTTTTTCTGTCTCGTTTGGTATTCCCAGTGTGATGCTATAAGAAATCAGGTCACGAGTTTTTTTTTTTTTTGTTAGACTTTATTGCTAGAAATATTAGAGTTGTGAGAAAGTTAATATGTGAATAATGGTGGTGATTCTAGTGAATTTCATATAGGAAATTAAATATCAGGTCACTGGTAAGTTTTCCATTTCTCACTGATTTGTACATGGAAAACTCCTATTGGGTTTTCGCTGTGATCCCTTTCTGTTTCTGTACTTGTTTCTGGAGTCCATTTGCTGTAGTTGATGTGTTATTGACTATCATTCAGTTATGTATTGACATTTATGTAGAAAATCACTTTGTTTAATGGACAAACTTTGAAGGATTCTTGTGTTGTTCTAACCTATAATAAAACAAATTATATGTTGTGTTTGTGTCCCCCACTTTCGGAGCTGTTATTGATGTAAAATGTCAAATAGAAAGGTCTGCTCTGTTATGTTGGTGGAATCAAATATCATCAAATGACCATTTTTGCTAGGCTTTTAATCCCAAGAATATCTGAAAACTAATGCTTCCTCAGCCCGGAGCTCTTTCTTAATAAATTTAACTTGGACAATTTTGGATTCTTATTACATGCTTTTCTAAATAGCATTTTCACAGTAGAGGCATTTCCATAAAAAAATGAGAAGAAAAAAAGTTTAAGAAGCAGCCTACCTTCGTTCAGCTCCCCTAGAGTTTTTCCCCTGAAATAATTTTTGTCAGCATTTCATTAAAATATCTTCTAAGAGAAGAAATTTCAAACATTCATCAAAGATTGAAATCTTAAAAGATGCATGATCCACAAGATATCTTTGGTAGAATAAATAAAACAAAATAACATCCAAATTATGGATTTGTTAGGAACGTCTAACCAGAAGGATTTATGGCCTTAATTTTCTAACAAAACTTCTGTGTTTTTATTGGGATTCTTTGTTCTCTTATATGTTGTAAGGTCATGATTTTTCAATTAAATGTTTCTGGCTAGTGGCTACTGTATTGGTTTTTGACATGGATTAACATTACAGTGTGAATGCAGATAAGTTATGGGAAAAAATAGGAGATTTTACAATTTATAATGCGAGATAACAGGGTTTTGTAGGTTTTTTTGATGGGATTGGTGTTAAAGTTAATTGTGTTATATTATTATTTACTACTTGATTGGATCTTGCAATTTAGTTAAAATAATTTATTTGTGATTTTACTATTTTACAATTCGATTTTTTATTGTTTGTTTCGTGTCGTGTTAAAAAAGTGTTTTTGACAACCTTGCTCTTCTCCCTTCAGTATCAAGAAATAAACTACTTATAAAGTCTCCTTCTCAACAAGAAAAAGAAAAAGAAAACATAACATTGCCATCTCTCCCTCATTCATCACTGTCAAAAGAAAAAAATATAAAAAAAACACATAAAGTCCCATTGTGCAGCCTAAACCACCTACTCATTCTCTTTTGAATACAGAACTAAAGGATAAAAAAAACCATACATAAGAAACATCCCATCTTCATCTTCCATGTTTGACCAAAATATACAGTACTCATCCACCTTCCATAGTTGCCACCACATCATCAACCTTCAACCATCACTATCACCAGCTCCATCACCACTAACATTAGTGGCAGCGACGTTGTTCCATCCGTTATCGATGAAAGCTCCTCCAAAACCAAAACTAAACCAATCCCTTTTTTATTTGTCTTAATTCTATCCATTTCAATAAAAATCTCCCTCATGGCCGGGTACCAAACAAAACCAAACCTTCTATTATGGCCACTACCACCCTCATTGTCGGGCACACCATCATCCCATGACCACACTTCACTACAAACCTACCTCCTCCAATGGCCACGACAGACCTAGATCCATCAACCACAACGACAACACCTCTTAATTAGTTGAACCCCACAACAAAACCTTCTTAGTTGAAGTTGAACAAAGAAAAAAAAATGATTGTTTGTGTGATATGTTTTGTTTTATAGGTAGAGGTAACCTTCATAGTTGGCATAGGAAGAAAGAAGAGGAAGCTCAATATCTAGCAGCCCCTTTCCGACGATAGTACATGACCACGATGTGTTAACAGTGACACTTGTACGTGGGTACACGTGCTTCTATTGTTCCAGCCAATTCTCACTATTTTAGAGAGTTCCCAACAATGTTTCCTTGGTTAACACATCCTCTCCAAGCTATTCCTAACCTTCAGAAGGTCTATTTTGAGTTTTGGATGATTGCTTATGTGTTTGTGATTTGTGTTTAATTATGATGATTGTAAATATATGTAATTGTAGGGTGTAGGAGTTAATTAGTGAAAGAAATATGCGTGTGAGAGAGAGATGCATAGTTTTTATTTTTATTTTTTAGCATGTGTTAGATAAATGGATAAAAAAAAGAAAAAAAAAGGAAATACCTAAAAAACCTTAACAACCTTTTTTTATTTTTCATTATGGCCAAGTTTCTCCAAAAAAATCATGTATGCATTTGTAATAAAAAACTATGAAAGAAAAAGAAAGAAACCAAAAAAATATATATTGCATGATTTAACATTTATTGAAAATATCAAAAATTCAGAAAAATATTTTTTTTATATTTTACTTGCATCATGGACTTAATAAAAAGTTTATTAAGCCCATGAAGAATTTGACCTAAATTTAAAAAATACGAAAAATAAAATTTATTTATTTTTAATATTTTAGAATTTATGAACTTATACATAAAATGTATTTTTAACAAGTAAAAAAGGCAAAATAAATATATAAATAAAAATCTCATTCTCTCTCACTTTTTGTTTACTTTTAATATTTTAAAATTATGAACTTATATGTAAAACGTATTCCTAGTATTAAAAAACAAAAATAAAGATATAGTAAAATTTTATTTGACTTTAGAATTGTTAGGTTTGACCTATAAAGTAATGGGTTGCCTTACTGAGATGGATTCACTTTAAACTAATGGACAAACCAATGGTTAGATAAACACAACAGAGCCTTAGTAATAATTAGACAAATAAACAGTGTAATTTACCTTATGTAGGGAATATTAGGTTTGATATTGTATTCACTTATCTATACTGTATAGACTAGTTAGGATTTCTAGTGACCCAAACACTAGGTGGCGACTCTAAACCTCTAACTATAAAAGGACAAGAAACCCTTGCTCTTTCCATCCCTTTAAACCTGATTTGGAAGGATGGTTGTTGCAATGCCACACACCTGCAATTTAATGGTAACTTTATTGTGGACTTTTACCTGTGGACTAAGCTTTGTTGTTTATATGTTTTATTGTGTTTTAATTTGATTGGTTAATGTATTTATTTTTAACATGCATTTTGTACATATTACTCATGCATTGTATATAATAGATTAATACCTTCATGTATCACATGCTTTAATTTTTGAGATTTCACACAAGCTTCTAGGTTAGGTGGGGGATTATCGATTTGCCGTATAACTATCAGTCAGGGTTTATATTCGTGGAACACCTAACTCAGATTTAAGTGCTTGCTTGGTAATGATGGACATGCATGCCTTAACCATATCTTGCAATGCCTCCATATTGTCTTTACGATGATTGTCATTGGACAAAACTAATATCCTTTTTGAGATAAGGTTGAAAACCTACCTATACTCCCTTAATGAATAGAACATATTTTTAGGGTGTGTTTATCCGACATGTAGAATCCTGAATTGGTAAATGGTCATCACATAGATTCTACAATAGTTTGGGTATAACGAACTGAAAATCCATATGTCAATTTAGAACTATGAGCTTTGAACCAAGAGAAAAACGAGGTAATTTCTTGTTTTGTTTACCAACTTAATTGAGAATGTCATCACATATTTTTATCCATAGTAACAATTTATTTTCATTTTAACTATATAATCGTAACAAAATGATCTGATTAATGAATTGATTATAATGCTTAATTCAATCTTGAAATTTTACCTTACATTCATAATCTTTCATGACTCGAGTAAAACATATTAGTACATGTCCTGCAAGAAATTCATATTAGTATTAATCATTATTTCCATCTTTATGGGAAAGTCCAAATCATATTAATTTAATAATAATAGTAACTGTTGAATAGTTCCATAAATTATCCATTGCTTTTAAACTACATTTTTTATACTATATCACCATCCTTTCCATTAACAATACTTTGCCTTACTTTTCATGCCTTACGTTTGAGGCCATATATATATAGCACAATGCAGTATTTTAAGAATAATTCGAGGATTCAATCTTTTAATTATCCTTTTATATGTTATCTGTCAATGCATTTAACATCAAAATACTATCTTTTACTTTATATCCGTTTGGGTCAGCAAATTATAATCCTTAGCTAACAATTCCCTTATAAATCTCACAATTAATTAAATGCTAACAAACTTTCTTGCCACCGAAAATTCGCATATCTAACATGTTTTGAATTTCGGTCTTAATAGTTTATTTACCATGGTTTTACAACATTATAACAAAATCTTTTTTTCCTCATGCATCCAATGTCCATGCCAATTTCTCTTCACTCTTTTACATTGGACAAAAACAACTTATCGTCATTGGCTATACATAGTCCATTATTGCTAATAGAATTTCATTTTACGATTATACTTGCCATAAAAAGTATATCACATTAGTACATATGATCCCCCTTTTAATCACACTTTCATTATTTATAATAAATTCATCGGCATTATCTATTTACATAATACATGATTCACAAATAATATTAATTACATTTTTTTCATATCAATTTAAAATACAATAGATACATACCATCCATAACCTCAACAGTACCGTATCCTAACGATCAATCAACTTTTATTCAAGATATCTAATTCGAACCTTTAAATTATAATATCATCCTTTTTGTTATAGAGGCTGTTTGTCCTTTCACTTGTTGGATTTACTAGTTTAACTACCATCCAATGCATTATTTCTTGATGACAAAATCTTCATCTTCATCCTTCACGAGGACTAGCTTTTTACCAATTCAACTTCAATAATTCATAATTAATACAAAAAACATAATTTCACAACCAGAGTTTTATCATAACAATTTAATATTATACATAATATTATACAATGTTTCATTAATAACTTGACGAGTCCATAACTTATGCATTTTCACTTTCACACAAGCCACTAATCTAACCACACATTCCTTAGTCATCAATGCTTTTGACACTGCTAGCACCAAAACTAGGTAACTAGCTCTAAAATTAACCTACTTACCAAATCATAAGTTTTTTTCTTAGCCCATTCACCAGGGCACTAGCCATCATTGCTCAAACTAGGTACCAGATTCCCTCCAACAAGAATACTAGCCCACAGCCCGAACGGGGCACCAGATTCCATCCAACAGGAATCGCCTGAATTCTTTCCAACAAGAATACTAGCCTATAGCCCAAATTGGGCACCAGATTCCATCCAACAAGAATCGCCAGTATTCCATCTAACATGAATGCTAGCCCACAGCCCAAACCGGGCACCAGATTCCATCCAACAGGAATCACCAATATTTCATCCAACAAGAATACTAGTCAACAACCCAATCCAGGCACCAGATTCCATCCAACAGGAATCACCAATATTTCATCCAATAGGAATACTGCCCATATCCCAAACTAGGCACCAAATTTCTTCCAACAGGAATACTATCCATATCCCAAACCAAGCACCACACTCCATCCAATAGGAATCATCAGCATTCCATCCAATAGAAATACTAGTCAATAGCCCAACCTAGACACCAAATTCCATCCAACAAGAATACTAGTCAACAGCCCAACTCGGGCACTAGATCCCATCCAACAGGAATACTAGTTAATAGCCCAACCCGGACACCAAATTCCATCCAACATGAATACTAATCAACATAATCTATATATTATAATTCAAATAATAATCAAAATAATTCCACGACATAATAAAAATTTAGACCATGTCAATTAAAATATTTATGGTGCTAGGCACCTACTTCCTTCACAAAATTATTTAAACACATACACATCATCAACATACATGTATAAATTAAGCATTAATAATTTAATCACAATATACCATTAAATTATCACCCTATAGTCATCACATCATTTTCGTTATTACACCTCTAACTCGACAGTCAGTATATTGCCACCATTACATTTTCCTTGACATACACATCCACAATTATATTTATAGAAGATACCATTTATTTAACTCTAACAAGTATTGTAAAAACAAAAGTTCGAGGTGCAAGGCATCTATATAATGCCTAAACTCGCGTAAAAATCTCATACTATTGGACAAATCCTGTTATCTCTCATGTATCATTAAAGATACACATCAAACATGGCTCCACCATAATTGGAAATTCCATTTTAAAACTCATTTAAATTTAACATCACATAACACATGCATTTGAATAATTTTTTTATTTGCTTTCATTACTTGTCTTTTCAGGCTGAATATCCTTAAATATAGCCTAACCATATTTTTATTTTATCTATTCAACCCATCATGTACAACTTTAGTAACTTCACATCCTTACATTTATTTATACTATTGAAACTAATTCATTTTCCTTTACTAAATCTTAAGTAAATTTAACAACATGTTTTCATCATAATTCCACACGCACACCTTAATTTAACATTTTTCTCCCCTTTTATTATCCATTTGGACAAACTTAAAATTCCAAAGAAAAATGGAATTTTCCTCACATTTATCTATTATTTTGAACATTACCCAATTCATTTGGCATCCAACAAATCACAAACCCATATAATCCCCATAACATTAAATTGAATAAACTCAAGTTCAAGATTTCCATTTTGGTCGAATTCCATATTATGATGGTGATTAAGATTCTTTTAAAATTCTTCCAATTGACACTCGACCTAATTTTTTCTATACACATAATACATCCATACATAATTTACCTATCAAATGAATCGAAATGTCATCTACTTATTTCTTCTTCATTTTGCCGAATGCCTTCATTCATGGTGGGGGATGGTTTTATTTTTTATTATTCCAATTAAACCTTTACCCATTCATTTTCATATATATTCTAACCTCATTCAGCTCAAATTTCATAGCAATTAAAACAATTAAACTTATCCCATCATTGATATGTTTAGGCCGAAACTACCCTTAGGATGGCCATGAGGTTTTTTTCTTCAACTTTTATGCAATTTAATCCCTTAACCACACATTAAACACTCCTATTTATCTCATTATTACACAATTTTCATGTTAATTTCAAGCAACAATTCCAAACCCTTTAAGTTAGGTTTGGCCCAAACTTTGTAATAAATGGAGGATATAATTTTCTTCAAGTTTTCTTTGAATTACCACTAGACCCAATCTTTTTTCATGCCTAAAAACATATATCTAACATAATATCAACAAACTCAATATCCCTTCATACAATTTCAAAACTTCCATAACACACTTTACAACACAATCAAATCAATTTCATGTCAAAACCTCAAATTGAGCTTTAGTCAATATTTCTTACCTCTTAATCACAAGGAATCAAAGAAAGAATGGTAGACAATCCAAGCTTTTCTTCATTTTCTTCTCTTCCCCTCTTCAGCTTTCAACTTTCCTATTTTCTTCACCATTTCTCTCTCTCTCTCTCTCTCTCTCTCTCTCTCTCTCCATCAAAATCTTGTGTTTTAATCAACATATCTCTCAAATCACTCATGATTTTCTCAGTTTGAAAGCTAAATCCTTAAAATTTTGGATAAAAATGATAAAAACCCTCATCTCTCCCTTTACCAAACCAGGCTGAAACTTTTAATGGGGGAGGATGAAATTTTTCTTTATTGACTAAAATGCCCTTCATATAATCCTTTAGGTGATTTTTGTGTAAAATACCAACTTTTGACCGAAATAACAAGGCCTTTCTAAAAGCCAAAATTTCTATAATTTAACCTAGGTAAGACAACATGTTAGGAGGCTCCATACAAAATGTCAGATTTGTTTGACAGTTGTCGTACATGTGCAGCGTCGCGGCGAATGTTCCACTTTCAGGTAAGTATTTGGAAATCGAGAAATATAGGGAGACAATGATTCCTTGTCTTTAATTAGTGGAAAGCGGGAAAGGGAGTCGCCACCTAGTATTTTGGTCACCAGGAACCCTAGTTTGTCTCAAAGATCGAGTATGGGGACTGGTTGCGTAAAGGGAAGGTATTAGCACCCCAAATACGCCTTACCTAAGGTAAGCTGCATTGTTTGATTGTCTGAGAAAAAGCTAAGGTGTTATTGTATTTCTAATTGTTGGTTTATCTAAGGTTTAAGAAAAGTCCTTCTCCGTAAGAAGATCCTTATCTTATCGGGTAAAAGCCTATCTGTTCTAATGTCTATAAAAAAAACTACCTTTTTAATATCAGGAATACGTTTTACGTATAAATTCATAATCCCAGATACTAAAAGAAAACAAAAATATTTTTTTGGAATTTTTTAAATATTGACCTAGTTCTCATGGCTCTAATAAACTTGTTATTAAAGCCAAAATACATGCACCCGCCGAAGAAGAAGAAGAAGAAGAAGAAAAGGAAGGGGAAGGAGGTTGACCTGTGGTGGAAGCTTGGTTACGACGAGGAGGTTCAGTCAGTGGCTTAGTAGGCTTCGGTAGAGGGAATGGTGGTCGATATCGGTTGCTGGTGAAGGAAGAAGAAAAGTTGCAAAGGAGAGAGGCTCAGCTGCGTGCTCACTATATGAGGTGGTCAGGCAGTTTCTTGTGATGGAGATGGAGGTGTACAAGCCGGTGGTGACAATGTTGGTGGCTGAACGCCGCGGTGGAGAGAGAGAGAGGTTCTACTGGCAGCAGAAACCGGGTGTTGGAGGTTGGTTTTTTTGTTGTCTTTCGACCAAAATTTCTCTCCCCTTGGAGCATGCAAATCACATCTATTTATAGGTGGTGAAAGAGGGACATTTTGTCTCTTCTAGTGCTAAATGTCGGCCCTTGGTTCGGCCTGAAAGCACTCTAATTATTGCTTTAAAGAAGTAATAATGAACTGCCAGTTTTGTGCAGGAAAATGGCTGGTCGGGTTGGTTATTTTGGGGCGGTGTCGCTGCCTCTGCAGCCTCGATAAATCCAAACGGTTTACACTAGCGTGTAGTAAAGTATCACAGGATTGTTTTCGTGCAGTTTTCATCTAATTTGGGGAAGAAACGAGGCCTTAAACCCCTTGGGAATGAGGCCCCTCAGGTAGCCTCGCTAGAGAAGAAGATGAATAGTAACTTTTCTGCTAATTACACTTTAGTCCTTCAATTTGTGACTTATCTCTAATTACACCCCTGATTGGATTCAAACTTTTAATTCTATTCAATTTCACCCTTGAAGAACTTCAATTCAAGCCCCAGATTTCAGCGCCTATTTCCCTTTTGGTCCTTGGTTTTGGATTTCTTCAATCAAGTCCTTAATTGGCCATAAAACTTCAATATTAATGCAATTAAGCCCCTGATTTGACCAAATCAAGTCTTAAAAATTCTAATTGAACCCCAGAACTTTAATTTCTTCCAATTAAAGCCCAAATTGACTTAAAAATCAACATTTCTTGCAATCAAACCCTTCATAATTTCAATTAAACCTCCAATAAAATTTAATTGAGTCTATAAATATTTGTTTTTGGACCTTTCTTCTTCAAATTGAATTTTCTTTGTCAACAGGGCTCTTCATCTGTAAAAAATATACTGTTAAATTTTAATCTTTGAATTTTTTAGCCTTCTCAACCAATTTCTAGTCATTTTCTAGGCCCTCTGACATCCTCTTCTCACTATTATTATTTTTGGATTTGTTTTGTTTTTAATCCGAATATATTTTTTGATTTTTGGAAGAGAAAAAGTGAATTTGGGGAATAACCCAAAAATAGGTTATGACAGTTGCCCCCCTCTTTACAATGCTTACGATAGAAAGTCTCGTAAGAGATTTTAGATAGTAAGCTTTGTAAAGAAGAAAAAGAAAAAGATAACGGACTCACCATATGATGAATTGTTTTGAAAGCATTTGAGGGCTAGAAAGCGCACTCAAATGGTCGAAAGATTTTCCTGGTGAAATTCAAGGATTTTTGAAATGGTCGAATTGTAATGGGTGACCTACCCAAGTGGAAAAAAGGGAAGAGTGGTCTCATTGTAATGGGTGACCTACCTAGGTGGAAGAATGGTCTCATTGTAATGGGTGACCTACCCAAGTGAAAAAATAGAAGAGTGGTCTAATTGTAATGGGTGACCTACCCAGGTGAATGAATGACCTCATTGTAATGGGTGACCTACCCAGGTAAACATAAAATGCAGAGAATGGTCTCATTGTAATGGGTGACCTACCCAAAACAATGATGGTCTCATTGTAATGGGTGACCTACCCAATTGGAAAAGGAGAAGAATGGTCTCATTGTAATGAGTGACCTACCCAGGTGGAAGAATGACCTCATTATAATGGGTGACCTACCCAGTAAAAAATAAAATATGGATAATGGTCTCATTGTAATGGGTGACCTACCCAGAAAAATGATGGTCTCATTGTAATGGGTGACCTACCCAGAAAAATGATGGTCTCATTGTAATGGGTGACCTACCCAAGTGAAAAAGGGGAAGAATGGTCTCATTATAATGGGTGACCTACCCAGGTGGAAGAATGTGATGTCTTGATGACATGATAAGGCTTGAAGGGAGATGAGGGCTCAAAGGTGCACTCGAAATAAGGTAGGGTTAGGAAATGCACTACCTGAAAGATAAGGGCTCAAAGACGCTCTTGAAAGGAGGTAGGGTTAGAAAATGCACTACTTGAGAGGTGAGGGCTCAAAGACGCACTCGAAAGAAGATAGGGTTGCAAAATGCACTACCCAAGAGATGGTGGCTCAAAAGCACACTAAAAAAAGAGGTAGGGCTCAAAGGCGCACTGAAAGGAGGTAGGATTAGAAAACGCACTACCCAAGAAGTGATGGTGAAACACTGATATGTCAATGATGAAAGCAATGCATGATGATCGATATGCATGTACACTTACCTGAGAAATATAGGTCCCTCCTTTCTTCATGAAGTCTTCCTTTTCTCAAAAGTTTGAGTCTTGGTAGTAAACTTTAATGACCTTTTCGCTCTTGATTACTAGAGTCACATCTTATGATCTTGACCTCTAGAAATGGCTTGATATCCTCATACTTCTTTGTCCTGACCTTTACCTCAAAGGTCAATAGCTTTGCCCTACATTTTGTTTTCTTAGAAAGGAAATCATGGAGTCAGCCCTATCATGTGTTTTTGGGTTACCCCCCCAGCTTGATCATGCCCCCAAGTGTTCAATTTGAGTTTTCTTTAGGGATGGAGCTATATGAAGGAAGATTTGGTCTTTTACAAGGAGTTCGTTTTCATGCAGGTTTTTTTTTTAGAATTTCAAAGCTACACATAAATAAATTTGACATTGGTTTAAAGCAAACTCATTCTGAAGAAATTCAAGTGATTCATATGGACAGGTTTTCATAAGTGATGAAATAATCTTTGTTTTCCTTTTGGTGAAAATGCATAGTGATGTTTTGTTGGTCAAAAAGGGTTCAAGATTCAATCCGAGGGTTTCAAAGAACCAGTCTTCAAAGCATTCATTTTATTTGCATGAATAATAAAGCTTGTTTCGCGTGGGAAAACATTGCCTACCAATCCAGATTGCTTGCCCTTGATCAGAAAGGGCTTGATTAGGCACATAACATAGGCTTTGACTATTGGTTTATGAAGAAAAGAATATTTATAGGCTCAAAAGGTGTTTAAGGCAAGACTAAGGATCACTAGTGCTTGTTCCCTTACCTTTTGTTATTTGAATTTATTTCCAAAATGTTTTATCGTGCCCCTCAGTGTCGGGCTTGGGCTTTTTTTTCCTTTCTTCACTTGGTTGAGCATCATCCTATCAGTTATTTTGGTAAACTCAAATCTTTTGGGCCTTTTGGATTTTTTTCTTCGTGCCCCTACGACTTTGTTTGGGCACCTTTGACCATTGAGAATTTTTTTTATGCCCCCTAGTGTTGTTTGGGCACTTCTAATTATTGAGAATTTTTGTATATCTCTCATAATTGCCTCCCAGTATGGGGTGTGATCCTAGCCAAGGTTATTTTTCTAAAAAAAAACTGTTAGGCCCAAAAAGGAATTGCAAATGATGTATTTTACCTCGTGAAAGGATTATCAAAGATGACCCTTACTCTCTTCAAATGTTTACACTTAGGATCAGTAAGTCTTGCCTTCATGTGAATATGTAAAATGGTTTCTCACTGAAGCTCAGCTTTGAAGTTTTGGGTTCTCCTTCAGGTTTTCTAGGTGTTTGGTTACCTTTCTAAGGGATTACTTGAATTTTCAGAACTTGTTTGTTTGGACAAACACCATCATGATTTTTGTCTTGTACTAAAACTTTGAATTCCTAAAAATCCTTGTGAACATGTGAGATCATGCATGGTTTTGGAAACAACGAATAATTCTTGGTGCAATGGTTTCGTGAGTAAAGAGTGTGCTTATGTAGGTATAAAACAATCACAAAAATAAAGGCACATCATGAACAAAAGAAAACACATGATTTTTTTTTAACAAGAAGGGCTCATTTGATAAAGAAAGTCTTGTGGCGTTATGAGCCAAAATACCAACAAGACTGAAACAAGTTAAAACATACATGATCAAACAAAAGATAATAATAGGGCAGGCTTCATCCCTCTATTTTGGTAAATCTCCTATTAGGCTAGCCTCCCCACAACAACTTTTGATGGGGACAAAAAACTTGGGTCGAAATTCGAGTCATTCAAAATTTATGTTGTCTTTTTCGTACCCTATCTGGACCATCGGTGCTTTCAGATTTCCCGGACATTCTATCGTAGTGTATTTCTGATCTACCACTTTAAACATGATTATGTAGAGGGTTTGTATTCATGTTAGGAGTGTCTTTGAATGTTATCCAACTTGTCTTGATTAATTACAAAAGCTTCCTCTTGAAGGCGTTGCAAGTATGGATGCTATGTCTGGCAACACCAGCATGGTATTCGCAAGTGAGCTCTGGCTTGTACCAGCTAGGGTAAGGTGGCTGTAAAGGCGCTAGAGGTTTGGGAGCTACCTGCCCGATGCTTAATAGCTTCTGGTACATCTCATTCAAGGACAGCGATAATGAAGGTAGTTGTTCTTGGACCCTTTGGTAATTTCCGGTTTGGCTTTTGGCTTGAAATTTTTGGAAATTACCAAAGGGTCCATACCAGTTTTACCATCATTATGAATTTTAAACTAAAATTCATGATATCTGTAGGAACCTTATCCATACTTTTATATTTAATCATTGAGACAATTCTCTTCATTTCACATCATATTCTCTTTTATTTATTTTGCTTAATCATTTTTTTCATCTTGAGTTTTCATTGCTCATCGTGATATTACTTGTTTAGTTTTCTTTATTTACACGGGGTTTTACACTGGGCTATTACAAATTGACTGAGATGGATATTGATTATGTAGTCAATGTAATGATGACATTAGGTTCTTGAATCTATAGATGATGACCATTGTCACCCTTGAAGGACGAACCCGTATTCAATTTACCTTTTGTTTTCCGCAAGCATCACATATTTATTTTCTTTACAAACTCGCATGGTTTTCAATTACAGGTGACATATAGGCCCACCCCTACAAGTTAAACCCTTGAAATCTAAAAACACTTAACTTAGAAAAAAGGCTCATGGAGAACGAAGAAAAGGTATAGTTGGAATCCTAAAAAGGGAGATGAAAAATATAAAGGATGATATTGCTAAGTTTATCGGTTTTACTCGAACAAATCCTAAGATCCAGATCTGGAGAATGAGCTTTTATCCACCCTGCAGTTACTGTCAAACTCGCACCCATATAAACAACTCCCTTCACCTTCATTCCACATATGTTTTAGGCAATTTGCACCTCACCGGAGGCCTAGTTCACTACACCCTTTTCATTTTCTTAAATAGCATAAACTGTGTACCTAAATATTGAAACCTAAAGGCAAATATGATAACAAATGGACATTTTGATAAGTTGTCTGCTATTAAAGAGAGATTAAGGGCTATTGAAGGAACTTATTTGTATAAAAATCGGTGAAACGTACCTGGTTCCAAACATAGAGGTCCCCAAAAAGTTTAAAGTGTCAGAATTTGCTAAATACACCAGTATGTAGTGCCCAATGATTCACCAAATAAGCCTATAAGATATAAAAGTGAGTGATAAGGAATCTATCTAAGAGTACACCTAGAGGTGGCATGGAGTAACTGCTCAGGTAAATTCTCCACTGCTAGAAACAAAGATGGTCATTTTGTTTACCAACACTTTCAAGACACCTTACTTTGTGTTACTGGTTAGAAACACAACCCGACACATTACTGTCATAGTGATTATGGCCGAAAAGGTTGAACAAAGTATCAAAGCATGAAAAATCAAAGGTCTATCAATGAGCTCTAGAATTATGATGGAAATAATAATGGTACCTACTACATTGTCACCACATCATCTTTAACATAATAAGTGGTTGGTATACACTAATAAAAAACATATGTTTTTGGAGAATCTTACCTAAGAAAAAAGTGTGGCATTTGTCAATCTTATTGTTATGGAACTTTTCTTTTCTGCATTTTGTTTTGGGATCAGATCACATATTTTTAAAGAAATATGCCTTGTTTTTTTTTTAATCTTTTTATTGTTTTGAAATCAAGAGATGTTTTTGTGGAGGTAATATTTAGCATTTTATTATTGTCTGCGATTGGATAAATATACAGGTAAAAATATTTGAACCCTAAGGTGTGCCATAAAACACACTAAAAGGCAATTCCTACCCTTTTGAGACTCATAAAATTGAACCTCATAAGTGATCCCATGGCGGTATTTAAAACATTATGACCAAATTGGTTTTGTAAAAAACCCTTGCCAAAATAATCCTAAAAAATTAAATTTACCTTTTGATTTCATAAATAATTAGATGTTTGCTCAAAACAGTGTTTATACACCCCTTTCATAAGGTAACAAATGAATCATTCATATAATTATCATTCTGAAGTGACCCAAATTTTTTGAACTAAAAGATATAAAATGAAAATATGTAGTTACCGTTACACTATGTCTATTGATCCAAGTTTCAGATGCATGCATAATAGCATATAATGGATTTAGTAGTTATAGACTCCAAAACATAGTTCTTTGCTAATCTAAATCATTATACTAGATAAGGACAAAATTTATCAGTTATAACCGCTAGCGCTTGAAATGATGGAAGACCTTTTTTTTTCCTTTCATGTTCTAAAAATATTTCCTTTGTGGTCCCTATTTGAGCCTAAATAATTTTTTTTTCATAAAAATCTTGACTAGAAACACACCCCACATTAGAAAAAATGCAAATGCCAAATTTAGATCAAGAGTTGATTATGACTAGAATTATACTGCAAACTAGGGGCAAATGAAAATTTAAATATCAAGAGTTAAGAAAAACCGTGAAAAAAAAGCAAAAGAGCTCAAGAAATTCAAATGCTAAGGGCATGCCTAAAAGAAAAACAAAAAAACCAAGTCAAGGCGGATTCGCTTTAAACCAATATACATGATAATTGTTAGAAAAACACAAGAGTTTTAGTAATAATCAAACAAATAAACAATACAACTTACTTTAAATAGGGTGTATTAGGGGTGTTTTTACATTTGCGATAGAAGAAGTAATGTATATTTTAGTAGAATTAAATGTTTTAAAGAATACAATTATTGTAAAAATAAAATAAAATTATAACTCTACCCTAATTCACTTATCTACGTGTTTCGTCCTTTAAGGTCGTAGGTTTAATCTTGTACTGAAGGACATAGAAGAAGGAACGAACGGTATTCTTCAACTCATCAATCAATTCTTTCATTTATGTGATAGGCCTGCATTTAAGATGAACATTTACCATAAATTAAAGGTATCTTATATTATTAGATATGTTATTATAAAACATGCTTTAGTTAAGGAGTTATTGATACTTCAAGTGCAAAATGATGATATAAAACCTTGATAAAAATGCACTTTTAAGTACTAATCAGCCACCAACAGCCTCCACTAGCCTCATGTCATCCTCCCAAACCACCAGGCAGCCTCCACCGTTGCAACCACTAGTTTTAGAACATGAAAGGAAAAAAAAGGTCTTCCATCATTTCAAGCGCTAGCGGTTATAACTGATAAATTTTGTCATTATCTAGTATAATGATTTAGATTAGCAAAGAACTATGTTTTGAAGTCTATAACTACTAAATCCATTATATGCTATTATGCATGCATCTGAAACTTGGATCAATAGACATAGTGTAAGGGTA
>Ga0307515_10002053_pt1 | contig 44396 bp, 44 predicted proteins | sample 17_EM_MG_FD_194513 | JGI IMG/M metagenome (GOLD analysis project Ga0307515, IMG submission 194513) | Populus trichocarpa ectomycorrhiza microbial communities from riparian zone in the Pacific Northwest, United States - 17_EM | ecosystem: Host-associated > Plants > Roots > Unclassified | place... | reverse complement strand
ATGCAATTCTTTGTGGGAAAGTTTCAATATCCGGCCGGAACTTTAATTTTGGGCCTAGATGGACTCACAACATCTGGTCGGAGGATGTTGTGCTCATTTGACAGTTCCAACTTCCGGCCGGAGAATTAAGATGTACCTAGCAGAAGCATGAAAGTGTCTATTCGGAGGACTGAGTTCAACGCCGGTAGAAACTATCATCTTCCGGCCGGAAGATTCAATACTACCTGGTTGGGCGAAATTGTCAACCTCCGGTCGGAAAACGCAATTCTTGTTGCCAAAGTTTCAACTTTTCGAGCGGAGAAGTGACATCTACCTTGCAGAACCTGGGAGCTATCTACTCGAAAGGCTTAGTTCAACGCTGGTAGAAACTGACATCTTCTGGCCGGAAGATTCAATGCTACCTGCGTGGGAGAAATTCTCAACTTCCGGTTGGAGCATGCAGTTCCTCTTGGGAAAGATTCAACTTTCCGGCCGGAGAATTGAGATCTACCTAGCAGACTCTGGGAGCTTTCTAGTCGAATGACATAGTTCGATACTGGTAGAAACTATTATCTCCCGGCCGGAAGATTAAATACTCTCTGCCTAGAAGAAATTCTCATCTTCCGGTCGGAGAACGATGCAATTTTTTGGGAGAAATTTTCAACTTCCGGCCGGAGGATTCACAGACTTCCATCTTCTGGTCGGAGGATGTAGTTCTAGTGTCAAAAGTTCCAACTTTCCGGTCGGAAGTGTAGCCTTAACCTCAACCCAGCCACTGAAACTCTGGCTATAATGCTATTCTGAGTCTGAAATTTTGTTAGCAGCTTCTCTTGATACTTATCTCCAATGCCTTTTAATTATTTTTTCTCTCCAATTTACTATTGTGGATATATTATGCTGTATGTGAATGTGTATGTTGCAGGCTGGCGAGATTTTTTTTGGTGTGGGTGGTGCAACCAGAATTAATCCCAATGAGGAAGGAGTAGTTCACACCCCGGAACTGAATGCTATGGTAGCAGGTCAGATCCCTGTACTGAATGCTATGGCAGCAGGTCAGGATCCCTGTACGTGAATGCTATGGCAGGTCAGACCCTTGTCAGCACCCCCTGCAACTGAATGCTATGGTAGTGTAACGTGAATGCAACCCATAGCATTCAGTTGCAGGTTGCAAGACCTGCACTACTCCATAGACCTAGTCAATTTTAGTATCATATTGTTTGAATATACTGTCCAGTGAAAATACTAACTTGTTGGTAAATGTTACTCGACCTGTCCAAGTACAATTATGCTTTTGAGAACTGATACTTCAGTTGTTCATTTAATTCGACTGTGAATACTATTATCAGTTGATAATACTGATTTGAACCTTGTAGTAATGAGTATCTGAAATGAATTGTATTGTCATTCCACTCTAACGCAGGAATGTAGCTAACGACTAGAACTGTTGCGGCTAGCAAGCAACCAAGCACGTAAGGTACCTTACCATCTCATCACCAGTTGCATTATTTTGTATTTTCCTGCATTCTCCTTCTCAAAATTAACACCCACTCAACTTATAATGGTATCCTCAGTCGGAGATTCTGTTAGTCACTTGATTTCAGGCATATCCTTATAGTCATGAATTTAGTATTTCTGCCCGATGTGGATTTCTAGACACAGAGTACCAGGCTGTGAGTGGAACCATCCATGCTGGCAAGCTATATTTTTGGGTGGGGTACCACATTGTCATATTACCTGTCACATTTTTTGTATTTTCTTTCATCTTCCTCTGCCAAATATGCCATAACTCAAGAAGTAATACTATTCTCAGTATGAAACTTCATTTGCAGCTTCTTGTAATACTTATCTATCATGCCCCTTATTCAATTTCACTCTCTATTGTAGGATTGTAGATAAATAGTACTAGATGAAAAAGAACCACTTTCAGATGCCAAGACATATTCTTGGTGTGGTACCACACCTTCTCTTCACCTGTCGCATTTTTTGGTATATTTATCCCTGTTCACCTGTATTGTTCACAACTACTCCACAAATAATGCAATTAGGAGTCTGAAATTTTGTTATTGGCTTCTCTTCATACTTATCTTCAATCCCTTTTGATTATTTTTTTTCTCTATTGTGACATTGTGGGGATATACTATTGTATGATGAAGGGTCTCATCAAGGCTGGCGAGAATTTTTAGTGTGGGTGGAGATATAGTATTAACCCTAGATAGGCAGGAGTAGTTCACACCCCTGAACTGCATCCTATGGCAGCAGGTCAGATCCCTGTACTGCATTGTATGGTAGCAGGTCAGGACCCCTGCATGTGCATCCTATGGCAGGTCAGACCCCGGTTTCCACCCCCTGCAACTGCATCCTATGGCGTGTAACGTGTATCCCACCCATAGGATGCAGTTGCAGGTTAGCTCACCTGCACTGCTCCATGGACCTAGTATCTGCAGAACCTCCATTGAGGATGAACTCAAATATTGAATGTCCGCCGAATCTGAAGAATCAACTGTCATCCAGTCGAAAGTGATGAGGATAGCGCACCTGAAAGCATTTCGGACACTGAGGATTAGCTTAACTGGGATGGGGACTTAGACAATCCAAATGACAGTGAAGATGATTTCGCAGCAGACATTCAATCTGATATGGAGAAAGACAATAGCATCAAGGATTCGGAAAGCCCAGAGCGGCAGGATGTAAGCGCCGCGCCAAATGTTCCCGGATTCAATCGGCCTACACAGAAATCAAAGAGACCGGTTGAAAAGGTGTTGATGACAGTCAGTGCAATCGAAACGAGGACGAATAGGGGAGTGAAGACAAAGTAGGACAGAATTCCTCGATATTTTACCACCTTCTTCATGTATTTTGACTGAGAGTTGTAGTTAGAGATATATTATGGGCGAATAGTGAGCAGAAGATTGTAAATATCGGTTGATAAACAGATGTATAGCAGGCGCTATGAAGCTTTTGGCAAGATACATAAATTTCAGTTGTGTGGGAGCAAACAGTGCAAGAATGTTACTACACTCGGCTTTGCCTCAGGGCCAAGTCTCGATCTGTCAGAAAGACTACCAATATATTCAAATCATGATGAAAACTATTATCGATGGCAGCAGATGTTGAATGGACAATACATCAAAATCTGCGTCAACAGAGCGTCAACGATTTGTTGTTTTGAAAGTACGGTAATTCAAGAGCGATTCGGTTGCAGTGATGCATGCCTGATGTATTGGCATCTGTTCTAGGCAAATCAGACAGCAATGCAGTCACCGCCCCTTCATGAGAATGAGCGTCAATGGCGCATCAACAATTTTTCGCATCGAATCTTGGGTAATTTATGTTCCGACTAGTTGCAGACCCCCATTTTTCAGATATTGGCAGTCTTTACTGGGAATAACTACACTGATATGCTCCCTGCCTCATTCTGAAAATGTGCGTCAACGGAGCGGCAATGATTTTCCGCTTCGCATGTTGGGTAATTTATGTTCCAATTGGTTGCAGATATCCATTTCTGAAATATTGGCAGCCTTTACTGGAAAAACAACAGTGACATGGTCCCTGCCGCATCCTGAAAATGAGCTTCAACGGAGCGTCAACAATTTTAGTTGTTCCATATTTGGTAATCAAGGCATCACGCGGATCTTCACGTTCATAACGGAATTATTGACAGCCCTGGTGTGCAAAAATACAATTCATCAAAGGTAAAACACCGATTCCAAATTCATCGATATTGCAAGCTGGAAAGCATGCAAACACACATTATTGGTTGTTGAAAACGTGATTTTGAAAAGATATTATTAAAAAACTCCAAAAATATGAACTTTATATGAATCTATGGATGGACCTGCTGGGCAACCCACTGACAACCCGCCCAATTCTGACTGGTTGGGAGTGTTCCATTGAACCGTACCCGAATTGACGATTCAGGTATATTAACAACCCGAACCGCCAATTTGGCGACGGTTCGGTATGGACCCGGACCCAGACCCGAAGTGACGGTCCGGAACCGTTGCTAACACTACCAATACTTTGTCCAATTGCGTCCAAACACAGCATCATCCAATTCCAGGCCTCCTCCGTATACAGCGGCCTCTGTCCAATACGTATTCCAAGCGCAGGGAACGTCTGCCTGTTCCCAACAATAAGCAGGCAAGATGAGATTGTCTGCCTCAGAATTGAATAATTCTTCGATACTCTCAAAGGCGTTTAAATGTTCAGGTTTGGAAAGGGAATGACGAGTTGCGGCGAGGTCCAACCCGTTCGTTCGGGAGATACAACTACTGTCGTACTCTCGCATTCGGATATGGGGATAGGTGGGTATTGCCGGATATCGAATCCGATAAGTTGTGCAACCTCGTCAACGCAGTGGTCACAAACGTGAATCCACGGATGATTCGGTCCGGGGTATACCCCGCAGGTTACAGAGCAAGGTTTGTTACAGTACTCACAGCCATTCAAAGGGTGCAGGCACATTCAAATTCACAAGGTCGTAGCTGCACAAGTAGCAAATTGAGATATAACTGTCTGTGACTTCGCCGTAATACCAAGCAATATCAAAACATGGTGTCAAACAATGTTTACAGTACATTCGATATCAGGTACGTTTATAAGGGACTTGTTCTAGTGTACCGGGCGGTGTCGGACGTAGGTGATACTGAGAACAATGATGAAAGATCAGAATCCGAACACGACCCTTCGAGGTTCGTATCGAGGGAATCAAGACAGAACAACAATCAAGGCGGGGTCAAAGTCATGCTTGCTTTGCTATACAAGAGAACGAGTAAAGAGGGAAGACAAGGAAATCCTCCAACCATAACAACGTGTCCTTATATACACTTCATCTACCATCCTCGAATCATTCCTCATGCTCCGATGTACCATCCGGATATCCAACCATGATCGTACACACCACCAGCACAACTCTTATCGCTACAACCACGCCACATCGTCCGACATCGCAACACCTCAAACCACTTCCTTATCATATCATATTATACCGCCACCATCTCCCAACATTCCTACACCATCTCCGCATCTATCGATGTCTCCACCTTGCCGTAACACGGATCCCTCTCTGTCCGCCCAGTACTATTTCTTAGTACCCCCCGATCTATCACTTGCAGCTTGAGCCCTGACAGCGACACCTGTTTCTCCATACACCTGCTGTCCCCCAGTGCATTTTCATCATCCCTGTATCTCTGTCTACCCACCGTCGCTACGTACTCTGCCAAGCTGGGTAGCGGTGGTGGTGAGAAACAGATGTTCCCGCCACACTGATCCTCAGTAGCAGGATATTTTAAATTCTGATGGGCCTGCCACTACCAGCATCAAATGTAGCAGGTGTGAGGACGACAATACTGAGGAAGACAAATATGTGAGCTACTTTCTCAAATGGCTCGGCCTCAACTCAGACTGCAAAGCAATGATGTACTATGAGACAATGATGTTGGCACACTATGACAGAGCAATGGGGAACAAAGCTGTACCTATTTTCCAACAGGCAGTAAATGCAGACGCCAAGAGGTTTATAGAGGCCCAGTCAGAAATATCAGCAGCTGTATATGCGATGCCTTAGTCGATAGTTTGATTGAATACTCGGCATGCCGACACATCGTACTCCGAAAATGGTCAATGAAGAATCAATGCAAACACCGAGAGTGGCAAGAGAAAGCAGCTTGCCCACGGAGTGAAAGCGTTTTTGTTTTTCCTTTGAGTTTATGGTTTTCCTTTGGGTTTATGTTTTTCCTTTGGCTTTAGGAATTTCCTTTGCATTAATAATTTTCTTTCAAGTTCATGCTTTTCCTCTGCATGTGCATTTCTCTCTTTCCATTGCGTTTTCATTATTCTTATGTACTTTCGGATTTGCATATCCCAAAGTGAACAGGAGTGCATCACCCCAAGTGACAGGGTGAAGTTGTAGCGGGAAAATTGGTTTCCTACAACCACTGCCACTCAGCTTGGCAGAGAACTGAGTGATGGTGGGTGTATGGATATATCTGGATGACGGTTAGGGTTAGCAATGGTTCCAGGTTACCCAGCTTCGGTCCAGGTTGGAACCAGAAATGAGACCAGTCTGTGGTAGAAACCGCCAAGGGAACCAAACGGGGAGACTAGGGCCAGGTTGTTACCCGGACAGGACAGAAAACTGGTGGTCTTTGGCCGGGTTGGAACCGAACTGTGGTTCCATTTTGAGTGTCCTACACTTCAGGCTCCAATTAAGTTTTTCAGTTCTTAACATATCACAATATTGTCTATACGTAAAGCATGCGGTGTCAGGAGCTCATTCATCGCCTAGTCTTCAAATTGCACTCCGATTAATATTCCTTGTGTCACTATGAAATAACACTGAAAATCACCCCCAAACTCCGGGTTTTCAACTGCTATACCACGTATGTTGTTCTGATTGACAATCAGATCCCAGCTGGTGCAAGAGCCGCTGAATATGCATAATACACGTATAGATTATGTCATGATACCATATGAATCCAAAAACTTAATTGGAGCCAAAATGCTGGGCTTGGAATTGCCGGGTTTTCCAGTAGAAACTGGCCCAAAAGCAACGGTCCAGGTTATTCATATGCTATGACCCATTACAACAGTTCAGTTCTAGTCCCAACCCTAACCCGGAAACGTTTCTAACACTAGATGAAGGTGACGGGCTGGATGATGTAGGTATACAGAGAAGCAGGGGTAATGAAGATGAACTGAGCGATTGGGAGTATATATTCGGGAGACTCAAGGGTCGATAGATCTCATCTCATTGTACAACAAATTACATACATTAACTTCTGGACTCAAGGCTCGCTCTGTCTGCGATTTTGTGGATCCTCATGGCCGGGTAGTATCATACCTTCTCACCCTCTTCCTATGCTCCTTGAGTAGTGTTAGCAACTGGTCCAAATTCCCGGGTCGGTTCTGGACCATGGGCACTGGTCTAACCACACGAATAACCCGGCCCATTGGAAATCGGCCGGTTTTGCCACCAAAAACCCAGCATTTCAACACCACAACTTTGCCTCAAATCGAGTATTGGAGTTCTCATCGTTTCATGACATGATCAGTATGTAGATTGTGCAGTTCTAGCCGCTCTTTCACCTCCCGTTCTCAGATATGTGATCTGACCAATACTCGTTGAGTCGCAATCGAAAACCCGGTAATTTTGCTGAAAATTTGGTTCTTTTTCACCGCCACTCAATGAATATCAGTCAGATCGCAAATCTGAAAATGGGAGGTTCAAGTGCGGCCATAATTGCACAATCTACGTACTGATCATGTCTAGTTTCAGCAATGGTTCCAGGTTACATGTGCAAAAGTGCAAATCGACTATAGACTGCGTTACGTGCACACGCTCACAGGCGCAGCTCATAGCACGCTTCCCATGGACCCCTGCGCAACGCGCAGCCTACAGTCATATATAGTCGACTCATATAGATGTGCGCATGTACCTATGGTACTATATACGTCTGGCGGACGGAGATGGACCAATACCAGTCTTCGCTCCTATTCCGGTCCTGTACACTATCGCTGAGAGTCCGCTTGAGAACCTGCTTGAGCGCCTGCTTCAGCTCCTGCTTGAATGCCTCTTTGAAAGCCTGAGTGAGAGCCTTCTTGAGAGAGCCTCGCTTAGGGAAGAGTAGAGTTTTCCTCCACTGGAAGCATTTGGCCGATGGCAAACTCTGAGTTTGTGGAAGCTTTGGCTAATAGAAGCCTCTAAGTCCGTGGAAGCTTTGGCTAATGGAATGCTCTAAGTCTGGAAGCTTTGGCTAATGGAAGGCTCTAAGTCTGAAGAAGCTTCGATGCTAATGTTGACGTAGCCAACCTACTTGTCTAAGTGCTTCTGGTACTATGATCACCATCACTGACACCATCACCATCGCCGTCATCGCCATCGCTATCATCGCCATCGCCATCATCACCATTGCCATCATCACCATCGCCATCATCACCATCAGCCCTGGCCCAAATGCGCACACATACGCCCACAATCCGTGGGAAGCAAGCAGCAGATTTGGCTGGACAATCTGAGTCGGAGATCTGCTATCCCCAAGATCCAATTGTCTACCATTCCTAGAAGATCTAAGACTGCAATTTTCAACACCATGGTCGTGAGGCATCGGGAGATTTCGTCTCGGTGTGCAAGCTAAAGATACGATTGACACTATGATATAGACCGACATCATAATTTTGGCCGCCCGCCACCAGCTACCTGCCACCTGCCACATGCCACACGCGACCCACCAAACACTGCTTGCCACCCACTGAACACTGCTCACCACACCCAAGCTGCCTTACGCCTCCCGGTCCCTGGCGTCTGCAACTCATCAAGTCTCTGGATAGAGCATGTAGGAGCATATTCGGGAGGAGTAAAGTTTTCCACAGGAAGCTTTGGCCGATGGAAAACTCTGAGTTTGTGGAAGCTTTGGCTAATAGAAGGCTCTAGGTCTGTGGAAGCTTTGGCTAGTACACAGCTCTTGGTCTGTGGAAGCTTTCGCTAGTAGATGGCTCCAAGTCTGTGGATGCTGGCAGCAGATTCCGCTGGAAAATCAGAGCCGGAGATCTACTCTCGCCAAGTTCGAATTGTCTGCCGTTCCTGCGGAATCTAAAGCTACAATTTTCACCACCATGACCATGAGGCATCATGAGAACTTGTCACGGTGCGCACACTAAAGATAAGGTTCAGACTATGTTATCGACCGACGTCATGATTTCAGCCACCACCACCCACCTCCAGTTGGAATCCCACTCAACACCAAGCCCGAGTCCGCCCGATGGCGGAGCGGACAATCTGGCCTTGTCATTCTCTATATAGAGAGATCACTGCAGTAGAGAGAACGATATTCCTTTTAGACTTTCTCACAGCGCCCGCTACCATTTCCCACACCTCCTGCCACCCGCCTCCCGCCACTCGCCTCCCGCCACCCGCCTCCCGGTGACTGGTGCCTGCAACTCAGCAAGTCTCTGGATCGAGCACCCCAGAGTATACATGGAAGCATACAGTCAAGTGAGATTGGGAGTGTACTTGAGAGCGTGCTTGGGAGTGTGCTTGAGAGCGTCTTGAGAGCTTACTGGGAGCGTACAGTCAAGCAGGCTGGGAGTGTGCCATCTAGTGCAATTCGGAGCGTCCTTGAGAGCATGCGCGGGAGTGTACTGAGATAGTAGTCGGAGGTGTGCTTGGGAGCGTACTCTGAGTGTACTTGGGAGCGTACAGTCAAGCAGGCTGGGAGTGTGCCATCGAGTGCACTTGAAAGAGTCTTTGAGAGCATGCCCGGGAGTGTACTTGAGAGTGTCTTGAGAGCTTACTTGAGAGCGTAACTCAAGCAGACTGGGAGTCTGCCATCGAGAGCAATTGGGAGTGTACAGTCAAGCAGGCTGGGAGTGTGCAATCAAGTGCAATCAGGAGTGTACTTGGGAGCGTGCAATGAAGTGCATCTGGCAGCTTGCTTTCAAGTTTGTTGTATGCAATATGATGTATAGTATCCAGCGCACAAAATTGCATGCGTATCGTTGTAATGTAGTCGACATGTAGGTCCATAGAGCATTCATACTGCCACGCGTCAAATATGCTATGAAGAACCGTCCCAAAAACAGCTTCTCTATGAGTTATGCGTCGCATGAGGTTAGTTTTCCCTGTGTACCCAGCTGCGGTCTGGGTTTGCACCTATTCAGATGCCCCTGTTCAGTTCCAGACCCGTCCAAAAACCCCACCCCCTAAGTCTTGGCAGGTTGTTACCTGGTCTGGACATAAACCCACGGTTTTTTGGCTGGTTTGGAACCAGGCCGCAGTTCCAACTTGGTAGTTCCTACAACTTTGGCTTCAATCAAATATTTGAGTTGGAATCGTATCATAACATGATCAGTACGAAGATTGTGCAGTTCTAACTGCTTGTTCACCTCCGGCTTTCAGATTTGCGATCCGACTGATATTCTTTGAGTGATTGTGAAATATGGGCACATTTTAAGCAAAATTAGCAGGTTTTCTATAGCAACTCAACAAATATTGGCCGGATCACCAATCTGAGATCTGGAGGTGAAAGAGCGGCCAGAACTGCACAATCTACTCACTGATCATGTCACAATACAATCAGGACTCAAATACCTAATTGGAGCCAAAGTTGTGATGTTGAAATACTGGGTTTTTGGTGGTAAAATCGGCCCAATTGCAATGGTCCGGGTTTTCGTGGGGTGAAGCCCATTGCAACGGTTCGGTTCCAGTTCCAACCCTAACTTGGAACCGTTCTATTGGGTTAGAACCATTCCTCACACTAATCATGTCACCTTACGATGAGTACTCAAATTCTCAATTGGAGGCAAAGGTCTGGGGAACTGTAATGTTGGAACTGCAGTCCGGTTCCAACCCTGCCAAAAACCCGCAGGTTCATCTCCAGTCCGGGTAACAAACCCGCCAAGACAAAGCGGGTTGGGTTTTTGCCCGGGTCTGGAACCAAACCAAACCAAACCGCCAGCCAAAAACCGGTACACAGGCGCGTTACCCAGGCCCATTGCTAATACTATCCATGAGCCAAAACCACTCTTTCTAACAACTTCCCTTCGAATGGCGTGAGATGTGCAGCGGAGTGTAGATACAGTGCTCTGTTCGTTCTAGCTCTGTTGTTTCACCACAACGCATGGCCACTTTCCAACATATCACTCAGTTGGCTCCTGCCACACCATATGCCTTCCCCTGGCTGCCTACCAGGCTAGTTACCAAGCTGACCCTCCTTCCCTTTTACCAAATGTTCTTTGGATATATATTCCCCACTTTAAATGTAGAGTAGAGTAGATTGTTTCATTTGCAGGTGGAAACAAAGGCAGTGTGGTAGTGGAGAAGGCATTAAATCCACCATACAGTGTAAGGACTGCAATGAGGCTTTGTGTTTCACACCCAAACAAAATTGTTTTTATGAATTTCACCATATGTAGTGTGTTTTTATCTATTCTGGGGGCATTTGGCTGGATTATGGTTGTGTGATGTGGATTTAAAAAGGGGGCCCATCTATGAGCCCAAACCCGGTTTCTAGCAAAGGAATAGTCAATTTGCACTTTTGTTGATGTACTCAGAACTGTTCCAAACTGTATCTATACTATTCAAAACTTCAAATCAGTATCCTACATCAGTCTTGCTCTCAATAGCAGCGGACTGTACTGAGCTCAGCTGCAGACCAGATCCATTCGGACGTCAGCATCATTAGCTAGACAGATACATGGTCACATGCAATTTGTCCAGAGTTGATAAGCCGCCATAAAAGAATTCATATGTTTGGCCAATGCAGCCAATCTTCGTGTGCTTGCCTAGGTGCCTGTGTTAAGAGAGTTTCCCCAGCTTCATCAACTCACCAACTATCCACAGTCCATCGATAGACATATCGGTACACGCACACATAGGCGTCTCACCGGATTCCACACTCTGTACCATGAAACAAGTTACACAGCCGCTACTGCCTACCTTTTCAAGCGGTTGCAGCTACAGCCATTCTAAATATAGCGCGGCGCAAGATGGGTCGTCAAACTTCTTTAGAGCCCCTCCTCTACAATCTAAATGCTAAAGCCCGCCCAGATACTTCTTAGTGCTCGTTCTGATATGTAGCTCTCATCTTGTGCAGTCAACACACGATTCACTAACAGTAGCAGTTCTGACATTTGTTCAATCGTTGTAATTGATGACTCTGGACGAAAGGTACAAGTTGGTAACTTTTAGTGTCTTCGCTCGTACATGATGAAATAGGCTCATAGCAACCAACCCCCAAAGTATTTAATCAAGCCACAGTTGGAATCATCCTTCTCGCCAACCTATCCGCATGCACATTCTCTTCTCTGCGGACATGATACCACGCAACCTGAACTCCGACCTTTGCCAGTTCTCTCACTTCCCCAATCACCTCCATGAACTCCCCCGAATTCGCAATCGCCTTTCCCTTCTTACTCTCCAGTACACCTGTCGCCGCATTCTCCGTCCAATTCGGCAAGTGCTCGCACATGCATTCGACGAGGTAGCTCGAGTCCGTCACCGCAACAAGCCGGAAATGCATGGCGTCGCGATCGCCTCCGGCAGCGGCGCACAGGGTTTGCCGTGCTGGGACCACTTGGCTGCGTACCGTGCGCAGCGTGCGAGCAGCCGCAGTGAGTTCGGCTTTCTGGCTCGTCGCGCGTCCTTCCGGAGGCGACGGTAGGGCTTCGCTGATGTTGTAGCGGGAGTCGGAGCCAAAGTAGCCTCCTATGCCGGCACGGGCGTCGGAAGAACCGTTGCCAGGACAGGCGCCGTCGAGCCAGACGACCAGGGAGCGCCCAGTGCCTGAGTATTCGTGGAAGAGCGTATGATGGGAGGGATGACTGCGAGCGGCAGAGGTGCCCTTCTCCCCAACCAGCCAGGTCAGGCCGCACGGTTCGCAAAAGTGGTATGTTGGCCGGGTGATGGTGGATGTTCTGGTTTGCCAGTCCTTCCGGAATTTCGCCCCTGGTCCAACAATCTGTTCGTCGGATTGGGGGAGGAATCTAGCGGTCGATCCCGATAAGACAAAGACTTGATCGTCGTTGACTGGGTCATGATTTCGTTGCTCGCCGCCATCGTCGTCGTGGTCAACTGGGGCATGATTTCCTTGCTCGTCGCTATCGTCGTCTTCGTCAAAGGTGTAGTCAACGCAGCAGGAGTAACAAATCCGGCGATGATGGTCGTAGCATACAGCCTTGCCGTTGGGAAGGTAATCGATGATCTCGCGACGCTTAGGAATAGGGTCCATCTCGGGAGCTGTTGGCTGGTTGTGTGGGGATGTCGAGGATGAGTCCAGTAACGCCCCACTGATAGCGAGCGCCAAGAAACCGAAGACGTATGAGGTCGAGTCCAAGGAGGATGGGTTCGCTTGCTTTCCGTGTCCATAACTCCAAGAACGCTCTTAAACAAACTAAGTCGGTATAAGACGCTTTAGGAGTTGTAAAGTCACAGCTCGTGCCGCGCTTCTTTTCTCTTAAGGTTGGGAAAGGGAGTACGCTGAACGAGATTCTGCTGACGGCTAGAATATGTCGCTGTCAACTGAGGCTCCCAATCATGCTGTGTCACTCGCTTTGTCACCCGAATGCAAATCCGCCGTTTTAGCCATATGCCAATCGCACATATCTGGTGTAGGCCAATCGTTGGCATTCATACATGCACTAACGTATGTGACCGGGTAACCGCCCATAACAGGGTTCCCGACCAACTCGGCCGATCACTCGGCCGAATACTCACACCAACCTTTTCACCCACGAACTTGAACTTGTCAAACCACAACTCTACCATGGGTCAAGTAAAGCCCCGGAAGTCAGACTCTGAGTGTGAACAATCTATTCATCTTGCAAAAAAAGACTATCTTGCTGGTATTGAACCTTCAATTTGATCTGCTGCTTGTACCTATGGTTTACCATATTCATCACTGCGTGATCGCCTGTGAGGTACACAATCTGCTTTTGTGGCTCACCACCACCAACAGCTCCTGACAGACCAGGAGGAGAAATCAATTGTCCGCTTTTGCAATACCTTAGATGACTATGGCCATCCAGTCAATATGCAAATTCTAAGTGGATTTGCAAAATCCATGTTACCAGTCTCCAAACGCAGGGAAGTGGGAAAACACTGGGCTACACGCTTTCTAAACCGTCACCCTGAGTTAGCAGCAAGATTTAGTCAGCGCATGGACCGTCAAAGAGCCAATGCAAGTGATCCTGCAATTATTAAAGACTTTTTACGCAAGGTAATTATACTCCATTACAATTGAACTTGATACTAACTTAAATAGCTTGGAAAGCTCATTAGAGAACTAAAAATTAGACCAGAGAATATCTACAATATGGATGAGAAAGAATTTCTACTAGGCCAAGCACTAAAGGTCAAAGTGATTGTTTGCCGAAGAGAGCGAAATTCCCACTACTGTCAAGATGGGACTCGGGAAATGGTTGCAGTTATTGAAACAGTTTCAGCAGATGGTCGAGTACTTCCACCTATGTTCATTCATAAAGGTTCTGCACACTTAATGAGGTGGCATGCTGGGGTTCAGAAGGAGGAGAAAGCAACATTTGCATGGTCACCAAAAGGTTGGACTAACCGGGAACTTGGATTAGAGTGAGTGCAACAGAACTTCAACTGCTACAGCAGTAGCAATATGTAAGCATCATCTTTTTACCTCAAGACTATATTACTAATTGCACCTAGTTTGCAGACATGATGGTGAGCACCGCCTGCTAATTCTAGATGAACATGCTTCCCATTGTACTGTTGAGTTTTACCAGTACTGTTTGGACAATAATATCCACCCACTTTGCCTACCTGCCCATTCTACACACATCCTTCAACCACTGGATGTTAGTTTATCCAGTCCACTGCAGCGAGCATACAGCTCAGAACATGATCTCTGGATGAGGCGCGGAGGTAATGCCATAAAGAAAGGCCAGTTTTATAAGTACTGCATCTGATCTTTATGATAACATAACACTATATATTCACCTGATCCCAGACTTGTGACACGTGCAAGGAGCAGTATATACACACCAAAGAACATCTGTAGCGCCTTCATGGGTACTGGAATCTGGCCTTACAATCCTCAACGAGTTTTGAGTCGCGTATCACCAATGATCACTCGCTCCGGCTCGGCAAACTCATCTCCAGGTGCAACCCCACGAAATTCGAGAGCCATCAACCACCTACAGCGTACTGCTATGCATCTAGTAAAGGGAAATACACCTTCCTCCCTTATGCTAAAGCATATTTTGGACAGCTTGGGAGATGTGCAGAGGGTGCAATTGCAGATAGAGAACTGGAGGGAGAAATGCTGAGAAACCTGCGCTCTCAGGCCAAAGATCTATCTGCTGCATCAGCTAAGGACCGTCGCCAGCTCACTAAAGCTAGGGTAATCACTCAGGAGGATGTAGTCCACTTCAGGGAAGAGAGAGAGCAAAAGGAAGCAGAAAAATCTGCTAGAGCAGAAGCTAGGAAAAGGAAGCAAACTGCAACTGCTAGTAAAAAGATAGAAGGTTTAAGCGCTACCAGTAATCGGGAGAAGCAGCATAGCATGGTCAAGTGTGCTGGTACAAATTTACAGAAGGCTGGGAGTGATGAAGAAGAAGACCTGGTTGATGAAGGGTGGGTTATGCCCCATCGCCTCTCCTCAGAGTTCTATATAGAATGCATCTCTTTAACGTACCCCACAGCCTGCGATGAAAATAGATATCCCGACATACCAAACGACGTTGATCTAGAGATGTGTCATGAAATTGGACGCTAGTTTACCACTAGTTGACCTCAGTTGAAGCATGACGTATAGGCCTAGATGCTCGAAACAGCCGTTCCCTCTTCCACTTGAAAGGAGCTAGATACTATGTAACCTACGCGCTTCGCCTTCAGCATCAACAGTGGTTTACCTTCTAGCCCACTACTCCACCGAGACCGGATCTTTTAACATCTCTACTACAAGCTATCGCATATTTTATTCCAGAGAGCTGTGTGCTCCGCGCCCACAAACAATGCCTCACTCCTGCGCGATCTCCTTCACAGGGCTCTCCCTCATCCACTCCTACGCCCGTGTCTACCGGCACCTATTCCGCAGACCACCAGCTACTGAAAAAATTGCACTCCAACCGACGAGCAGTACGCCTATGTGCGGGTAGGCTACTACCCCGAGATCGGGGACGGGGCGGTCAGTATGGACGTGGGTATAACGTGGCACGAATGCCAGGACCTGCTACACTGGGATTCCCAAGGCAAGGGACAAAGCCATTCGGAGGCCGGCGAATGCATCTCCGCTGAGGCGTTGTTGCAGTGGTGTGCTCTGTCGATCTCCACGCGGATTCTACGCGGGCGACAAGCGATAGATCAAGTTCTACTACAACGGCAAACGGCTTGGAAGAACGAGGGCGGCTGTGTCTGCCACGACGCAAGTTCCGGAATTGGAGTGTTAGTGTAGGTTTGAAACATCCGCGGCGAAAGGGACCTTGCCGCTAGAGCTGTACTAGGGAAACATGTGCAATGCACACCAGGGCGTGGTCGAGTACCATGCCGATTCAAACCCACCGCGTGCGATAATAATGAGACGACGGTGGATATCGCGCAAAGGGGTTGGGCAATTGCTGGAACATCAAATTGTCCTTAGAGAAGGATTGCAAGGGCGAAGTGGTTGATAGGGATTTGAATGGAGGTTACTACTAGCCCACAACCGACAAGACGTTGCTCAAATTAAGGCTGAGGAGACTCGGCACGCGGCTGTCCGCTGCCATGGCTAGCAAAGACTAATATATTGCAGGATGTTTGTTTATCTGTGTGTTGACGGGATAGGAGGCTGTTACAAGAATTGGCTGGAGATAATGTGGGACCTAGCCAGGCTATAGTCGTTCCAGGGCTTATTTTCCTCTTAGTGCCGTCTGGCCGGGGAACGGCAGCAGGTGGAGGGATTATGATATTCTCGAATGTAGCATATGCTTTTTCAAACTCATGGAGAACAATGAACAAAACTTCCCAGCTTTTATATACGACCCCCAAAAACATCCCAGACTGTTGTAGGTAACTCGTTCGTAAAATGCGCAGGTGAGGTGTAGGGAACTTGTTATATTATCTGTGGGCACACTCTTCTAAATCATAAACGAGACTGCCTAACAACCCTAACTGTAATAGCCCTAATTGACCATTAGACTCCCTTTTATACCCTACACTCCTCCAAATAGCATATGCGGTTCCAAATCCCAAAAACAAATGAGAACCATTAAGCAAGCTCCTCCAGTCCCATCAACGATCTACCCACGCAACCAGAGAAATACAGGTTTGGCAGGAGCCTTAGTGAGAGCATCTGTCACCATCTCATTGCTCAGCGCATACTTCATCTCAACGCCCTTATTCCATACCACCTCTGCAGCCAGGTGAAACTTTGTGGCGATGTGTACAACCCCCGTACCAAGAAACACATTACCCCGAATGCTAGCAAACATCAACTGCGAATTCATATATAAGATGGGTGTAACATCATCGACTCCTATTTCTTGCATTATATGCACGAGCTGTGTGAGCCTCAAACAGCCTATGCCAAAAGTATAGTACTCGGCATCAGTCGTCGATTGTGCAGTAGACTACTGCTTCCGTGATCTCCAATCGACCATTCCTCTTCTGAAGGATATGCACAACCCAGAGGTTGACTTATTTTCGTCGCAGTCGCCGGCAAAATCTAAATCGGTAAGGCGACCAATCCTGCACTCCCTCCAACCTTTAGCTTCCATATCTTCATACCACGGATGTCACGGTCCCTCCCCGGGTCACCCCAGAGCCCCATCGGAAGCATGGTATCACATGCAGATATCTTCTGGGAATGTCACTCGATACAAGATATGAACTGATCGAGTTTTTGGACTGACAATCGGATGTGGTTGCGCTAACCCGAGCGTGGACTTATCTTTGGAAGAGTGTTGACTCAAGATTTAGCCCATAGGGTCTACAAGCTACTGGAGGGCCATCGCAGCCGCTGTAAATGACCGGGGAGTGGTTGCTAATATGGTTGCTAATATTATCGAAGATACTAGAATGCACTGGAGAGTGATTTCCGATGTTCTGACTAATCAGACTTGTTCACGAACTATCACTCACCAATGGCTCCGCCACTCCATTTCATGTATTTAAAGGCTTAGATATTCCTGTAGATAGCATTCTGCTCTTTAGACAATTCAACCTCTTCTTGTGTGAAGTTATTGTTCTCATCAAAGAAGGTGCCGTGCAGGACATGGATTCGCTGGCAGACACTGGCGTGATCAGGTTCTTCGACGTGTAGCTATGGTGCCTATCTACACGGGACCACCCAGTACTAATACCAAGGTGACCCTATAAATTCTTAAGCTCTCGAGTCCTTAATTCCTTAGTGGGAATCACGTAGACCCTGAAGAATTCCTATTTCTACTTCAATCATCGGCATTAGCCAAAAGCTTCTATCACTGGCGGCCCAAAGCTTCCCACCGAAAAGCACTATCATCCTGAAGCACTCTCTTACGCGCTCTCTCAAGCGAGCTCTCAAGTGTGCTCTCAAGCGTGCTCAATGTGTACAATACCAGCGAAGGCTACCGGCAGTATAAGCTGGCATAGGTCTATCTCCATCGACCGCCAGCCGTACATAATCCCATAGGCCCACGCGCACATGTCTATGAATCAACTACGGGAGACTATAGACTGCGCATCGCTCAGGGGTCCATGGGAAGCTTGTTATAAGTGCGCGTCTGCACGAAGCGCAGTCTATAGTCGATTTGCACTTTTGCCGTTGTGCCACTAGAGACGAGAATGAGTGGACATAATATCCTTACAAGTTCAACTACACGTAGTGCACCGCAGAAATCATCACTTTGTTTCAGCGTTTCGTCAAATTCTCTCTGTACGAATCTTAATGAAAGCGATTGTCTGAGCCCTAAGAAATCACATATTCTGTGCCCTAGTTTTGCTACTAGGCACCCAATTACCGCTGAAAAACTTCACGCGCGCCGCTTGTCTTTATACGGCTTCCAACCGCGGCCGTGTTTAGGACGGTGGTTTCGGCCGCCAGAACATCCATGATGAAGTGTAGGCTTTTCGCGTAGGCTTTTCGCGCGTACGGTTAGCCTCCGTTTGACCTCGTAGAGATTCGTCCTGACTCCATGGCTTTCCCTATGGCCTCTCCTTGGGGCATAGCAGCAACTTCTCCCCATCCTTTCCATGTCATAACTGCCTCCATCAAAGCAACATCACTTCCATCAATATCCTCCCACAGAACATCGCTCCCCTCTTCCTTCCAAACCAACTCCTTCCCCCTAACTTCCATGCGTCCAGCACTCAATAACTCCACCGCCTCCTCGACCTCAACCAGTGCAGAATTATACCCCTCTTCCGGTCGACCCATATATGCCTTCCCGTACTCCGCGTCTCTTGTCGTGTCTTCAACGACCCCTAGGAAATAATGCGATAAGTCCATGACAACCCCTGTGAGATCTGTCGGCAGTTGACCGCAATTGGCGGAGTAAGGGTGCAGGAGAATCCAAAACACTTCTGTGTGTTTGCTACCGGAAGAGTACGGAGAGCTAGGTTGGAGTGTTTCGTGGGTGCTAGGGAGAAGGTTGATGCGGTATCCTGCATTGACAAAAGTTTCCCGGATCGCGCAATTGGACAATGATTCATTGATCTCTTTGCGTCCACACGGAAGGAACCAGTAAGGCGGATTGTGCATGGTGTCAGTAACGATGAGAATGCTACGTGTTGGGGGGTGAAAACTGAGGGTGCAGGCGGAGAGGACAAAGGAGGAAGACGGGAAATGGAGAGGTTGTGGGGCTGTGAAAGTGGGGATGTTTGAAGTCGGTGCAGCAGAGCTGTTGCCCGAATTGATGGGTTCGTACGACATGATTGTTGTGGTAAGGTAAAATGGAGGTTAAAACGAGAGGGACTCGTGAACTGCGGAGTAAGGTAGAGTACATGGATGTCATATATGTGTTTTGTTAAACCCAGTGGTGTTAGCAGGATGTATTTAGCACAACCAGTCTCAACGGGCGCTAGCTTTGAATGACAGGAAATATGCGTGGCACCAATCACTCCGCCCGAGCTCGAACTTAATACATGAAATTCGAGATGGGGATCAGTTCGATCTCCGTCCGTAACAACTCAACGGTAGCATGGAAAAGCGTTGTCCTATAGCTGTGAGTCAAAAAGCTTTCAGCAAAGTGGTCTGGTACAGTGGAGGGTGGAGGTATATTCCTATTGGCAGATGCATATCGGAGCGCTTCAAGTCAGAACACAAATATTTTACGAGACTGAGTCTCTTGGGCTGCACATGGGGAAATTCAGCTATATGCCCGGGTGGCAAGCAAACAAATTCAACCGGCGATGGTAATGGGCCCCACGGAGTATCATATTGTAGTAGATTACAGCGAAATATAGGGTAGCAGTAATAGCGTACTCCGCATGCTGTCCACTGCATGGCAGCGCAATGAAAAGATAATTAACTGTGACCAATAAGTGAGCTTGTTATTAATTTAAATCGAGACGTCGACAGGAGAGGCCTGGTTGGGCACCGCCGGTTGGAGTTTAGGGCTGTTGGGATGATCAGCTAGTAACTGGGAACACACCTGAGCTGATCGACGACTCGATGTAAAGCAAATATTCACTGCCTGACACGCCCTTACGTGCGCCGTTGCGTAGAGTCACAAAGGGAGCTCAGCCGCACTTTTAGCCACCCGCCTTACCCCGCACACCTCCGCTTTACAACCGTTGCCTCCTACATGCATTTAGAGGTTCACATAGTAGACTGACATCGACATCATATTACTTGTCCCTAATTCTGGAGCGAATTGGCAACTGCTATCCTCGGTCCCTACTATCCACATTCCCGTCTAAGAACATCACATGCAAAGATGGACAAACCGCGAAGACGAGACAGAATCGCGGGGCGCCTCAAATTTTGGGACAAATCACTCACAAACGAGACGAATACCCCTGAACCACCCTCAGACCCCCAGGAGGTACCAACTGCCGCTCGAAGTGAAATCTAGCGACGCAATCGGAGACACAATACTCAGATCGAATTCAAGAAGTCAGCCTGGGCCAGCATCTGTTACTCAGACAGTAAATGTATCAGCAAATACACAGGTGGGAACAACTACTACCGGAAATCCCAACTATCAGTTATTGTGGACAGCGGCCTTTAACAAATTGTCTCTGCAGGAGCAAACAATCCTAGCAAATCTCAGTACTGAGTTCGGAACTCAGGGCATCGTTTACAGCTTAGAGAGCATTCGAATCGACATGGAGACGGTCATGAACGGTAACCGAGACAAGGCTTGGAAGCTTAAATTCAGGGGTGAAGATATCGTGATGAGGGATATTGGGATGAAAATTTTACAGTGGATAGACAAGTTCAAGCAGATAGGCGACATCATTGTCCAATACGACCCGGGACATGCTACACTTCCATGGGCAGCGTTTCGTTTTCTTTTGATGGTTGAACCGCTTACTCTTGTAGTCGAGCAATAGATTAATATTTGGCAGATCTATTTGAATAAGGAGACAACTGACACGATTCTGATCGGACTTGAGAAGACTGCCTGCCTTATTGACCGATGTGCAGTTTACGAGATTCTCTACCTTAACATTGAAACGGCAGCTTCCAAAAACTTGGAGAAAACATTACTCCAGCTCTACACTGCAATCTTAAGTACCTCGCCAAAGGTATCAAATGTTCAAAGGGTGAATATTGCTGTCATCACAGGTTGCGCAGTGGCCAACTAATTTCGATAGATAATGTCATAAAAGCAGCGTTTACTATCGAGGAAGTTTCTAAATACCTTAATGATGTTGAGGCCTTAGAAGCTGCTGCTGCATACAACGCCAGCGCTGCCGAATCTCAATGTATTTTTTTTTACCGCACTTTTCCTAATACATATACTGACTAGTTCCGTACAGGCAGGGCGCTCGTTGATCAGAAACTCAGTTTACAGCTTGACAGTAAGATTCGAACTTAACGGCAGAATAACTACATATTGTTAACCCAAAGCAAGGAGAATTCATGAAGCTGCGAACGCTTCTGGACAAGTTAAGCTCACGCTTTTACCCCAGCCTCGACGACGTACACCACATACTCGAAGGTGCGAGGGTCTTATAGATTTCTCAAACAAGCATTAGGCCGCTCACGCCCAAGTAGTGACTAATAGGACCCAGCTCCTGGAATGGATTTCCACAATCCCATATACCAGTCATCACAAGCGTATAAGTGAGGGACGCCTAGAAGGTACGGGTCAATGGCTTTTCAACAAGGAGGAGTACCACAACTGGAGGTGGTCAAGTGCTTCAAAGTTATTGCTGTTACGTGGAATCCGTAAGTCTCCTTATGGGTGATTAGGCTACACTCTTATCTTACGACCACATCTAGCTGGAGCCGGAAAAACGTACATTACGTGAGTAATATCTATATACTAATTACGATGCTTCGGGCTCGGCAACCCCGTTCCAAGAGTTTTCATTGCAGTTTGCCTACCTATGGGCATGAAGTATTGAAAATATCTGACTCAATAAAATCCCCATCCGAACCGTCGCACTTGCTACATTTCATAGTTTGGTCGTTGAGATTCAGTTAACTGAGCACCCACTCAGGTCGACGGCTATCGATTCTTTTCTTGAAGAACCTGATTCTGGAGAGAAGTTGGCATACTTCTACTGCAATCGAGCCGAGGAGAATCGTCGAGATCCCGAGAGTATCCTGAACACACTCATTCAGCAGCTTGTCCAGGCCGAACACGGCAAGATCCTGAAGCCAGTGGTGGATATCTACAAAGATCGAGAACAACAAGGGCAAAAGACTTCGCGGCTCACTCTGCAAGAAAGTCAGGAGCTGCTCGTTAACCTCACCGATATTTATCCCCAGACAACTATATGTCTTGATGGCTTGGATGAGGTGGACGACAAGATTCGAATACATTTGCTGAAGGCGCTGAAGCAAGTCATTGAAAAGTCGAAGAACCTAGTCAAGGTTTTTGCAACAACTCGAAATGACCTGGATATTCTCCATCAGTTTGAGATGTTTCCCAGAATCGAGTTACAACCTGAAGACAACGCGGGCGACATCAATCAGTTTGTAAAAGCAAAGATAGAAACTGCCATCGCTGATAAGCTATTAATTGATGGCGAAGTCTCCGATGATCTCAAACGTGAACTATGTAACGTTCTTTGTACCCGATCCAAGGGAATGTAGGCAACCCATATGGCTAGTAACAAGCGTACCATTTCCATGACCAATGAGCAACACAGTTGATGAATGAGTTACAGGTTCCAATTAGCCGCGCTTCAAGTCTCTTTCCTCTGCGAGATGGGCACCGAAAACGATGTAAGAAATAGCTTGAATATACTCCCAGACACTCTAACGGCTGCCTACGATGAAATACACAAGCGCATCAATGCTCAAAAAGGCAGCGCCCCCTGGCTCGCCCTGGCCGTCTTCAGGTGGATCAAGTTTGCATATGAACCAATATCGTCCAGGACTCTACTTGATGCAGTCACCATGCAAGTTGATAGCTCTGGGGAGCTCTCACAAGACGGGACGGTAACACCAAATACCGTATTAAGAATTTGCCAAAATCTAGTCATTTTGGACGAGCGTTTGGATGTTTTTCGTTTTGCCCATCTTTCGGTGGATGAATACTTAGAAAAAAAACTACTCGATGTCGATTCCCATATCTACCTTGTAGAAATCTGCTTTTCTCTGCTATGTACGCCGCACCATTGGGTTAAATATCACGAAACACTCAAGACAATGCCTGGAGAATACAAGACTCGTCATTTATTGCTGTACGCGACAGTGTTTTGGCCTTGGCATTTCTCCCATTGCGAAGGCTCAGACAGCTCCGTTTATATCCTTGCAGAGAGGTTTTTGTCAAGGATTAACTATCAGAGATGGCTTCGCTATCACCGGACCGTGGTACGCGCTTATAGTTGGAGCTTTGACCCTTTTTGGCATAAGGTCAACACTTTTGCAAGGCATAAAGCTGACAATCCTATAATATCTGCCTGTATATTTGGATTAAGCGAAACTCTGAAGGTATTCTTGAAGTCTCAAGTAAAGGACGTCGATCTGGACGTACTCCTTCCCGAAGCATGCAATTTCGGTTATTACGAGGTCGTCCGGCTTCTCATCGAAAAGGGAACTAATGTCTCGCGCGCCGGCATAGGAGGGTTTACGCCGCTGCATTACGCCGCCTTGGTTGGACACGTGGCCATTGGCACGCTGCTCCTCGATTGTGGTGCCAACATGGAGGTCAAGGAGCATAATGGCTGTACGGCACTACATATCGCTTCTAAAGAAGGTGATGAAGGCATAATTAGACTGCTACTCAACCATGGGGCCAATACCGAGGTCTCTAGGAACGACGGTAAAACGGCACTGCATCTCTCTGTTCAATATGGGCACGAGGTCACGACCCGGCTGCTTCTCGACCGAGGCGCTAACATCGAGGTCATGAGCAGTAACTGTGAAACGGCATTGCATCTCTCTGTCTGGTGTGGGAACGAGAGTATGGTTCAGCTGCTTCTCGATTATGGTGCCGAAATTGAAGCTGCAGATAACGACGGCCATACGGCACTGCATATGGCTGTTTGGGAAGAACGTATAACCAGACTACTACTCGACAGGGGCGCCAGCGTTGAGGCCAAGGACTACAACGGTCGTACCGCACTGCATATCGCTTCTGAAGAAGGTAATGAGGGCATAACTAGACTTCTACTCGACTACGGGGCCAACTCCGAGGTCTCTAGAAACGACGGTAAAACGGCACTGGATCTCTCTGTTCAATATGGCCACGAGGCCACGGCCCAGCTGCTTTTCGATCGCGGTGTTGACACTATAATGGCGCTGTATTTGGCCGCTAAATACGGGCACGAGAATATTATCGAGCTGTTGCTAGGTTTGGGTCTAGATATTGAGCTTCCAGGTGGCTATTATGGTTCCCCTCTACAAGCTGCTACGTTAAGCGGTCACAGGGATATTGTCAAGAGACTACTAGTCGCTGGAGGGAGTGTACTATCGATGGATTCTCACAGATGGACACCGCTGTATTGCGCATCCCTCAGTCGTGATAGCAGTATTTGCGAATTACTTCTCGAATATACCAATTCACTACCGGTCCCTACTGTAAACGAAAACCCGCAACGGTGGAGTGATATCCATAAGCACTCGTCTCTACGCTTGGCAAATGGGGGGTTAGATATAATATGTCGTGAGGCGTACTTTTCTTATTGATATCTGAGCCATGCTGACACAAGCCACACGACTAGAATCACCAACTGGAACGGGTAAAGCCTGTCGGTACGTGCGCCCTGTTGCTCAGGCAGATCATCCATTTTCTGGGAGGATCTATTTCGAGGTTACAGTACTACAGGATGCCGATCGAAAGTAACTAGGTCCTTTGTAACCAGTCTTCTGAGTACGTCATCACTGACGCCTGAGATTGCTCGTTCAGGATCATAGGAATCGGCCTTAGTAGCGGAATCGCCCTGCTCGATGGGATGCCAGGTTGGAAGAAACATGTGTGGTGGGGCTATCATGGGGATGACGGTGGGGCTTTTCCTCGTTCTAGCTCGCAGAAAATTAACTACAAAAAATATGGCCAAGGGGACGTCGTTGGCTGCGGCTTGGACCTGCATGGTAGGATATTTTTCACAAAAAATAGGAAGAAGCAAGGCAAGTGTTCTTTCGAAACCCAGACTCAACGACACGGCAATTTAACATCGTCAACTAGGTTCACCGTTTACCAATATCTCAGGGCAGTTATTCCCGGTAGTAGCAATGGCGGAAGGCGGTCATATTAGAGCAAACTTTGGGCCTAAATTCGTATTCAAGGATGAGGATAAGGATGACGATAAGGATTACACTGAGGATGAGGATGAGTGAAGATGAGGGTGGTATTCAGGTTAGGACTCTATAGCAGTGTAAACCATTTGGTACAATCCTATCAGTACAACCCTCCGATTTGTCCCGAAACTGTAGGGGTCGTATTCACCAGGAGTTAGATGAGATCTCTCAGAATAGCTTCTGATAGCAACGGGCACATGACGAAAGAAGTGCAGATATCGGATATTGGGACCCTCAGAGTCTACTTACAACGCTCTTTCCGCTAGTAACAAATATCCGGCAGCACCCTAACTTCATGTATGCCATTTAAATGCTCAATCAAAAGAAACCCCACCCCCGACGCGGAACATCTTGGTGAGGGAATATACAAAGCGATTTCTTGACGACTGGATTAAAACTTATGTTGGAGAGTGATCAGCTGTGATTTTCACCGGCTGTATTCCCTCATGAGCACGTCAGAATTAATTCCCTCAGATGCGGTCCTATTGTATGTATACATTACAAACGAGCATAACTAGAGATGTGTCACAACCGAGAACGTTAGTCTAGTACTATTGGTAAGCCCAGCAGCAGTACAGACTACGATAACATGTACCGCTGAATTATGATGTTGGACTGGGCAGATCGGACTCAAACCCTGGTACTTATAAACTGCCTCTATTGTCTGCCTCAAGTCCATATACCTGCTCTGGTGCCCAGACTTTGTCACCTCACTCGCAAGCTCGCTCGGTGAAAAACCCGCGAAGCGAAAAAGAACGTCTGGTATACGAGAGCACTATATTCCCATAGATTCTCTACACAGCAGAATATATTTACTCAATTCGACGTATACTATACTGTGCATCCTTTACATGAGTTCAAGTAAGTATTATGACATTGAATTGCGGCATCTCTATGTAATCACTTTAGGCCTGCTAAACTTAGGGCTAAGTCCCAACTAAGCCATTTAGGAGCTAAGTCCGTACTTATCGTTTGGATCTTTTGTAAGGTCGTTGTTAGCTGTATCGCCCTACGTAGCTAACTATTTGGTAACCAATGCAACGTAACGATGCAGTAAATATGGCTGTACCGACCTGGGTATTGCACAGAATCTCAGATGAGGGCTGCATACGATACCCCATATTAGAGGGTTCGGGCGAAAAAATTCTGTTATATCAAAGATGTGTACGTAGCTCGCAGCTCTACTGGCAACTAAATTCACTGGCGTCCAGTAGCAGAGCACCAATCTCCCAGCTAAAGGTTGCTATTGACTATGTATGGCCCGCCACGGTTAATTCCCTGCCTGATTGGTATGTTTCTGTTAATATAAACTAAAAAGTTCTGCTGCCAACCTGAAATTTAAAGTTCCTGTTCAGAATCTAGCCCCTCCAGTTACTAGCCCTGCTAGCACGGTGTGTTGCTCTGGTTACAATCCAAAAGCTGAGTCGCCAACCGTCTTTTCCGCAGGATAAATTAGGTATCCTAGCCTATCGCTTCTCTCCACATACTACTCGATGCAACGTTCGTTTGTCAGGATGCGGTTAATCCCATGTAGCCCTATGGAGTTCCCCGGCAGATGCCCGCCCCTGCGATCCACCGGCAATCTATCGCTCACGGCTGGGGGACACACGCCTTGCCGTACCTGCGTCAACTCTACGTTAACGACGTCTTTCAGATTACCGCACCGATATCGCTATCGACAGCACTCTAGATCCGCACTTTGCCATCCTTCGGAAACGTCATTCACGCTATCAGCACGACCGCCAACTCCGGTGAGGGTAGATACCTCCCTAGAATAGTCCCGACAGCCCTCAGAGAAGGTGTGCTGAAGATATATTGCTGGTTGACCAGTCGGCGATCGAAAAAAAGTGTTAGCTTCCACAAGTGTGCTATCCACTTTGACTGAATTCATAGCATCGGAGCTTCCTCCAATTGCTCGAGAAGCTCTGAATATTACTACTACACTTATAATATTAATAGCAGACCCTACTCCAATTTATTTACCGTAGCCCTGTTGAAAGCAAAAGAGAAAGGATGAAGAAGCTCAATTGTCTATCGATACAAGAGAAGGAAAATACTGAACTTATATACAGAGAAAAGACCATACTCGGCGAAGCCGAGTATCACAACCGGAGCCCGAAGCCGAGTACCAGTGCCGGATCTAGGCCTCCTCCTCAGCATGGGGGCATGCGAGGCCCATGGGGGCCACAAGCTACCAGCCTGATGCCCGCAGCCTTAGGCCGATGGGGGCTGTAAGCCCCCGAACGCCACCGAAGCCACCAGGCCAAATCTCATGCCAACAAGCCCAATGGAGTTCTTCGGCCTTTTCCGTAACATCATATATCTGTCCATCATCTATGTCCTTCTCTTCTTCACCTACCGGCTTCTCCGCAACATCCTCATCTGCCGCCAAATTGGATTTCCAGTAGTAGTCTATCGCCACCACCGCATGAACCCGATTTCCCTCCTGTCGGCTCCTTTTAGCAGATGGTTCATCCAGCGTCTTTCATTCGGCTTATCGGAGTGGAAATATCTGCACTTTTACTACCGCGACTGGGAGTTCAACACAAAGTTTGAGCAGTTTGGGGAGTACGGCGATATCTTTATGGAGGCGACATCAGTGGGGAGGACATGCTACATCGCCAATGCAGAGGCTGCATATCAGGTCTTCCACAGGCGGGATGAGTTTCCCAAGGATATCGAGTACTACAGTAGGGTTATATACTACTACGCTGTGGTGAATACCGCTGATTTGGTTCAAGAGGTGGTGCGGTGTTTTGGAGACAGCGTATTGACGGTCTGTGCGTGTTTCCATCCATCAATTCCGGGGCTGATATGCGTCTCTAGACCAGTGGCGCGGCACCAGCGCAAAGACACAAAATCGCTCGCACTAAACTTGATTTCTAAAGCAGGCTTTAGCGTCTCCCTCCCGATGATATCAGCCAGTTCACAGCGCACGGAGACTGATGACATGCCCACCAAGCATAAGGAATAAATCGACATTACCGACGATGAATACTTCTCTCTGGACTTTACACCACCGGACCACTCTTTTCCCTTTGGCGAGGCGCTAGATACTGTCCTGGGCCACATCATCTTTGTCACCGTCACCCCGCTAGCGTTACTTCACTGTGGCACGGCATTCATGAGGAAGCTCGCGCTTGCGTATGGAGATGTGGGGCTCTATCTCACGGAGCTTCTTGCGCGGGAACGTCTGTCCCCCTCTGCAACGCTTCTGGGTGCGCTCGTACACGGGGGTGGCCTCACGGAAGAGGGGACAATCGGGAATATCTTCATATTTGCGTTGGCGGGGCTGGAAACAACTGGTACGCTACAATATGCGGTACTCCTGCTAGCGGTACATCCGGAGATCCAGGAGTGGCTGTACCAGGATATAAAGGAAGTGCTGGATGGAGAGAGTGCAGACCCGACAGAGTGGGATTACAACAAAGTCTACCCAAAGCTTGTGTATTGTCTCTGCGTAATAGTAAGTTCCCTACTCTCTATGTGAATATACCGCGTTGACGATCCAAAAGCATGAAACCCTCCGTCTATACCCAACTTTCCAGCAGCTCCCAAAGACCACAGGACCATCTGCGCAAACTCTCACCATCGCAGGCCGCACGCATCTCCTCCCCCCCCCCGACACGACAGTCTTTGTAACACTAACCGGTCTGCACTACAACCCGGTCTACTGGGGCGCTGCTCCCGCCGAGTTCACCCAGCGGAAATGGGATGCGCGAGATCCTGACTCTGGATGGTATGCTGACGACGGGACACCAATAGCTACCGAGATCCAGGCTGGCTCGCAGCTCCGCCAGCCGCTGAAGGGGAGTTAGCTTGCTTTCGCGGAGGGCTTTAGGAGTTGCTTGGGGAAGAAGTTTGCGTTAGTGGAGATGTGCGCATTTCTAGCAGTTGTGTTTGGGAGGTATAAAGTAACGATTGAAAGGGGCGCTGAGGAGACGCAGAGGCAAGCGGATGATAGGGAGCGTAGGGTCATGAGGGAAAATACGGCGTTGGCTACGGTAGCAATGAGAGGGAAGGTTGGGGTAAGAATTGTAGAAAGGTAGGAAATGTGTTGTATAAAGGTACTTCTCAATGAAATACTATGGTTGTCCCTAGAATTTGGCTGAAAGTAGGTTTTGAGAACCATTCCGAGTGCTGCCCGAACTGAGGGAATTGTTATAAATGTGCTTCCTTCTGCGTCTTTGTGCTCATCAAAACTCCACGTCATATTTTTGAGTAATCTTTTAGATAGATATACAGGCCCATTCAGCTTTACAAATCGTTTCCAAAGCCGATCACCGCACAGCAGAGTACTTTCACAGTAACACTGAATGGAGAAGCCTAGACTAGTTTGTTGAGTTGCCTTTCTCCCCGAAATGCTTCCAGACGTTACTTTTGCTTAACGACGAGCAGGAAATAATCACTTGAAAAGGCTGTTACTATATGGGGAGAACCGTGTGCATTGACTATGGTACGATGGCTACGTGCAGGTCTAAAGATCCAAGATAGTAGGGAAGAAAAGAGTAAAGTGTGAAGCCTAAAAGAGCAGTCACGAACCTTAGGGCTCTACCACCATCCGGCTCATGTACAGGCCCAGCGGCGATGGCACCGGGTGATCATCCATGACGACAAAGCCAATAAACCATCAAATATCGAACCTAATCGTAGGTTTAGAGGAGCAAAGACGATTTTTTGTGCGCAACTTGATATAATTCTATGCTAGGTATTAGGATAGATAAGATCTTCCACTTTGACTGTCATCCCTTGATTTGGAGCACGCAGCTGCCGTACTAAAAAGATAAGCCGTAACGTGAAAGTGAAAATATGCGAGTGACTCTGTATGATAGAACGCCCTGCTTCCCGTTTTACTCTGCTAGTCGACGCGGCTATGTACGCGTACGCTGGTATATTCCAATTTGGGCTACCCGTACTGAGAATTCACTAGTCTGTGAGGCGGTCGCCTGCCAACTTGGAAATTGGAAGTGCAAGATCAAGAAACAGCTACTGCTGAGGTAATTGGTGGGGGTGAAAGGCTGGACTGGTAACGCTAACATAGGAACGCGTCTAGCTGGGTTCAAACTAAAGCTTGTGTTGTGTCTTCTCGTGTGCAAACAGCCCGATGGAGGGAGTTGTTGGAACTTATTAGGATTTGATAGTGACTGCTGGAAACTACTACTTGAGAATCAAGATGATCCACGTCTGGCAATGCTTACAATAAAGTCAATTGTGTGGCCTCACGCTCCCAACAATATCTCTGCATAAAACATCAAACACGTGGTATACATAAATTATAGTGAGCGCTTGAGTTCGAAAGCTCCTGCAACTTCTCCCCAACACCATTATTACTATGCCCATATACCGATACTTCATCTTCACCTACTCGCACACAATACTACCGCCTATCCTGGCACCTCCGCCAACCCCCTCGGTCCCCTTCCAGGCGCAGATCCAAAATCAAGTTTACAGTTCCCGTAACTCGCACCTCCAAACATCAGTTCAAACCACATATCACCAGACGAGATCGTCAACTCCAGTGTATATCTGGTAGATATTAGACACTCTTCCCTGCAACGATGGAGATACAACTAACCGTGCAATATAATAGCGCTTCCAGTTCTTCCATCTCCTCTCGTAGCATGCCTTCTTGATATTCGAGAGGTCCGCGGTTATTATGCAGAGATTTTTGACGTCTGACCGCGTTAGCGGAACCAAGGGTGGGAGCGGGTAGGAGGTACATACCAGGCGTTATCCTTGTCGGCGGCACATCGAGATCGCATGCAACCATAGCGTCCAACCAAGGACCAGAGTATTTTCGAAAAGTCCGCTTGAAGGCGCGTGATATCTTGCGGTCATCCGAGAGCTGCTCGCCCTTGCGGATAAACCACGATATCTGGCCTTGTGCCATCTTTTGTCCAGTTATTGGGTCGATGTAGGCGTCAGCCGCTGTAGGGGTTAGTAGATGTTCGATGGGGAGAAAGAAGGGGACATACGGTTGTGCCTGCCCTCGATAAACGGCGCGCTCATTGGTGTGCCATAATGTCTGCGCGCCAGTCGCACCACGGAGCCGGTGGGTGCTCCCATTGATGTTGCCAGTCCGCGGATTACCGCTCCCTTGACGACTGCTGTGGCTGCATCCCGTGGCTGAAGGGTCTCGATACCGTATAGTTGGCCCCAGTCTTTCAGTCGTTTGAAGAGATATTTCGATTCGCCGAAGCCGCCTACAAGGAGAATTGACTGTTACGTAGGTTAGCAATTGCACAAGAAGCTAAGAAACGGAAGATGAACGCACGTTAACTTTGTATCGGCCACCCTCAGAACTTGCCGCGACCTGGGCGGAGACAAGTTTGATAACTTCATTCACGATGGGGTCGAAAAGACCCCTAAGTTCTTCTCTGCCCGCTGTCAGCACCGGTGGCCTCTAATTTCTAGCACCCACTTACCTGGTAATCTCGAGCTCTCCATCTCGCACCCGGACTCCCGGCTCATCTATCGTATCCATGGTAGGAATGGAGACGTAGAATCGCTCCTTCTCTGGCCGATCTTCGAATGCACATTTTACCTCCTCAAAGTTCTTGACGGCGCGTTGCTGGTTCTCGGGGCGCAAAGAGCTGTAGTGTTGTCCAAGGCGCTGTTTCAGGAGCGCTTCCCAATTGCGATCGATGTAGGTGCTACCTGCTCGTGTGGAATAACAGGATAAGTATAGTACTGTTATAAAAAGTGGTAGGCGAGCGTGGAAAGATTAGGGATGATGGGCTTCGGAAATACTCCAGCTATTATAGCGAGCTGTCATGCCTGCGGGTAGTCGTGTGCCATCTTTTGGAAAAAAAAACCAGGTACTACCTGCAAACTCCCCATTTCCCACGGCACATTCGGTGACCCTTAGATCGGGGTGAAGGGCAACGACCGCGTAGCTGACAAGATCAACGGTTCCTAGATAATATCAACATCAGCGAGTCGGGTCGGGGTGCGGTAGTCTGATAAGGCTCACCTCCGCCGGCATCGCACACCACAATCCGGTCGCCGACATTAACGGAACCCGTTTCTTGTACCTTAAACGAATATATGGCGGCAGCTTCAGGTTCCGATAGGAGCTGTAGGTCATGCTCTCTACCTATCCCTGCGTCTTCTGCCGCCTTTCTCGTGCCTGTCGTCTGTTAAACCCCGTTATATCTAAGGCTGCAGGGTAGGTGGCTCACGATTCTTTGCAGCGTCGCTCCATACTGCTGGCACCGTCAGGACAAAATCCACCCTAACTCGGTATCATCGTAAGCGTCCGTTAAGAGCAAGCAAGCGTGATGTATACTTCATCGCACTCATAACAGCGGCGGAATTATGCCTCCACAGGGTATCCATAGTATGTTTATACAGCGCACTCAGAAAGTCCCTCGTAACATCGGTTGGCGTCAAGCCATCCGGGATAGGCACCGAGCTCTGAACTCTCTCATCGTCGGTTTCGAGGAGCAACTTGAACCACTTTAGCCGACGCTGGTTCGGCGCGATATCGTAGCCCCACTGGAAATCTGTAGTGTTACCGAGGATGCTGTAGGAAATCTCGGTGGGCGCGCTGTGGTGTGTTCGAGTGCCTACCGACGGCCAGTTACCGATGAGAGAGATGTGGTTCGGGGACGAGGTTGAGGCCCAGGCCAGTGCAGAGTACGTTGTTCCTGTCAGATGTCAGTTGCTGGGCGAGCTGCAGAGTGCGGGGCAGGCGGGAGACACCAAAGTCGATTGCTACTACTATTCTGTGCTGTCCAGCCATGGTATCTGGTGGTTGGGGAGAGGATTTTGAGGATTTTGAGAATATATCGATGACAGGTGTTGTGGAGAGATTTCAATGGCGTTGTTGGTCTGTTGCAGTTAGCAGACCAGCTAGCTCCACCCTGTCCGCCTGCAGGAGAAGAAGGCTGGAAGCAACTGACTGAGACCTGCCCAGAGCGGTATCTGCTAGTACCGATTTGGTAAGACCAATTTCTCGCAGTGTGTTCGACGGTTGCACCAAATCCCCACGTGTGTGCTAGTCCACTCTGGCACCCATGCAGGCGTTTCTGCGGAATGCAGCATCACAATTTCAGAGCTGTCCCTCTGCGGCGCTGCAAATGAACCGCTGCAGTCAGATAACGCAGTACCCTACACTCACTCTACGCACTGGTAGCAACAGTATCTCATACGATTCTTTGTCGGATAGTGGTTTATTCTTGTCCGAACCCACTGGTTGGAGAAGTTTCACTGCCCCACCAACACGCATGCACCTCGCCCATTATATAGCAACTCGATATTCAGCCGTTCGTGAGGTATGTCCCGCATGCGCACTTAAAAAAACTTCAATCGTCGAGGTTTCACATCGCCGTCTCCAGTGATTGGTCTATAGAAGCGATGCTATTTAAAAACAAACGTTTCATGCATAAGTACTGATACCTATGTCGGACTTTCGATATTCGCAGTGTCATAAGAAATATCTGCTTGCTGCCTGCCTAAATTTAACCCTAAGCCGCTTACATCGGGCGGAATGCATGTAAGGAAGGTGCGAGGCTAACTAGTTATGTTGCCTTCGGTATCAGAAATCTAAGACTACCTCTCCTGTACCGCCGGAGAAACATCAACACCACAGTCTTTATCACGACAGCTACGATACCATTTTATTTATTTACGGAGTTTGGTAATTAACCATGACTCAACCCAGCAGTGTCCGCTTGCTTTATGAATATAAGGACAGTCAAAGTTTCTTTCATTACACCTATGGGACAGCAGAAAACACGACAGAATTCGAAGTGACGAGCCCGGTCGCATTCACCGCATCAGTTCAAGCAACGCTCGTCAGCTATGAATTCAACTTGCCCAACAACAAGCCGACCTACGTCCTTGCAAACGGGACAATTCCGAAACCTCTCGAGGGTGTACAACTAACAAGCGTCGCTTACCAAAGGACCGAACAGGCAACTACATCGGTGGTACCTTCGCCCTCAAAAACTTCCTCTTCTATAGTAGCTGGAACCACCGTTACTACCTCCGGCTCGACACCTACCTCAACAAAGTCAAGAACCCCCCAAATCTCAGCTTTAGACAACTTCGAAGTAGGTAATAGCGCCAATGGAACGAATGCCGATGGTACCTACATCTGCATACCTACACCAAATGGCACCGGCTCCAACTGCATCCGTACCTCAACCTCATCCGACTCTAGCCCCGATGGTGCTCTCAAAGCCAGTGTCAGCGTACTTGCGGCATTGTTCATCCTCTCACTGGTCGGTTTCCTGTTCCTCCTATTCCGTCGCCGCAACCGTAAGGATACCGAGCCCCACTCTGCTCCTTTCATCGCGCCACCCTCCGACCCCTCCCACGCAATTGGTTCCGAAAAGGCGCGAATTACCGCGTTGGAGCAGCAATTGCAAGCTGCACAGACTAGCCTTCTAGCCACCGCTGTTTCCAAGCCAGCTCCTATTGACGACCGCACCATTGCTTCCCGGTTCGACGGATTGGCACAAGAGATCAAAGACTGGAGTCTAACGCATTTGCGCCGGAACCCGGGTCCTCACGAGTTCTCGCCAGAGCTAAGAGAGGTACTCAGGGCACGGGTACCTGACTATGAACGGCTTCTCACGGTGCCGAAGACTCGGGGATTGGTTGTGAGGGCTGCTGTAAGCGCGTTATTGGTGGATGCCTTTGAAGACGGCTATTTGTTTCCCGGCGGCAGCGAAGTGCGGGCAGTGGAGAAAGGGATGAGGAAGAATAGTACTCCCGCCCCTATTTTTACCCAGGATATGCGCTAATTACGACAGTGTCGGACTCGGACTTCAACTCCTGGCGCTGTAGCACCTACGCATCCATTGCAGCGTCATTCGGTAGCGAGAGAGACCTTTTGCCGGCATTAGAGCCACTGGCCAGACGTATCGATGCTCTCGTTGCGCCATTTGCTGATGCTCCAGAGAGTAGGGGTCGGTTGAAATATTGTACATGCCGCCTCCCTCGTTTCTAACGATTTTGGCTAATGTAGACACTAGTACATCGTATTCTATACACATTTGTGACTCTTTCACTCACCCTTCTAAGCCAGCCTGCACACTTCCATATCCTGGACCCGAAGCCCACTCCTATCTTTGATTGCAGAACCATGGATGATGTGTTGCAGGAGCATGAAACAAAGTACTCGAGCACTGGAAGGCCAGAGAATCCTCTCCAGGGACGACAGTGTAGCGCGGTCGTGTTTCCGGGAGTGGAAAAATGGGGTAATGGACAGCTGGGCGCAGAAGCGGAGTGGGAGAGTTTGATTGTGGTTGTGAAAGCCCGGGTACTGGTGTAAGGTGGAGTTGGGTTTATTTATTGGGCGGCACCTATTTCTCGACTCGATGTATTTCAGTTCAACATGGTGGTTTGGCGTAGGAGCTCAACAAGTGAGCGGTAATCTATCTTGTGTTTCGGATTTTGTCTGCGGCTAAGGTTATATCGATTTCCATAATTGATTCTGGGGCTTCGATTTGGCCTATTGGATAACGATCATCACATCCATCTCATAAGTTCCGCGCGGTTTGGAGGCTATTCTTGACAATGCGAGAACCAATGATGGTCACGTACAGAATGCTCGGGCGTTTATATGTTTCCATTCTCCAGGGTCGAATCTAGTCGGCATCTCGTCGAACCAACTCCGTTATAGTAAACCCAAGTTGTCTCCACAGGAGAATATGCGTAGAGTACTTGGAGTTCCATAAACCTCGGTTGCAATTGTCAGCCAAGTTTCTTTGCAGAAACGCGACTTGCATCAACAAAGCAATACCATGTCTGGCACTGCTACATCCTTCCCTCCGTAGATGGCTTTTAGTCGTTGACGTCGATGGGTCCTCTACATATACGTTCGCCTCTAGATACCCCTATTTCAATGTCTGTGTAGAGTAAAGCGTAACGGATGTGAAGATCGCCACTCCTCGCTTGCCGGCAGTTTGTGCCCTTGCCGGCGATACTTAGCGAGTACGAATAATCCCGTGCATTAACGTGTTTTGAAACGTGAGACGTAAGTATCCGTGTTGTCTCTGGCAACGACTACGCCACAAGAACACCTTAGCTAGAGATTCAACATTCAAAACAACGCGTGGTCTAAGGACAACGTGCAGTGTCTAGAGAATCTACCTAGCTTTCTGCATTCGCGTTTCATACAGAATTGCTGGCGGATTCAGCCGTTGTAAACTCCAGTATAAGTACTTCAGCCACGCCTTATGTTACGCCTTGTCACAAAATTGGGTAAAAACGGCCTTCATATCAACAAGACGGCGTTTCATCTCAACCATGGCAAGCATCAGCATCTATCATCCCCACCGGAACTATTTTGTCGAATAACTCCCGCTTTCACGCGATTCCCCAGCAAGGTGACAAAATTCCTCCCACGTTCTTGCTCTCCACGATCGAGATAGGCTAACTGCTTGCTAGGCATCAGCAGCAGTAGCCGCAGCACAAAAAAAGCAAGCCAGCGCATCCCATATAGCCACCCAACAAACTGCGATATGCAAAAATAGCCTTCAAAAGAATGCGCAGCAACTGAAAATCTTTAACCTACACTTACCCTGCATTGGTCTCTCTGGATGTAGAGTGATTCAGAACTTCAGCTCTCCAACATATCCAGTAGCACTATACAACTGGTATCACAACCATCACCACCGTCGCCGCCACCACCCCACAAAACGACCTGGACTGATGGGATTGTCATATCCAGCCGTCCCGCCGGTACATCATTCATTTATAACGAGGCTGATCTTCGAATCCAGAACATCGGTAACACTATGGTTGATAGACCCAAAAAATCCCGTCGATGGAGCATCCTCTCCCGGTCGGCGGAACCCTCACCGGAACCCGAACGTCCAAAAAGTTTTAGTCAGTTACCGGCTCGACTAACTCGGGAGGAACCTGAGCAACAGCCCCCACTATCGAATACTCGAATAGGAGTCCTATCTAGACGCCCGTCGATCATTTTACATGGAAGGAAAGGCCCGGCTAGGCTGCCAGGTATAGGCATGGCACCGTTGAAAGAGGAAGAAGAGCATGGGAAAAAAGACACGTTCTTCCACCTGAATGGTCTGCGGTATCTGAAGAGTACGAGCAAGAATAGGAGCTCTTCCAATATTAGCTCTGGCGGGGAAGGAAGGATGCAAACACAACACACCACAGGATCCGAATCCTCGCTATTCCCAAAAGCCGAGCAGCGCCTAGAACAGGGAATGGCTTATCCAGTCGCAAGTGTGCAACCCACTCCAATGGACCACGCGGGAACGCCTAGGAGAGTACCCGAACCTAGCGCATGGGCGGCAACATCAGCAGCTCTCGCCTCAAGAACAAGTACAATGGCAACAACCTCCCTACCTGCTGCGATAAACACCAGGCGATGGTCAGAAACCTCTTCCTCTCGTCCGCAGTCTATCATCGGGCCAATTATGTCTTCAACTATTCCTTCCCCCAACACAAGCCGGGTATCGAGTATATCAGTGCCAGGAACGCTCGTTAACCCCACCACTACCCCGCTTACAGGACTCCGCATCGACACAATCGACACAGGCATCCCATTCAAACCACGTGCAGCAGGCCAAGTATCATCCCCAATCGCAGCAACAATAGTACGACAGCCGTCGGGGGTATCACAAAACCGTATCTCGATACCGAATGGTACTGTGTCTAAAGGAACGGATAGCTCAACCTTCCCGCCAAAGTCAATACACACAGCGACCACGCCAGTCATTCCAACCACAGCGGAACCAGCTAGGAAAGAGTCTAGAAGACGATCCGACCCCGGTTCGACCGCCACCGACTCGAACCTTGCCTCGGCAGGAGTCCCTCAACCAAACACACAGCAGTCGCAACGAAACTGGGCAGAGATATCCGAGGAGTTCCTACACGGCAAGCGACAGGCACTAGTAACACAACACGAGCGGATCACTAAAGCACCCGAGCCAGAAAAGTCCCGCAAAAATGAGATATTTGAAGCTATAAAGAGGGAACAAGAAAATGATAACAAGATACGCGACGCAATTTCTAATGACCCACTCAGCCCTGTGATCTCAGACCACGGTGTAGTTTTATCGGCCGCATCGATCTCCAGCAATCACACAAGGAGCAGCGGTAATGCTTCAAAATCAACGTTAACACTCGTCCCCACTCCATCTGTGATCCGCTCCAACCGGATCGGGGAGGAACTGGCAAAGCTGCATGCAGCACAGCAGCAGGATGAACGGTTATCCGAGATGGAGGGATTCCCGGGGTTATCCGCTCACACTGAGATGCCTCGACCTGAAGGTTTTTTGCCCAAACCAGTTGAGCTGGGCCCTGGTATCCCACGACCACTTGAGCAAATCGCAGAACTCCACTCGGACCATATCCCCGAAGTTCGACACGGAGGTGATGTAGTTCACCCATCCCTTATTCCGGGACGCCACAACCACCGTCGAGCTGCGACAGATGTCCGATATAAGGATATTGCGACGGATATGACTGCCGCACCAAGTGCACCGAAACAGCCGGTCGCCAGGGTTGAGTTCGGGATTCCGCTATCATCCGGTCCAGATTCTGAGCAACCTCCAACAAACGACCCCGCTCATTCCGAGCCTACACGCTGGAATCTAGGGAGTGCCCGAAGGCAATCTGAGCCTAACCCTCGCCCACATAGAGTACCCCTACCTTCTAGGTCTAGCACTGGTTACGGCCACCACGGGACACGACCACGTTCTGCCACAGTCCTCACTCCACCCTCCGTCAGGGTTATTCCGCCAACGCCACCATCTTCAGCAAATCCGAGCCCGCTCTGGGATGGGAAGGGTCCACCACCAAACATAAAGGCAACTTTCGAACACCTAGATCAACAGGATGCTGCTGTTGATATTATCTCCGAAGTTGTTTCACCGCCAGAACTGCTCACGTCCTCCAAGTCAAAGACCGAACCTCAGATCGCAGCGTCAACTCCAGAATACTTCCCACCCCAGGTCTACGTCCCCCCCCCGCCTCCTCCACCGCCAGCACCTCCGGCCACACCCACAATACCGGGAATTCCAGGCTCCTCTGCACCTCCGACGCATATCACTCCGCAGGAACAATTCAGTCCAATTCTCGCAATTGTGGTGCCAACGTTTCAAACAACTCCGCCGGCTACACCACCAGAAGCAAGGCTACCGCCACCACTAGTAGCAAGACCGCCGGCGCCACCAGAAACAAGACTGCCGCCACCACCAGAAACAAGACCGCCGCCACCTTTACCACCCAAACCTCTTCCTTACTCAAAAGCCAACGCTCCAGTCGTACCCACCACAATCCTCAACCCACCCGCGATCACCGAAGCTTCCAGAGTACGGAGTCGTGTGAATAGTCTTGCATCATCCAAACACACCATCCCTCGACCCCTGACTCCCGAGACTGATAACCAGCCACTTCTCGCATGTCTGGGCGACGACTACACGTCCATTCATCAAAGGACTTCTAGCTTGCCCAGCACCAGACCGGCAACTACAGAGTCAGAGAAGCAGCCGGTTCCTGGACTCATTAGGGAAGACTCCCAGCCGAAACCATTGGAATTGCCAAGCACCTGGGTACCGCCGAACCCCTACGAATCGTCGAATCCCCAGGGAGAAGGCGCAAAACTGGCTCACGCTGTGAGTAGGAGAACAAAGCTCAGGGAGGCAGTGGAGAGGGCAAATGGCGTTGTTAGAGAGCCTCAGCCGGCACATTCGGGAGGTATAAATGCTCCACCGAAAAGGGTGAACACTATTCCGAGGAAACCAGTACCTATGAATACGGCAGGTCAACGATATATCAACGGAGTGCTACGACGTGAGACTTAGGGATTGATCGTGCCGCGACGGAATAGCTAGAATATTTTGGCAGGGAAACAAGCTTTTGCTGATTAATTGTTTGGTTGATGATGGACCCTTTTGCGGGAAATAACGTTTGCATTATCTGGATATACGGGGTGACGGAACTCAATTGTATATATGATGACTTTATGGCAGTGCATTCGTGCTTAATACTTTTGCTCTACAAGTTGATGGCGTTTATTCTTTTTTTCTATTGTCGCTGGTGGAGCTGGAGCATGGAATTCGAAACATATTGACTTACGCGTATTTCCCTGAAGACCTATCTGTGAAAATGAAGAATAAATACTTGCTCCCAAGATTCTTTTCATCCGAGACGGATACGTCAGTTGGCAATGTCTTACTGTACCCGTGCATGCACGACCAATCTGACACACACCTCCAACAACACACCACACCACCTTTTAGTTTTGCCAAGACCGATTTTATCCAATCAAGTTTGACATCGCGAGAAAACTTTTGCTTCAGTTTTCAACTGAACGACCTTCAGTCATCCAGAAGTTAAGCAAGATGAGTCTCTTCGGAGCTAGAAAGACGTCCACCTTTCAGAGGGCGAAGGAGAGGGCGGAAAAAATGGAAAGAGAGAAGCAGGCCAGCTCAGAGGCCACAGTTACCTCCAGCAGCCACATCGGTGGCCTACTCGATAAGATTACCAGACCAGTCAGTGATGATGGAAAGGCGACAGTTAGTGAGAGGACCGACCTCGAACAAATGGAGAGAGATCTTCACGGAGATTCTGAGTACGAAAGACTCAGGGACAAAGAGAAGAAGGAAGAGTTTGACATGGGCTTGCGTTATGCCCGTGCCGAAGATGATTTGAGGAGGAGAGAGAACTCTCAGGCGACCTCAAGAGTGGAATCCGGACAGCTACCCAGCAACCTGGACGATATGAGAGCATACTCCGACCTGACGGGAAAAACTGGAGTTACAGGAATCACACGATACAAGGGTGATGACTCTTCAGAGTTGTCACCACCACCGACCACAAGTTATGGGGGAAGCGAGATTTCCTTTCCATCACAAACACCCAGGGAGAGGGTTTTGTCCCCTTTGCCGAGTACGAATTATAGTGAGGGAAGCCTTTTGGGTTTTCCTCTGAGTGCTCTCCCCCAGGATCCTTTTTCGACTCCCAGGGCGAGTGCTGGAATTATTACGCGCAAGTACGTTCAATCGGAGGAGAATGTCAGCCAACACGCGGAAGAAGAGGGGGGAATGGAAGAGACCCTGAAAGTCTACACACCCATTCCGAGAAAATTCGAAATTAGTGGTAGTAGCGACAGCGAAGACGAGACGATGACGGAGGTGGAGTGGAGGGATGAAGAGCCTTACATGACGCCAACGAAGAAGGGAAAAAAGCGCAATAAGGGGAAGGGAGTTAAGAGGCCGGTAACGCCCGAACGACCAATCCCGAATATGCCGCAGACACCTAGCAGGAAAAAGCTCGAGTTGGATTGGGCCAAGCCTGCAGAGTCGCTGACCAATGAGAATGAAACGGCAGATCTTGGAAGGTTTATTGGTGAGTATCTTCGGAACACTAATGGACTGAGGGATTTCATGGTTGGGCAGGAAAGAAATGATGCGAGTTATGATGCTTGGTGTCAGCAACAGAGCCAACATATTGCGGCAAGACAGAATCATACTGACGCAGCAGTTATGTCGGTAAGGAAGATAGCCCAAAACGTGCAGACTGAGGTGGAGTTGGAAAGGGAGTGCGCATCGGAAAGGGCAGAAAAGCTTGATGAAAGATTGAGCAAGATCGAAAAAAGATTGGCCAAGATCGCACCGGTGAATATGGCCAAGACGATTGAAAATGCGATGAAAAGTTGCATGGACTGATTGGTTGATCAGCTGACAGATAGGGTAGTAGAAAGGTTTGAGAAGGCAGCTGCAGAAGATAAGAAGAAGAATCAGATCCGAAGGGGGAAACAGGTAGAAGCCACCCCTGAGGATTATGAGATGATCGTTATTGAGTTCGAACCGGGGGCGACTTTTTCAGTTGAGGAAAATGAGAAAGTGGCAACGGTTATTGAACAAATGCAGGAGGATGAAAAGGAACTGGAGGCATCTAAGCATGCGCCAGTTATTCCACCAGGAGGAAGAAAGCAGGAGTTTCCGAGGTTCGCGCCAAGTGGACAGGTTACAATTGCGAAGAGACCGGTGATTGCGCCAGCAGTACCGGAACAAAAGAAGCAGGAGGGAAAAAGACCAGAGGTAAAAGAGGTACCAGAGGGACCAAAGGCAGGGGAAAAGAAGAAGCCGGAGGTTAAGAAACCCGCACAACCACAACTGGCGAAAAAGCCAGAAGAAAAGAAGAAGGAGACGTGGGCGCAGAGAGCGGTAGCACCACCACCACCAAAGAAACAACCCGAGCAGCGACAACAACAACAATCGGGACAACAACAAAAGATGAAGGGGGATGGCTTTGTCGAAGTAAAACGACAGCAAAAGAAGGATGAGATGAAGCCGGTCCCCCCAGGACAAAATTCGATGGAGAAGAGGAGGGTTACCTTCAAGAGGGATAACGGTCTCCCCCTTTCTCAGAAGAAGGATTTGGACATTTCGTCGGAAGTGAATAGAGCACTTTTTGAGGCGAAGGTCCCACATTTTCTTCACATCCAGGGAGTTACGAAGAACACCCGGGGATGTTTGTCAACAATCACGACACCTGCAGCAACGGCCGAAATGTTGATTTGGTATAGGGAGATCGTGATAAAAGCAGCAAGGAAGGTGGACGCAGGAATGGTGGACATCGAGACAAATAAGCTCTGGGAGAGGGTGAAAATGCACGGTGTCAATTTCGATAGGTATTTGGGAAAGAAGATTGGGGGAGGACTTGAGAAATTGAGGCAGGAAGTACAGGCTGAGAACGAGGGGGTGGTGTTGCCCCTCGCTATTAACTGGATTGGAGAACCGAAAGATGGGCAGAAGAAGAAGGCGGAAGGAAAGAAAGCATCTTCAGTTGTGTTTGCGGTCAAGGGTAGTAAGATGGCCGAAAAAGTTCTGAAGGGAGGTCTGAGGGCGGCAGGAGTGAAATATGATGTGGAGAAGTTCATAAATGCCAGACCAGATTCCTTTTGTGGAGTGTGCAGCAGATGGGGACATGTTGAAGCAAAGTGTGGCATCAGCAACAACTCTAATTTCCGTCAGAAACAGCTGGGTGTTCCGGACGGCTCTGACGGCTCTGCCGGAACCTCGTACCCTCTGAAGGAGAATTATACACTGCCCGTCGCCCAGGTGACAGGTCGCGTTGCATATGTACTCCTTTACATTGTGTTGACGTTTAGGCATCATCAGAAGGACACGTGTGTTACACTCTTCGCAGGGGCTGCAGTTATGCTGAAGCCGTTTACACAACGCCTGGCGATGTTAAATCATAGCTACTACTTATCGTTCAACGATTTTCAAAACTTATGCATTCAGTTTGTATTCTCATCTATGTATCTATGTATCTATATAGCTGATATGTACTCCCCATCGTTCAGTCCACCTCCGTTACCCCTGCATCTCCGTACACCCACCGTCGCTCATTAACGATGTACTTGGAGGCCGTGATCATACGAGTTGAGAGATGCACTTGGAGGCCGTAATCGAGCAAGTTTGGAGATGCACTTGGAGGCCATGATCGTGCGAACTTGGAGGCCGTAATCGAGCGGATTTGGATATACACTTGGAGGCCGTGATCAAGCGAGATTGGACGAGTACTTGGAGGCGGTCGATGAATGGCGCGCCGGGTGCTGAGACTGTATTCCATCAGGTAGTTAACTCGCAACCGTGGGAATGTGACAAGGTGACTTTACCTTTGAGCTCTCATGGAGAGCTGGCTGATGGCGGTCGATCGTGTATGGAGGCATGCCGGAAGCTGAAGCTACATTCAGGGGTCAACTCGTAATCATGAGAATGAAGGGAAGACAAACAATCTTTGAGTGCTGTACTTGGTGTATGCTGTACTCGGTGTCAACTCATGATCATGCCATGGAGAGATAGAGAGGGATGACTTAACTTTGTGTTCTGCGATGATGGTTGAGATGTGGATGAGAAAGAGAGAGATGGGGGATTAAGATGAGAACGATGTGGAGGATACGAGCGGATATGAGAAATCAGGGGTACAACTTGCCTGATCAGATTGGGAAGACCTTGTATCGGTGTTATTACACCGCGGATTAGGACTCATACCTGCCGTATCGGGGATGGTACATTGACTCGCACACGAAATTCTCTTAAGTCCCAGTTTCTCATGATGATTTGTCCCATCTCCTCT
>Ga0307515_10002052_pt1 | contig 44417 bp, 9 predicted proteins | sample 17_EM_MG_FD_194513 | JGI IMG/M metagenome (GOLD analysis project Ga0307515, IMG submission 194513) | Populus trichocarpa ectomycorrhiza microbial communities from riparian zone in the Pacific Northwest, United States - 17_EM | ecosystem: Host-associated > Plants > Roots > Unclassified | place... | reverse complement strand
CCCCCCCCCCCCCCCCCCCCCCCCGCCCCCCCCGCCCCCCCCCCCCCCCCCCCCCCCCCCCCCCCGCAAAATTGACGACGTTGAGCGCGATGACTTGCAAGATCTAAATTGATGTTTGGTAATTTTTACTTTCTATAGGTTTACCTAACAAATTTAAAGTGCGCACGTATTGTAAGGAGGCCCGAGAGTTATTTACCATACATTTTACAACCTCAGCTCTAAAAATCTTCAATATTCAATATCTTTCAGTATTGAACACATTGTATTGATATTGATAAGAGCACTGCCCTCTCCCATGAAACTCCTCCCTCGCCGCCTCGTAATCCTCCAAGGACCTCCGCCGCAATACTTGTCCGGCGCAGATCGAACCCCACGACGCAGCCTCAAATAACCAATTAAGCCCCACCTCTCGCCCATGAGGATCGAACCACGCATGGATCATGGCTCTTGCCGGGATCCATACCAACGTGGGTATAGATTTCCCGCTGGAAGTTATGAGGTCGTAAAGAAGCAGGCGTGAAATATTTGCATGCTGTCGAAGCCCTGGATGTGTGAGCGCTACGAGCTCACGTTGAAGGGTATCGAGGACTTTCTGATCACGGTTCGCATCACCTCCCCGCAACGGACACCCAACTCTTGGCGTTGCTCGGGATGCCGCGGCCGGTGCGGGTCGGTGGCCGGTGCGAGCGCTTGGGCATATCGGGGAAGCTTTTGCTAGCAAGGCGCTGCGATACCTAGGTAGGATAGTCGTACTTTATGTATCTTTAAGTATCTTTTCAATAACCAACAATCGCAATACTTGGGTTAGTACTTGGGTTCGCGACAGGCGCGTGGAGGGGCTCACAGCTCGGCGTGGTCCGCAAAAAACTCGGTGTGGTCCGAAAGTTCAGCGTGGTCCGAACTTGCAAACCAGCTTTCGCACCACGATCAGCTTTGGACCACGCCGAGCTTTATGCATATACAGCGCATATACAAAAAAATCAATTATTTTAGAATTAGTAAATAAATAATATTATATAATATTAAAGATGCATATGCTTAGCATATACTATTATATAGCCTACCTATAGAATAGAAAGTATATACGCTGCATATGCTAAGAATATACTATAGTATAGCCTACCTTATAGAATAGTAAGTATATATATAACGTGTCCCGCCTTACATCGCTATACAGCTAAAAAAAATACTAGTTGTTGCGAATATATTGTAACTGCGGCGGAACCTAATATATATTTATAATATACTTTCTATTCTATAAAGTAGGTTATATTATTATATATACTATAAGAGGCCAGTTTAACCGGAAAATATAATTATCTAATTAATAATGTAGAATAAGAGTTACAGGTAAGTAGAAGATAAGTTAAGGTAAAACAATCTTTATGTAATAAAGGATAAATGCTTTCTAACCTCTTCTATTTAGAGACTAATTACTAGTTCTTCTTAAGAGGAGAACTAGCTCCCTATATAATCCTTCTAAGACGCTAGCAAAACCCTTTACCCCTTATCTGTCTAACTGTGTCTTTTAAGACGTAAATAGAATATAGATGAGATATAGATAAAACCTCTTACTATCTTATCTAATATATACCTTCTAGGGGATTCCGTTATAATTGCCTCCCCTTTAAAGGCCTTAGTCCTCTAAAACTTCGCCTCTACTAAGCTTTTATAGAGTTCCGGCTAAAACCACTAGGGAAAATTCTTAGTAGAAAGGTACTCTATAATGCGGCTTATAGCTAGTTCTTTACTAGCGTAAAACCTTACTTTATCTTTAGTTCCTTCACTCTTCTTTTACTATAGCTCTTTATAATGCCTTTATAATAGAGCCAAAAAAAAAATTAGATAGGATTTACCTTTCTTATTATAAGAGTTTGTTATAAGTTAATCTAGAGGTTGTCTTATATAACACGTCTATAAGCTACTATCCCTATTTACCTAAAATAGGTTCTAATAATAACGTCTTTTTATTAACAACACTATTTATCTTATTTTTTAGTAGACTGTTTTTACTATATCTTAGCTTTTAGCTTCTATATCTCTAGCTATTCTTTTATAACTACTCTATTCTCTTTTTATAACACATTTATAAGTAATAAAATCCCTATTTTATCTCTATTAATAATACTAACTTCCTATAATATTCTTTTATAATAGCTTATAGTTATACTACGCGTCCCTAAACTAGCGGTAGTATTATTTTAATACTACCCTAAACCACCTCTATTACTCCTACAGTAATCTCTTTAAAGTGCTACCGTTATTACGTTTACGCGCTTACGCTAGACCTGTCCCACGCCTATAAGATACCTTACTCCAGTAAAAACAATCTAAGTATTCCTATTACCGTAGTAGGAAAAAGACCTACGTTCTAGTATTTTCTATTCTATCCTATTCTAAATTTTACTAATTATATTAGATCTCCACTATTTATACGCGTAAGACTTATAAGCTCTATTATACTATTTAGGATTTCCGCCTATATCTAAATAGTAATAAATGGGGATAGAAGGTATCTACCCTTACTTATAGGCTCTTTAATTTAATAAGGGTCTCCACTACTATAAAGACGTAATAATCTCAGATATATAGTATCTAAGAGCGCATATATAAGCAGCTTACCCTTATAAATAATGACATTCGCACTCTTACGCGGGCCTTTTTAGCTAGGTAAGTTTCTCTAGTAATATGTTTAGGAACTATACTAATTTTCTTAGCCAACGGCTTTTAGATCCCTACTTAAATACTAATTTAGAGCCTAGGGATATTAAAGATAGTAATAAAAGTTAAGATAAACGTTTTCCTCGCTAGTTTTCTACCTATGCTAGTCCTTCTAGTTCCCATTATACTAAGAAGAATATTAGTGGAAGTGCTAATACTTCTAGGGATAAAAGTGCTAATAATACCGTTAATAATAACGTTAAAATGGAAGAGGAGGAGGCTCCTATTACTACTACTAGTATTTAAGTTATTATTTAGTTCTTTCCTTCTTCTTATAGAATAGCTTTATATAGTGCTTCTCGGGTGCCCCTAGGATGCCCTATTATTAGGAATTAACTTTATACTTTAGGGATACCCTTATTCTAAGCTTTGGTAGCAATTTATATAAAGGTAGTATACTACTATAATCTCTATATATAATAAACAGGTAGTATTCTTATAGGTGCTTTATAATTTTTTAAAAATTTTAATTCTTTATAGGCTGTCTTTTTGCTTCTCTTCGTACTATTAACTCTACTATATATCTCCGGTGCTAGACCAAATACTCTTCTTTTATCCCTAGGAGTCTTTTTAAATCCCTAAAACCTCTTCTTATATTACTACTACTTATTCTTAAATAGCGTCTTCTTTAGATAGTATCCCTAGTAGTTCTCCTATAGATTTTATAGGCTTCCCCTTATAGGGTTCTAAAATCCTTATTATAATAGCAAAACGTTTTTATTCTTAATGCCTATACTTAACCTTATAGTTTTAATTTATGGGGTCTTTTCTATTATTTTATCTATAGTATATCTGGAACTATTACTAAATCTTTACCTTTAGTCCTTAGGAAGGTTTTAATTACTATATCGTATCCTAGCTAAAGGTACTATTTAGGTTCCTAACTATTATATGCCTAAAAGTATCCTTCCTAATAAATTAAGAATTTGCGCTTCTTTTAGCGCTATTTTTAGTTTAAAATATCTTCTACATTCTATTTTAGTTCCCTATTAATTTTGTTAGGGTAATAGTTCTACACTATCTCTTCTTTAGTATAGCTTTAGTAAGGAAATATAAAATATAGGATATATTAGATATAATTTCGGCAATTCCAATTTATAGGCTTAATTTCCTTTAGTTTTCCTAACTATCTTAAAGGGTCTAAGCTACTAGTAATCCAACTTCTTCTTAATACGTTTTATTTGGATATTTTTTATAAATAGTAAGACTTCGTCTCCTATCTTAAATTCTTTTAGCATATATTTTTCAATATAGTACCTTTTTTGCACGGCCTAGGCGTCTAGTAAGTGCTTTTTAAGTTCTTCTCTATAAATTCTTATTTACTTAATTCTCTTAGATATTACTAGTGCCTCCCTTTTAAAAATAATATCCTTAACGTTCTATAGGTTATTTACTTTTACCCCAAACAATACTTTATAAGGGGTCATTTTTATACTCTATAGATGCTTATATTATATATATATTGCGCTAAAGCCAACTATAATATCCAATTATCCTATTAATAATTAATATAGCAGTAGAGGTAGTGTTCTAATAACGTATTTAGACGCTTTATTAGCCTATCTATTTATAGGTAAAAGGTAGTGCTTATCCTTTACTATATTTTTAATAAGAGATAGAATAAAGACTAGAATGCGCTATTAAATATAGTACCTCTATTAGATATAATTCCCCTTAGTGTACTAAACGAGAGCTACTGTTTTAAAAATAGGTCTGCCAGTTCTACTGCCGTAATTATTATTATAACAGTAAAGTACCCTAAAAACTTTGTATATCTATTAACGATTACTAAAATAGTATTAGCAACCTTTCCCATTCTTATTTTAGTAGGGGGTAAGCCTATTATAAAATCTATTATTAATTCTAATATAGGTCCCTGCGGAATAGAAAGTACTAATAACTCGACATATAGGCGATGTCTAGATATCTATACCCTTTAGTACGTATTATATCTTAATATATAGTCCTTAACCTCTTTAAGCATTCTATCCTAATAGTATTTCCTTTAAACGGCCTTAAGGGTTATTATAGAAGACCTTTAAAATTTTGTCTTAAACCGCTTGGTCCTTTAGGATATATATAGCACCCTTAAAGCGTAATAAACCTTTTTAGTCTTATTACTATAGCTTCTTAGTAACTCTAGTTAAGTTGATCTCTACTATATCTTTCCACCTTTCCCTAGAAACGAAGGCATCCCTTTATTATACTTAAAGAAGAAGATCTAAAAAGGGTTTATATAGATTACTTATTTCTATTTTGCCTACCGCTATTATAGATATAAGGCATGGCATAAGACGTTTCGAACTATTAATGCTAGTAGATTCTCCTACCATTATATAGTATGCCACGTTATAGATAGGTATCTCGCCTATCCCCTTTAGATTTAGACACTTGCAGCTAATACGCTGTTAAGTTAAAGGTGCCGCGATACCCCTAGCATATCCTATAGAATTCTCGCTAATTTTAGGGTATACTAACTTTATAATATTTGCCTGGCCTATAACCTAGTCTATAACTATATCCTATAGCTCTATAATTATAGCGCTTTATAGCTATATTATTAAGATCTCTGCCTTATTATAAAATTCTATAGTTTTAGGGAAAGAGTTTTCTTTTTTTTAAGTAAATTTTATAATATAGGGATTATTTCCCCTATACTATCCTAGATCCTTCCTATTTTATAATTTAGACGTCTTAATAACCTATTAATAGGATTTATCTTTTCTAAGCGGTATATAATTTTAAAGTTATACTATAATAGTGCCTCTACCTATCTAGCTTATTAACCGCTTAATACCTTTATAGTTATAAAGTATTTTAGGTTGTTATAGTCTATAAGGACTTTAATAGGGTAATTGCTTTATTACTATAACTATTATAAGCAGCTCTTAGTTGTGTGTTATATAACGCTGCTCTATAGGGGTTATTTTCCTTAACTAAAACGCTATAGAATACTATTTTCCGTCTTTTAATTAAGATATAATTACCCCTAGGGTAAAGCCAGATATATTTATTTTAAGGTATATATATAGCTCCTAGTAGAAGTATATTAAAATAGGCGCTAATATAAATAAATCCTTTAACCGGTCTATAGCCTACTTAGCAGCTTCTTTAAATATAAAGGGTCCTAACTTCTTGCCATTCTTAGATCCTTTTAGTAGATTTGTAATTAGGAGTATTACTTATAAATAATAAACGGTAAACGTTTAGTAGAAGTTTGCTATGCCTAAAAAAACCTACACTTCTCTAAATATTATAGGATAGGGCTATTCCCTAATAGCGTCCACACTCTATTAACGCTAATAATAAAGCCTAGAAAATTAATGCTAGTAGTATAAAACTTGGACTTTTTAGGTTTATATAGAGCTTATATTCCTACAGTCTTTTTAGTACTATTTATACGTGGTATATATATACTTCGTAGTTATTAAAGTACACTATAATATTATTAAGGTAGATTATATATATCGTGTCTAATAGGTCTAAAATATCACCAGTGCGTTAGTATGCCTAAATAGCATTATTAGGTACTTAAAGTGGCCATACTATATTTAGAACACTATTTTCCACTTATTACCGGCTTTAATCCGGATTTAATAGTACAGTAAAATCTCTTTAGTACGATACCGTTTGTTCGGCCGAGCGTATCGTAATACCAATGGTATTGTTATATCAAGAGTCACGTGTTAGGTGAATAGGTAGGAAAAAGAGGAGCTTAATACCTAAAAAGGCTTAGGATGTCTACCTCGCGGGATAAATAGGGCCCTCTCCCATACAAATTCTCTACTGGTTATACCGATATTGGTGGTAGGTGCTTAACGATATTGCCAAAAGTCAGATTATCGTAATATTACACCAAAAACGGCTTGATTAAGGGGTGTAGATCGTAATGTAGAGGTTATCGTTATATACCCCATATCGTATTAAGGAGATTTTACTGTATATATCTTTTAGATCTAATTTTATAAATATCTTTACGCCTAATAACCTATTAATAAGCTCCCCTATTAAGGGTAATAGGTAGTAATTCTTTATAGTAATCTTATTTAGCGCCCAATAGTCGATATAGAGGTAAAAAGTCTTATCCTTCTTAGGTATAAATATAATTGGTACCCCTACTAGGCTTATAGAGGGCCAAATCTATTCTCTTTAAAGATTATCTACTATATATTAACGTAATACCGCCAGATTATTTTCTAATAGGTTATATAGTGGTCTAAAAGGAGGTTATTTATCCCCTATATTTATCTTATACTTAACCAATATAGGGTTAGGTAAGGTTTATATAGTCTTTTTACTAGAAATATCCTCTAAGTCTATATATTCCTATAGAATCTCTAGTTTCTTAACTATATATAGCCAGATATCTAAAAATAAATATCCTATATCCCCATTCTTAGTATTAAAAGTAGCATATATAGTATATACCCACCCTTTTTCTTATATATAGTTTAAGAAAGTTTTTTAATCTTTAACTATAATACGCGGTTAAGACTTCCGATATTAATATAAGGCTAAAGGCTAATTAATATCCGGGTTAACTTAGTAAAGCTATAGGTATTCTAAAATAAGGTTATACTCCTTAATTTCTACAGCATAGAAGTGTATCTCCTACGTGTTCTATAGACTATTACGGTCCTAGCTAGCTACGGAAAAAGCTTATTCCCTATAGTATAGAATCCGGTAGCCTTTAATACTTTAAATAGTACGCACCTATAAGCCGCTAAGATCTAAATCTAAATCTTTTACTAGTAATTAAGAAATAAACCCTATGGTCGCGCCACTGTCTATAAAGCAGTCTTATGTTACCTATTTATTATTAACTTAAATAGAGACAGGAATAACTATACGGCAGCTTATTTCCTCCTTCTCTTACTAGCCTAGTATAAAAGAGTAAAGATCTACTAGGCTTTTTCTTTTCCTAATAAATCTAACTTTTATTTCTTTTATTAGTAGAAGTGCTTTATATAGCCCTTTTTACCGCAGTTATAATAAACGCGTAACTCTTAGTTCCACTTATTTAAATTAGGGTTTTACCTATTATTATTCTAGGGCTAACTAGCGTTACTCTAAGGCTTTAAAGCCTACTTACGTTATTCTTCTATAGAGTAGTTAGGTTAAAATCTGCCCCTATTATTAAAGCTAGGTCCAGTTCTACGCTCTTTATTATTAGTATCTTATTCCTTTCGCTTACTTAAATAATCTCTTTTAGTATTCTTAATCTAAGTAGCTTTAGAGATAAGCTTTTCTTAAAAGGTAGGAATTTCGCCCTTCTCCTATATAGCCTGTTAAATCTTAGGTTATAACTTAGTAAGTAGCTAGTAAAGTTATATAGTATTATCCTATAGGTCTAAGTAGGGTATATTATCTTCTAGTTCTTTTAAGTAGTTTATAAACTAGACTATACTCTAGCCTTCTTACTATTTAGTATTATAGTATCGCTAGTTATAATCTATCCCTTAATTAGTAGGGTTTTAGACCTAATTAACTAACTAAAACTTAAGTTTGCTAAATTTAAGGGGTATAGTAAGTTTCTTTTTATAGCGTGTTTATAAACTCTTAATAGTGCTACGCAGAAAGGTAGAAGTAATTAGTGTCTAATTATACTTATTAGAGTAACATTTTGGATTTAGCTAAAACTTAGTTTCGCATTAATGGATAAAATAATTATAGTTTTAGAGACTATTATTATAGTACTTATTAGGTTCCTTTATACAGAATTTAGGTTTTTTTTAATATTATAGCGTAGTATAGCGTTACCCCTTTAAGTCCGCTTCGTGTTTAAGGTATCTATACTTCCCCTAATTGTCCTTATAACTATTTTTAGTAGTCTTAATATACTTATCTTAATTGTATCTCTAACTCCTTTATTTTTTATAGGGTCTTATATAGTAACCGCTCTAATAACTCCCTAGCAGTAATTATTTTTAAGGGTCTTATAAGGTTAGACGGACTAGCCGTAGCTTCTTTATAAGAAGAGGAAATGCGCTCCTCTAGGGAGACTCTCTAAGCCTCTTATGGTAGGGGCGTTATTTTAGGGGATAAGAAGGTATAGCCCGTTATTATTAATTAATAGCTATACATTCCTTCCGTAAAGGATTATAAGCGATTAGAATTATAAGAGGCCAGTTTAACTAGAACGTATAATTATCTAATTAATAGTATAGAATAAGAGTTATAGGTAAGTAGAAGATAAGTTAAGGTAGAACGATCTTTATATAATAAAGGATAAATACTTTTTAACCTCTTCTATTTAAAGACTAATTGCTAGTTCTTCTTAAGAGGAGAACTAGCTCCCTATATAATCCTTTTAAGACACTAATAAAACCCTTTACCCCTTATCTATCTAACTGTGTCTTTTAGGACGTAGATAGAATATAGATAGGATATAGATAAAACCTCCTACTGTCTTATCTAATATGTACCTTTTAGGGGATTCCGTTATATATACTTAGCATATATAGCGTATATACTTACCATTCTATAGGTAGGCTATACTATAGTATATATACTTCCTATTCTATAAGGTAAGCTATACTATAGTATATACTTAGTATATATAGTATATACAGTATATATACTTACTATTCTATAAAGTAAGCTATACTATAGTATATACTTATACTAATAAGCCGTTTAACTACCGCGATATATTCTTGTTTGCTTTATACTAGTATATGCATATACTTAGTATATACACTGCATATTTAGTATATACGGTCGCTAAGGTAAATTGTGGCTACTAATGCGCGTTCTGTATAGGTAAAAGTTAAGTACCGCCGACCTTTTTCCGGTAGCTCTATCGGTGACTACACTTAGCTTTTGCCGACCCCTATTGGTGACTACGTTTAACTTTTTCCAGACTACGCTTAGCGTGCGTATAAGTCGGCTAGACTACGCTAAAAGGTCGGTCCAATAATTAAAACCTCCGCCCACTATACTAAATCTCACCTTCCCTCTCTTACTTTAACCTTACCTTTTACCTTACCTTTTATTCTAAATTTATTAAATCTATGCTAAATTTATTCTAAATCTATTCTAAATATAATATCTAGTACTTTAAAGAACTGTATAAACTATTTTAAACCTATTTTAATAGTTTAGGCTATCTATAAAGTCTACCTAAAATAAGAGAGGCTCCTTAAGGGTGTAAATACTTTTTTTATAGTAAGTGGTTTTAAATATATTTAAAACACATTCCTAATATAATACTAGCGTAGTAATAAGGTAGATTTAACTATAGGGGAGGTTTTCTATTAGTATAATGTCTTACCTAGTTTAGAGAGTCTGGAACTATATATGGTAAGTATATAAGTATATTAGGGTTATAATATATTACTAATATATTTATAATACGTTTAGAAAAAGGTTAGAGATTATAGTGCCCTTAAAAACTATATAAAGAAGCATAGTATTAAAACTAGGAATATTAGAAAATGAGAGGCTCCTTTTATTAAGAAGTAAGAAGAAGCAATAGGTATATATTCTAAATATATTCTTAATATATTTGGAACTAGTTACTAACTAGTTATAGCATTCTATTCTGCTATTATAGCTATATATAATTAGAATATATTAGAAACTACTTTTAAATATAATCCTAGTAGTCTAGGCCGTTTTACTACTACTTAACCTCTTTAACCTCCTACCTTAGCTCCCCCTAGTCGCCCTTTTAGGGCTACTGCCTTATAATTAATAGCTCCTATTTAAGAGAAATTTATACCTATTAGATATAAGAGTAGGCTAAAAAAGGGCGATATAAGATATTCTTAACGTATTTATAATAATTTCCTAATATAATTTTCCTAGAATAGTTACTGTGTTATAGGACGGAGGTAGTAGCTATAAAGCGTATATATTTAAGGAGTCTATAAAACGTTACGTGATCAATTATAAAGGTTAAGGGCGTAAGGAGGTAATATACCTACGTATAGCTAATATAAGCTGTATATAAGGTATATATAAGAGCACAGGGCTCTCCTATAGAGGCCCCTATAGTAGGGTTCTATAATACTACCCCTCCTCTTATAGAGGCGGAGCTCTAGTAACGCTGTGGTTACTATATATATATAAAGGGGATACTTAAGGTATAGAAAAGAAGAAAAGGGGGGTATTACTAAAGGCTTAAAACAACGTTATGTAATAGGGCTTGGCATCTAAAAATCCGACTAATTAGATAACTTTAACCGCCGGTTAAAGTTCCTAGACATTTTAACAATATTTCGGTTACGTAATCGCACTTTATCGCAATCTAATAGTAATCTAATAGTAATTTGCCCTTATATAGCAATATATAACGGTTTAATTCTATAAGGCTCCTATAGAGGATTAGGTATAAAGTCTCTGCTTAGGCCTAGTTTCTATAGGTTCGCGTAATAAAAGTCGCTAATTAAATCCTTTATATTTTTAAAGTCTTCCCATAGTTGCTATTCTGGCTAATTTATGTTAAATCCTGTATATATAGCTCTATAGTAGAGCCGTCGTCCTCTACCTTTGCTAAAGTATTTAGAGTTAATAATTCGTTTAACGGTCTACTCCTTATAGTTCTTATCTTCGTTCTCGTCTTAGATTAGTACTAGTAGGGGTTTAAGCTATATCTACCCTAGTAAGGGGTTAGGCTAATAGAGGTATAGTAGCTATAGGTAAAATACGGGCTATATCCTACGGGTAGTTAGGGTAAGTGGGAGTTCTAGCTTATATACAGCTCCCCTATTAATAACTTATTTAATTAAATAGGGGCTAAGGTTTTTATAATTAAGTGACTTTATAGGCCTTTATATAGAGATATTATATATATCTAGCTATACCTAGTCGCTAATACGCATCTCCGGTGGTGGCGTTCTATAACAGTTAGCGAAGTAGGCCTACTTTACTTAAGCCCAGGCCATTTCTCCCTTATAGTAGTTAAGTAGATTTTTTATATAGTCTGTATACTAATTAGTAAGTAGCATCTTAAGGCGTTTTCTATATAGCAGTTTTTTATTAATAGGTTCTAGTAGCTCTATACCGGATTAGAAGTAATAACCCTTATTTATAAAGAACGGGGTAAGTCCTATAGTGGTTAAAATATAGTTATTTACTACGAATTTACCTAGTGGGAGGTAATCTACCCAGTTATCTTAATTATAGGTAACTACCTATTATAGGTATGCTTTTATGCTAATATTAGCGTTTTCTGATTACTTAGTAGTTTTATAGTAAAAGGATATAGACATCTTAACGGAGATGCTAAGGCGTTAGCAGATTTGTCTCTATATATTAGAGTTAAATTATATACCTTAGTTGGACGTAATTAAGTTAGGTAACCTATATAGTTAGTAAACTTCGTAAAAAAAGGCGTTAGTAACGTCGCTAACGGCTACACCTTTAGTTAGGACGTAGTGGCGCTCTTTTATAAGTTGGTATATTATTATAAGGATGTTCTTATAGGTACGGCCGTATCGTTTATAGGGTAGTAGGTTAATAACGAAATCTATATCGATATCTGCCCATTATTATATAGGTACTAGTAGAGGGTATAGTAGTTCTTAGTACTTTATATTAAAGGCCTTAGCGCGCTTATAACTATAGCAGGCGCCTATAAAGCGTTTAACTAAGTCTATTATTTTTAGCTAGAAGTAGTATTGGCTAAAAAGCTTATAGGTTTTTCCTCTACTTAGGTGGCCACTTAATTAAAGGTCATAGGCTATTTAGATTAATTACTATTATAGATTTTCTAAGTTAGGGATAAATAGGCGGCCTCTATAATAGAGCCTATTCTCTTTTACTTCTAAGGCTGCTATATTAATCTGGCCTAAGCTTTAGAGGTTAGTAGGTAGCGTATAGGCGCTAGCGGTCTTTGCGGCAATAAGTTAATATAGTAATAGGTTAATAGAGGCGTTATATACCGTAGTAATAAGCTTATTAATTTTAGGAGGTAACTCTAGTTCTATAGTATAAAGCTAGGGTATAGTTGGCTTTATTATAGGTAGTATATCTAGGGCTAAATTTCGTACTTTTAGGATTGTCTATTATTAGAACTAATTATAGGGGTTATTTTTAAACTAAGGAAGGTCTTACGAGCAGCGTGTTAGGCTATTAGGTTTAGTACCTTATACTCCTAGTCTATACGTAATTTTAAAGTTAAAACTAGAGAGGAACTTATTTTAGTGTACTTAGCGTTAGTTTACCTACTTTATAGTTATAAAGTACTTAAGGTTGCAATAGTCCATAAGGACTTTAGTTGGCTAGTTAGGCTCTACTAAGGAGAGTTCTGGTTAGAATTCTTTAAACACTTATATAATTATAAGGAGTTCTCTATTATAGATCTTATAGTTATACTCTTATAGTATAAGCTTAGATAAGTAGAATGTAACTAGGTAAAGGAGACCGTTATTACCTATCTAAGAAAAGATACCTGCGTTAACGTGGTCTAAGGAGTTAGTTTTAAGGTAGAGTTATTATTTTAGTATAAAGTAAGCTAGAACAGGTGCTTTAGTAAAGGTATTTTTAAGGTCTTAGAACGCCTTCTTGTATTTAGGCATCTAGATAAAGCGTAGGTGCGTTTTTCTTCCTTTTATAGGAAGACCCTTCGTTGGTATTATTACTGTAAGTAGTGCTACTACGCCTAAGAAGTTATATATAAATTTCTAATAAAAGTTAGCGAAACTAAGGAAGGCTTATACGTCCTTAATGCAGTTAAGGGCTTACTATTTAGTAATTATACGTACCTTTTTAGGGTCCATACGGACACCCTTAGTAGTAATAATTAGTTTAAGGTATTTTACTTCTATAACTAAAAATTTATATTTCTTTAAATTAATATTAAGTCCTATGTCCCTAAGGCGCTATAGGACCTTTTAAACGTATTTAGTATGCTTAAAGGGGTTATTGCTATAAATAAGTATGTCGTCTAGGTACGCAAAGTAGAAGTTATTAAGGTAATCCTATAAGGCGTTATTAATATAGCTTTAGAAGGTGCCTGGGCCGTTATATACGCTAAAGGGTATAATAGTATATTTAAATTGGCTAAAGCGCGATATAAATGCGGTTTTCTATTTATTACCTTCCCGTATTTAAAGATAGTTAAAGGCGGCAATAATATTAAGCTTAGTATAGATTTTGGCTTAACTAAGCCGCTTAAGGGTCTTACGTATAAGCGGTACTAGGTATTAGTTTTTAATTATAATAGCGTTAAGTCCTCTATAGTTAATATAGAATTAAATACCTCCTTTTAGCTTCTTAGTAAGAAGAATAGGGGCAGTTACTAGTAACATGCTAGGATAAACAAATCCTTTATTAAGGTGCTTATTAATATACTTTTTTATAACTAGAAGTTCGTCTTTTAATATTAAATAGGGTCTCTTATAAGGTAGCATTTTTCCTTATTTAATATTAATAGTATAGTTATTAGGTTAATATAGGGGGAGTATATCTACGCTCTTTTATAAGCATATATCGGTAAAGTTATAGTACCTTTTAGGGAGGAGCTTGCGGAGTTCTTTATTAGTAAGTCCTTTTTTAAGCTTTATAAACTTCTTAAAGTCTAAAGGTAAAAGTCTATAAAGTTCTATAAGGGCATTATCTTCTAAAAGGTCAACTATATCTATCCTATTACTATAGAGGACGTAATCCTATTCTTTATTAAGCTTATATAGTTATAATTAGGAAGCCATAATAACGGTCTAGCCTTTCTTACGTGCTATACGGTAGAAGGCTAGGGCACTTACATAGTAGTAGTTAGTCGTAGGTAGGGTAATAAGGAGTTCCTTAGGTTAATATCCTAAGGAGTAAATAGAGGCGGCTAGGCTATGCCCTAGGTAAGTCTCTCTATAGTATTTAGAGTTAAAGGTTACTTTTTTCTTCTTCTAGTTAATAGCGGGGTTATATTATTTAAGCTAGTTTATTTTAAGGATAATAGGGTAATTAGTAAGTGGTATAATATAGGCCTAAAGTTCTTCCTAGTGCCTATTTATATCTAGGTAAAGTTATACTATATAGGTAATCTTCTATACGGTATAATTACTATTAGCAAGTTATAGTGCGCGGGCTTTAGTAAGGGGTAAGGTAGATAGGTTATAAGTACGCATAAATTAAGTATCTATAAATTTATTAGTAGCTCCGCAATTAATTATAGAACGGCTTTTATATTATTTTTTAGTAGTAGTTTCTATTATAGGTAAAACTATCTATTTCCGTCTATTTATCTTTATAGAGTTATTTATTAAATAAGCCGATATATAAATCCCTTAATTATTAGGGCGTCCCAACCCATAACTTAGGGCTAGGACTTAGCGTTTTCTATTTCCGTATCTAAATCTACCGCTATTACTACGTCTTTGTCTTATATAGTAGTGGCGTATAGCAACATATTTAGTATTTAGGGTATTAGATTAGGTATTAGGCGGTAGCTACTAAATCTAGCTATTAGGTAGTTTAGGTTATTGTAATAACAGCCTTTTTAACGGCATTTATAGCAGCGTCTTAGTTTTTAAAGTAGCTTATACTCTCTATCTAGGAGTTTTTATAGGAAGGTTAATATAGAGAAATTAATATTAGTTCCGGTAGTACTTAAGGTAGTAGGTATTAGTAGCTTAGTATATATAGGTTTAATAGGCCTAGGGGGCTTCTATAAAGAGGTCTTTAGGTAAAGATTAGTAGTAATAATCTAATTTAGTTGTTATTTAATCTTCTATAGGGCTGCTACTATATTATAAATATCATTATAGTTATAACTAGCGGCTGCGTAACTAAGGCAATAAGTAACTTTTTTAAGGAGGTCCTCTTAGTCTTTAGTATTATCTTAGGTAAGGGCTCCAGTATATTCCTAGAATTTAATATAAAATTTATTAAATAATTTAGTAAGGCTTATCTTTAGGGCACGTAGTTTAGCTTAGTTGGTGGCTAGTAGGTTATAGTTATGGTATATTAAGTTAAGATTATTAAGGACTTTTTAGTAGGACTACTACTTCTAGGGGCTACTAGTCTCCTATTAGGCAAAGAGTCTATTAAATAGTATACCCTTTATTTACCCGATAATATAGCCGATCTTAATATCTTCTATAGAAAAAAGGTAGGCGCTCTAAGTTAGTTTTTCGCGGATTTACATCTTCTAGTAGCTGTATTCCTTACGGTCTCCCTAAAAAACTAGGGGATTAAGGTAGCGTATATTAGACCCTATAGTAGCAGTTTAGGTTTAATTATTATAGCTTTTATTATTACTACTTTAGTAGGGGTTCCTATTAGGTAAAGCTACTTAGCGCTAGCCCTCTATTAAGCGTTAAGTAGTAAAGTTACTAGAGGCGTAGAGACTTAGGTGGCGTTATATATAGTAAAGAGGTATTTAGCGTTGTTATAAATATACTTATTAAGCTAAGATTATAGGTATTTAATTATACCTTCTCTTTTAGTGACCGTAGTAATTAGTGCAATCTTAGCCTTCTTTAACTGTTAGACGTCGTGTTTAGACACGCGGAGATTATCTTTGGTTTCTTAACGTATATTATTAGCGAGTGCCTTATAAGCTTATAGGTCTTAGATAATATTACAATTTTAGGCAATACGCATCTCGGCTTATATAAGCTTTAGGTAGTAGTTCTATAAAAGGCGGTAGTATTTATTAGGGTCTTGTACTACTATTTTTACAAACGTCTTAGCGTCTTATATTTCGATTTTAATGGGTAGTAGCCCTTTTATTTACTTATCCGTAGTTATATAGTTAATAAAAGATAAATATTATTAGTATCTGTCTCCTTAGGGGTTAAGGCTAGGGCTAATAAATTAAATTCTTCTAGAATTAATTGGCGTTATAGGTTAAGTATAGGTATTAAATTATTCTTTAGGTTTAATATAATAGCTAATAAGGGATATTATCTTACTATTATAGGTTCCTTAAAAGTATAAAGTGAGGTAATTTATAGATATGCTGCTTTTAGTAGCGCCTACAGTATTATAAAGGCGTAGAATTAGTCGTAGGCTAAGCGTTAGTAGTAAAAAAGGCGTAACGTAATGTTATAAGACGGGGGCAGTGGCTATAAAGCGTATATATTTAAGGAGTCTATAAGACGTTACGCGATTAATTGTAAGGGTCGAGGGCGTAAGGAGGTGATATACCTACGTGTAGCTAACATAAGCTATACGCGAGGTGTACGTAAGAGCACGGGGCTCTCCTATAGAGGCCCCTATAGTAGGGTTCTGTAACACAGAGTAAGTATAAGCGGTAATAATATATAGTAAGGTAGATATTATTAAGCTATATATATAAACTATATAAGAAGTTAAGACGTTATATAAGGAAAGAAGGTAGGAAAATAGGAAAAAAGGGTATATATTATAGACTTGGTTACTTAGTTAACACATATATAAAGTAGAGTAGGATTTAGGTAGTAGTCCTAGCAGAACTTAATAAAACTTAGTAGAACCTAGTAAAATAGGGCGGAATACAGCAAGTTGCTATTAAATTGCCGTAGATTGCTATTAAATTGCCGTCTTATAGTCGGTCTTTAGTTACTAAATCGGTAAAAATAGGTAGACGTGTATAAGGTATTATAGGGGTGTCCTATAACAGACTTAGGGTTATTAGGCGTAATAATAAGATAATAAATTAAAATTAGGCAAATTGGGCGACGTAGTCTTCTTCGCTAGGTTTAATTTAGTAATTCTAGCTATTAAAAATAGTTTAGGGAGTTATAGAAGTTAAGATAATTTGGCTTAAAGTAAATACCCTATACAGGACTAATAAAAATCCAAACCGTGTACCAGACTGTTAGGACGCCAAGGTCCTTAGGGTATATAATAACGTGACAACAGTAACGGGATACAAAGAGTATCTGGTTCTTAATGAAGTAGAACTATAGAACTAAATTCTGCTGTTCTCTAATGCGGGGCGACTACGTTTTGTAGGCGCCTCGCCTGCGCCTCGCCTGCGCTAAGCCGGTTACGGCCAGTGCGTCTCTATGGCCTAACAATTGCCCCCCCCTTCTTAAGCGGCTGTCCTTAGCCGACGCTATTATACAATAGGAGTGCTATTATTGTCCTTCTCTAAATAAAAAGTTTTTAATAAATTTAAGTAAATCAGATAATGTAACGATAGGATAATATAATAATAGGATAATGTAATAATAGGACCTTGTAGAGATCTATAAAGGTAGGAGTTCCCACCTAGGTAGGATATTAGATTTCCCTTCCAATTTATTTCGATTTGTTTAGCCTGCGACTCGCCTTCTTTACGACTTCTAATTAACTATGAATCGCAAGCGCTAAGCTATCGGTCCGCCTGTTAGTAAACCTTCCGTAAGTATTCTTTATACTAGCTTATAGCTGTCGCTAACCCTACTAGATACCGTCAAAGCTCCCACGTTAATCACAAGCCGCTTCCCTAGCCTTGCTAGAACCAATCTGTCTCCGCTATACTAAGCGTATAGCCACCGCTGGGCGGGCCACCTACGGCAAGCAGGCTAACCGCAATTGCGGGTACTGCCGATAACTAAATAAGTCGTGTTAACCAGTAAGTCTAAGTGCGTTGGTTTAGGTTCTGATGGCTAATAGACTAGGTCCCTAAGGCCTTCTATAGCCGCCTAAACGAGCTGCTTGCCCTTATTAATAGGGCTGAGCGCCGGCGGGTTGCTGGCGGAGATACGGCTGACCTTAACGCTCGTGTTGCTGCCGCCCAGAAGTCCTTTATAAAGGATGTTGAGGCCTTAGTACGCACTAGCGCCAAGCACGGTCTCCGCCAGCGCCTAAAAGGTAAAGACTTTTCTCTACTCTAAGTGCAGGAATTATAGGCCATCCGTTGTACTCTTAAAGGAATTCTTAACGTAATGCGCGCTTTAGTACGTGTTATAGCGCAGGTGTTTTGCTGTTATAGCGTATGCTAATAGTACCTGTAGGCCAATATGCCTCCCATTGTAAGGGATGAGGAGGAGGATAAGGGTAAGGAGAATGAGGAGGAGGGGGAGGAGGAAGATAAGGAGGGAGAGGAGGAGGAAGAGGAAGGAGGGAAGAAGAGGGAGGATTCGTTGGAGCTGTAGAGTATCTGTATTTCTATCAGCGTACTGCCGTTACTCCGCCGTTGTTCCATTATTGCCCCGCTAGTAGGGCGCAATCCTAGTTATAATTAAAAGTTTTTTATTCTCCCACCTACTTTCTTTTCCGTTTGCCCCTTAGGGTAAAGTAACTATTATACGTCTCCTTTGCGTCCTTATTAATGTCCTCTACTAGGACCCATTTATTATACTCTTCTGGCTAGCCTTTTTATTTAACTAGGTACTATAGGGTCTAGTTACGTCCCTTCCTTCCACATATTTCTTCTACCTCGTACCAATCCTCTTAGTTCTCTTTATTGTCTAGCTTAATAGGCCCAGGTAAAGGGTCTCTAGCAGCGCCCTTACGTTGTTTATATAGCTCTAGCAAGCTAATATAAAATACTGGGTAGATACGGTAAGACGTGGGTAGATATAGTCGGTATACTTACTTTCCGACTAGTTCGGCTATATTAAAAGGTCCAATAAAGCATGCTATAAGTTTCTTACTTGGCCTTTTTAGTTTAAGGTTCTTAGTCAATAGCAAGACTAAATCCCCTACTTTGTATGCCTATGGTTAGTGATAACGATCGTAGTATTTCGCCTGCGCCTCGGCGGCGTGTTCCTAGCGCTTCGCCAGCGCCTCGCGTTTAAGGGATATTCTTTTAATCCTTTTAGAGGCGGCTGGAACAGAGCTACTATTGTCCGCCTGGACCTCGTATTCTAGACGTGGGTAAAACCCGTAGCAGGCATAGAACGGGCTTATACCCGTTGTGCTATGTTTAGCATTATTATAGGCGAATTCGGCTAGTAATAAGAGGCCTGTCTAGTTGCTTTGCTTCTCGTTATAGAACACACAGAGGTAATACTCTAAGGTTTAGTTCTGGCGTTCTATTTGCCCGTCTGTTTGCGGGTAAAAGGCCGTACTTAGCCTACGTTTAATCTTCGTAGTAAAGTATAGCTCCGACCAGAACTTACTGGTGAAGATACTGCCGCAATTAGATATAATCCCTCTAGGGGCTCCAAAACGGCGTACTACTTCGTTAAGAAAGAGATCCGCAAGTTCGGTTATAGTAATAGTTTTTACTATAGGCAGATACAAGGCCATCTTAGTATAGCGGTCGACTATTATATATATCGCGTTATACACCTTATCGCCTCGTCTGCTAGGCGGTAGGCCTATAATAAAGTCCATCGTAATCTCCTACCACGGCTAATCCGGGCAAGGCAGCGCTTAGAGCTCGCCATAAGGGCAATGTTAAGGCGCACGCATACGCTGGCATAGATCATAGGTAGAGATGTAGCTTATAACGTCCGCATTTATACTAGGCCAGTAGTACTTACGCATAAGTAGATCTAGAGTCTTTTTCTCACTAAAGTGCCCAGCTAGGGCATTATCGTAGTGGATCTATAGGAGTTCTGCACGAACTACTAGGTCTAGGGGCATATATAGCCTCCCGCGGTGATAAAGTAGTCTATCAGAATTAAACTGCCACACTGGCTTTGAGCGGGCGCGTTAACGGTGTCTCGCCGTATCTATGCTGTTGCTGCGCTTTTGCAGTATAAAGTTATCTATGGTTTAAAGTCCTTTAATAAGCTTAATAACTGTTTCCGTACTGGACTTGTAGGCACTCTCTTAAGCGCTTGCTACTTTAACTTAGGTCCTTATTATACGCTACTCGACAGCATGCGTATAGGTTGCCCAGTTAAACCATAATGCTATATTACTTAGGCGTACCTCCGTTAGGTCGCCAGCTTGTAGCCATAGAAGCGATACCTCTGTAAAAGGCTCGCTTTCCTGTACACCTGATAGGACTTTTACCTTAAGTTGGTGGCCCTGCATTCCCAAAGTCCTTTGGAGCAGTAGTAGCATAGTATCTTCTTCTGGCGGACCCCCTACGCCTAGGGGTCGCCTTAACAGCGCGTCTGCAGGGTTTATTTTTCCCGCCCTATGCTTAATGATAAAGTTATAGGCAGCCAGGGTTATAGCCCATCTGGCTTGCCGTCTATTAAGGGCTTTTACTTTTATAAAACCCTTTAAATTGTTATAATCTAAGAGCACTTCTAAGTGGCTTAATAGCCCCTTAATATAGTGTTTCCAATGCTTAAAAGCCTTTACGATAGCTAGTAGCTCCTAATTATAGGTCTTATAATTGCGCTCTACTAGTGAAAGCTTCCTAGACTAAAAGGCTATTAGATGCCAAAGGCCATCTTTAAATAGCTGTAATATAATTACTGCTAGGCCTTATATAGAGGCATTAGTCTCTAACTAAGTCGGTAGGCCCGGCGTGTAATATTGCAGAAGCGGCGCCGTTATAAAGGCGTTGCAGAGCCGGCGTATCGCCTGCTCCGCCTCCTCTGGCCAATTAAAAGGCCCAGCTTTGCGGCCGTTCTTTACTCCTTTTAGGAGATTAGTAATAGGCTTTATAATAGCAGAGTATTTATAAATAAACTGATAATAGAAGTTGGCAAAACCTAGGAAGACCTAGATATCCCTATAGGATTAAGGGCTCTCCCACTTAGTAATGGCTTCTACCTGGCTAGGATCTATTACTACGCCTTTGGGACTAATAATATATCCTAGGAACTTAACCTCTTGTACGCCAAACCTGCACTTCTTAAGGTTTGCATACAGTTAATATTGTTATAACCTACGTAACACTTTTAGTACGTGGCGCCAGTGTTCCTTTGGATTTTTAGAGAAAATTAGAATATTATTAAGGTAGACCACACAGAAGACGTCTACTAGTCCTAATAAGGCCCGATTAATATAGCCCTAAAAGGTCGCTGGTCTATTAGTTAGCCTAAAAGGCAAAACTAAGTACTTAAAGTGGCCGTAGCGCGTACGGAACGCCGTCTTCTACTTATCGCTATAATGGATACAAAGGCGGTAATACGCATACGTTAGGTCCAGCTTAGTAAAGATCTTGGAACCTGCTAAGCGGTTTAAGGTCTTACTAATTAATAGTAGTACGAGACGATTCTTAATCGTTACCTTGTTAAGGCCTCTATAGTCTATATAAAGCCGTAACTTCCTATCCTTTTTAGGTATAAAGAGGATAAGTGCCCCTATGGGACTAGTACTTAGTTGGATCTAGCCTTTAGCCAAGGCGTTGTCTAAGTACTCCCTTAGGACTTCTAGCTCTTTAGCCGAGAGGTTATAGAGCGGCCTATACGGGGCCTCTTGTCCCTCTTTTAGGTCAATAGTATGGTCGCCCTAGTGGTATTAGGGTAGCTTTCCTGCTTTCTTGTAGGAGAAGATATTACTAACTTCCTTTAACTGCGGGGGGAGGACCGGCAAGCTGCCGTCGTCTTACTTGCTAGGTATTACTCTAGAAGTTAATAGGGTAAAGACCCTAGATTCTATCTAGAGAGACTCCGCGAAACCCTTAGGGGTTTATAGCAACAGGGACGAGCCGTCTAGCTTTTATTGCCACGCCTTCGCCTCGCAGTTAATAAGAAGTTGGGCCTTCTTTAACCCCGGTATACCTAGGGTGATAGTAGGGAATACGTTAGCCATTCTATAGTAGACAAGGGTTACTTCCCTAATCTTACCCCAGCTGTCCTTTATTCTCAGTGGTACCTTATAGGCCTTATAGTAATATGCCTAAGTCTTGTTTAACCAGGAGTAGGTAGGCAGCTTTGCGTCTAGCGTCTTAAAGTTACACTCTATAGTAAATCGCTAGTTAACTATATTTACTTCGGCACCAATATTAAGTATTACTAAGGTCTCCTTCTAGGTTTACTTGGAGAGGACTTCACCTAAGATAGTAATAGCTTCCTTACGATCTAGTGGGAGCTTGCGCCCTGGGGCTGTGAGGGTGCTTAAGGGCGCTTGTCTTTTCCTAGTATAGAGGTAGCGTTTACGCTGCTAGGCGGTAGTTAATTCTGTTGCTGTACTTTGTATTGTCGCCACCAATGTCCTGGCTACCTATATTTGGTGCAGTTTCCTTTAGGCTGTGTTAAACCCCCGGCGGTATTGCTTCGCCCTACCGTTGAATCGCCGGCGGTGGTTTTAGAGTCTGCTTTCCCTAAGTTACCTAACTAGGTGGTCTTTATATTCGAGTTCGCGGCGCGCCTATTACTTCTACCCTGTAAAGCGCTTACGCTCTTTTGGTTTTTCTCTAATAGGGCAGCTAAGGAAACTAGCTGGTCTCGAGTCTGTGGGAATTCCTAATAGTTAGTAATAGTAACCCGTAGCTCTGGCCGCAGCTTCGCGAATAGGTGTATTATTAGATGCTTTACATTATAAGAAGGGTTAATTTGCCCTTTTAAGGAGGTTAGGTAAGCAGCAAACTCGTTTACTAGTTAATTAGTTCGCTGTATTGCCTTTATATAGGTTAGGGCTACATAGAGTTCTTAATTAATAGGACTTTTAATCTAGTTAAGTAGGAATTCCATAAGCTCCTCCCAGGTAAACTATGTGTCTAGATGGTTATCTTTATACTATAGCCAAAGGGTTTAGTTAGTCCTCTTTATATATTACATAGTAAACGCGACTTTAGTATCCTTATCTATAAAGCCGTCGCGCTCTAGGCGGAATGCTAGCTTTAAGCTATTACGGAAGTCTTGGTGCTCTTATATGGACTTGCCATAATATAGAGTAATCTTCTCTATCTTAACGGCCCGTTTTAACGGAGCACCTAACATATTAGTAGCCCTCCGCTTAAGACTTAAATGCATCGGGCTACCCCCTAAGTACTCTAATAGGATTATTTAAGGTTACAAAGATAGGTTAGGAACGGGAGTCAACGTCGCCTCGCCGCGTTAACGCCATCTTAGCACTTCCACCTCTTCCCTAAGCAAGTGTAGTTTTCTTTACTCTAGGAGTTGTAGCTTCTCGTTCTCTAGCCGTTGTATTTCTTCCTATATATCCCCTTCGCCTATAGCTTCCGGTTCTGTCCGGGACGACATAGGTTCGCCTATATTATCCTAGGGTTACTCCCCAGACTCGGTAGTACGCATTACGCTAGTACGCCCGCGTCTCGCCATTAGGTCAATAGGCTGCGATATAGTTAATAAATACAGGTCGTCTTCTCAACAGAGGGTTGCCGCTATGTAGTCATGGCCTTCGTAGACCGCTATATTATCGGGCCACTACCCCTAAAAAGGGATAAGAATTTAGTACTGTTAGGACGCTAAGGTCCTTAGGGCATATAGTAACGTAACAACAGTAACGGGATGCAAAGAGTATCTGGTTCTTAATGAAGTAGAACTATAGAACTGAATTCTGCTGTTCTCTAATGCGGGGCGACTACGTTTTGTAGGCGCCTCGCCTGCGCCTCGCCTGCGCTAAGCCGGTTACGGCCAGTGCGTCTCTATGGCCTAACACAGACCTTCTAACGAAGGTCTTGCCAAAAGCGGTTAGAGTCTTAGCAAGGTAAGCCTTGGCAAGAAGGTCTGGGAACGAGACAAAAAAAAATCGCGTCTGAGCCCGCTGAGGTAATAGTATTACTTTAGCGTCGGAATAACCTACGCCGTCTTCCGAATTGTAAAATTACGTCTAAGGTTACTTACCTCAGCAAGCTCAGGGTTGTTCCGTTGCCTGGGGTAGCACGAATGTTTCAGCCCAGCAGGTGGGGCAGGCTGATTGGCGTTTTTGCTCGGATAGGCGGTTATCCCCGCTCTGACCAACTTTACTCTCAGACTCGATGCTATTCGTGGATCCCATGGGGCCGTTGGGGGGATGTCAATCGCCATACCACAAAGATACATTGGCAGCCAAAAGATGCACTAAAAGATGCACTAAAAGATACACCACCCTAAAGATGTTGTCTAAGACGCGGAAGAGATGAGCGGAGATGAGTCGAGCCAGGAGCTGTTTACTGAGGACTGCATCCCGATCTTTTGGGCAAAATTTCCAATTTACCTATACCAAGGTTTTTGCTGGAAGCCACCACCATAACTGCCCCAGCCGCCTCACAAAACCCAACACTGTCGAAGTCAAAACATGTAATCACAAACAGAAGTGCTTACTATGAAACAGCCGAGCAGACAGTGCCATGCACAGCTGACGTGGAAATGCATTCAGCTGGCCCGAAGACGGTCCAATCGTGAAAGAGCGTAGTTTAGGGCATTAACAGGATTAGCCCTTTTCCCGAACAACACCCCGCACCGGGAAGTCCACGGTTTGTCTGCAGGCATGTAGGTGGCTTTGCGAGCTGTCATTGCCCGGAAATCTCCTTGGGATTCACGATATGAGCGATGAGTTTCCACTCTCATTCCAAGAAATAATGGCATCCTTCGCCAACTTCCATAAGAGAGTTTCCTTTACTCTTCAGATGAACAACTTTGCACCCTAAGCGAGCAATTCTTTTGCCATACTAGTCTGATATCTCCGAGAAGCCACAAGTAGACTGTCGAGACGCCTCGGACCATATGTGGCTCCTAGTCGCTCTGCTGTGCATCAGCTGCGCCTCCGTCGCCCACACGCTATCTCTTCTTGATGCCATTAGCATATATCCTCAACTGTCAAACATCACTGCCTTCTATCAAAACAACATCGAAGCAGCAAATCTACTGCTCACCAACTCCTCAACCGAACCACGCACCATCCTCATACCAAATAATGACGCGTTTGCAAATTTTGAGCTACAATATGGCGTGTCAATATGGTCTTTGTCGGCGGCCGATCTAGAGGCTCTACTTCAATACCACATCTTGGTGGGGAAATTGACTGCGGCGAACTTCTCGCAACCAAGCGGTCTCACTGTGCCATCGCTTTTGACGGGCGAGAAATACGACAACCGATCTGCTGGGCCAGAGCTCTCTTCGAGCTTCGAAAATACTGAACACGTAAATGGTCAGGTTGTCTACATCTCCTCTGCGGGGCAATCAGGCAGTCGTAAACTTACCTTGCGGCAATCGGGCACTCCTGATTTGCAAGTACGATCAGGGCTCGGAGCGGAAGCTGACTTGACGCCGTTAGACGGTGTATGGGATGGGGGAATGTTCCAAGAGGTTGGACAGTGCGTATAACTCGATTTTGACACACCTTATAGGTCCCTTTCTCGTCTATTCTAGATCAGCGTCTAAGGAAAAGCCAGATTCTTGACTCTCCCTGCGTCTTGCTCCACAACTATTCGCACCTCGGGTCTCTCCTCTCTAGACAATGCGATCAATCGTACGGACCTTTGGGATGATCTCGACGGCAGCTCAAATTACACATGTTTAGGACCAAGTAACCAGGCTTTCCTGGACGCCGGGAATCCCGAAACGACACTGAACGAATCTGCTCTAGCGACTGCGATGCGGATGCACACCATACCCCAGCCATTATACACAAACTTCCTGGTAGATGGTCAGGAGTACCCATCGGACAACAACTTGATCATCCGGGTAAGCATAAAAGGGAACGATATCTACTTCAATGATGCGAAAGTGACAAATTCTAATATCATGTAAGCGATTTTGTTCCAAGATCGCGTCAAGCTGGGCTATATTAACGGCGTTGCAGTACTAATAATGGTGTTATACATGTACTTGATAGGGTTTGTAGTCATCCTTCTGATTAAGATTTTAATATCACAGTACTCTTTTACTGATTGAACTTGATAGGTAATGTCGCCTCTCCAGGATTTGGCCACCTCGCCCCCCGCAACCCAAACAGCCACTTTTACTTCTACCGGTACCGCGGGAGCGGCTACATCTAAGTCAGCAGGACAGGCAAGCACACCATTGAGTCCCATCTTAGACGCGCTGAATTTGTTCGGTTTTGCCGTAGCGTTATTTATTTAGCTCCTTTATAGGCTTGATGTAAGAGTGTAATATTGCAGGGAAAAGGCTTCATGAAAAATGATAGAAAGTTTGGGAACAATGCCTAGCAAGCTAACGTCCAAAAACTAAATATACCTCTCCTGACCTTTGAGCGGGGAACAGAACTGTAATTCACTGCCAGGAATTGATACACGGTATTACAGCATGCCCAGATCTGGGAACAGGCCTGCACTTATAGTCAATTCTTCTTCACTACTACGCCACTTCCCGAACCACTACTTGCATATGCGGTCAGGATCCGGGCAGAAACTCTTGGTAGTAACTTTACTGCCCGAATTTCTTGCCAACTTTCGTTCTGCCAGTATAAAATCAATAGCTTAGAGCTTGTTTTTAGTGTTATAGATCTAGATTTTAGAGCCGTTATATCATAGTAAAGCTATGCGTCAGGAAAAAATTTACCAGTATTTTTGCAGCATTTGGCAGCATATTGCGGCCAAATGCGCATTTCGCGCATTGTAACGTGTAGCGTATAGTATCGACTTAGGTGCGGCATACTGCCGCATTTAATAGAAACCAATAACGCGGTGCAGCTAATTGCGCATTTACAGCTAATTGCGCATTTATAGCTACTTATACTTAATACGCAATTAATATATAATACCCTCCTTGCGCATTCTGTATATCCTACTTACTTTAAGCAATAAGTAAGTATTGCTCTTCCTATATACTTAATAGTATTTGCTTATATTCGTACCAATTTAATGGCACGAGTGAGTCGTATCCAGGGGCACGAAATACGTATAGTATCGTATGCTCATTTGGATGGTGGTGACTGTCGATTATATTAAGGTAGACTACGTGGTCTATATACTGACGCACCTCCCCCCTAATTAGTTAGTGCTTCAGGGGTGCACCAGACGCGTAAGCGGGTGGTTGGTGCACTGAACGCGTAAACGCGTACTTAGCGTACCGAACGCGTAAGCACGCGGTTGGTATGACAGGTGCTGTAATTATACACTGGCGGTACTTGGAAAATGAAACCACTTGCGTATAGCCTCCGTAATTGCCTTAATAGAATTATAAAACACATAAGAAAATATATAGGGAATCCCTCCTAAGGTGCCTTCTGGGTTGCCTTCTAAATGGTGCTCTAATCTAGCCGTAAGTCCTGCTTACGGTTCGTAAAATGAACTATACGGCCTTTTAACGGGCCGTAAATGTACTATACGGCCTTCTAACGGGCCGTAACTAAACCGTAAATACTCTATTAGTCTCGCTCTACCCATTCTATAACCTTTAGGTTAAGCTTATTTATATTAATTAGGGTTTTAAGAGCTTAATATAGCTTTGCCTTAGTTATAGCGTCTACTAGGTTATCTCCGCTGCTAATCTATTTAACCTTTATAATCTTATGTTGTTCGTAGGCCTAATATAAGCACATTAGGTCGACTATAAGCCTCTTCTTTTATGTCGTGCCTAGTTTAACTAGGCAGTTGTAGAGGGACTTTAAATTAGTATATAAAACCAGGGGTAGCTACTCTAATTATAGGATCTTCTAGATCGTTAATTTAATTATAGCTGCTATATTAAAGCTATAGGCTAGTATATATAGTTTAGAAGCTAGTACACTATGGGTTACTTACTTATATTTAATTAAAGACTAATATAGTATATTTACGTCTTAATTATGGTCTATAAGTACAATTATAAAGCCGATTTGCGATAATAGGTCCCTATTATTAGCGAAAGAGGCGTCTATAAATACTATTACGCTAATAGAATTTAGGTTTAGTGGTATAAAAGTAAGTCCTTTTATTGCATTATTAATCTGCTATTAAATGCGCTTATTAAGCTGCTTAATATTTTCTTCTTGCGGATTTACTACCTAGGCTGTAAAGGATAAGTTATAGGCAGATTTAGGTTGGCAGACTATAGTAATATAGGCGCCTCTTATACGCTATGCAGCGTATTAGTCCTTTATATTTACGGTCTTATAGGTCTCTCTATAGGAACTAGTAAGGTCCGTAGGCTTTACTATAATAAGCTTTAGGTTTTAAGCTTAGCGTTCCTAGGTTAGCTAGATTAAATTACCCTTTTATATAATTAAGCCTCCGTTAAACTTAATTAGAGTTTATTTAGTTAACTGCTCTTATAGCTTTGCTAGGAACTTAGCTTCTTATAGTTTAGTCTCTTTAGCGTCTATAAATATCCAGTCTACTAAGAAGAGGGTATTATCTATTTAGAGTTTAATAATACTAAGGCCGTTTAATAGGGTATATAGAAGGTAAGGGTTATAGGTTAACTGCTTTATCTTAAGTTTACGGACGTAGTGCTAGTAGTATGTTTTAAACTAATGGTTTTTAGCTTCTAGCACTCTATAGAGTGGTTTTATAACCTATAAAATTATTTCTAGTTATAAATTAAGCTCTAGCGGTGGTCGTATAAAGATATCCCTACTTAGATAGGTATTGGATTATACATAGGCTTATAAGATATTCCGTAGGTAAAGAGCTATAGGTTTACTTTACTATAGGCCAGGCGTAAGTATAAATATAATCCATTAGCTAACTCGTTAGATTATAGGCGATTATATAAAGATTAAGTCCTTTTCTTAGTTGTTATAAGCTTATATAACGAGTCTTAACTTTTTAAAGGCTTTGTTAGTACTAGGGTGCTTAATTTTGTTAATAAAGCGCGAGTTAAATATACGGACGCCTTGCGGAACGTCTCTCTCCATTATAACTATAAAGACGCCCTTTTTAAGTAGTCCGTTAATCTCTTTACGTTATAAGTCCGTAAAAGGGGTTTCTTATACTAGAACTAATATATCTATAGGTAGAGATTGCCTTACGGATATTCCTACGGAGGTTAGGTAATTCTTTATTATAGGGTTTTTAGTTATAGGGTGCTTTTAGGGGTGTCCTTAACTACGCTTTATAGTAGGTTTAGTAGGTTTAGTGGTTTTTTAGGGGGCTTTTAAAGTAGGTAGGGGTGCTTTTAGTTTATTTAGCTTAGCGGGTGCTTCTAGTTTGTCTAGTTTGACGGTATAGGTATTTTTGGACCAAAAGTAGGGTTTTATGGACATGCTTCTAAAGTTAGTTAATTCACTAAGAAGTTATATATAGTATATTTCGTCTTCTATAGCTAGTAGACGATAAGGTCTAGTTTAGTTGCCACTCTTACGCTATATAAGGACTTTAGAATTAAGCAGGAGGTTATAAACTAAGGTTATATTAGGTCCGTTACGGTAATATAAGGCACTATTAACGGCTTATTTGGCCCGTAATTTAACTATTTCAGCTATTACCTTCTGTATTATAGCTGCTCGTTCCGTAATAGATGGGGTAAAAGGGCCTAGGTTACTTATTTTTGGGTAAGCTCCATAAACTAAAAGGGTGGGTACTAGTCTGTTAGGGCCAGCGGTATTATTAATAGCTTTTACAGCTATCTATAGAGCTAGTTCCTTTTAAATATCCTTATATTTGTTTATAATAATCTAGTAAGCTCTTTATAAGGCTAGGTAAGCTTACTTAATAAGCCTAATAGATTAATGCGCCTTAACTAGGACAGCTTTTGTTAATATAGCTATAGCTATCGTATACTGCTAGAATTCCTTACTAATAAAGTTCCTACTGGCGTTATAGGTAATATACTTAGGGGGTCTAATATATATATTAATCTAGCAGGTCCGTAAAATATCCTAAGTATATTTTATAAATATATTTTGTAACTAACGGGCGGCTTAATAGCGGGTTACCTTATTAATTATGTGTAATACTAGGCTGCCGTTAATATATATAATATCTATATACACTAAGTAGTTAAAATTAAGGTCTTTATAAAGAGTAAACTTAAATTGGCTTAGGGAACGTCCGTATTTCTAGCAGAAAGAGTAGTATTTAGTTAGGTGGTTAACTGCCTTTCTATTAACGTCGTTATATCTAGAGCGTTTAAGGACTCTATATAGCTTTTCGGCTAATAGGTGGCCGAAACGGTAGTATAGGCGGTGGATTTCCGTACTAGTAAGGTAGTACGGGTTATAGTTAAAAGATTCCTAAATATAGGTTTATAAAGTCTCTCCCTATATAAGGAATGGGTGTCTAAATTATTATATAATTGGTAGGGTAATATACTTGCTTCCTAGGGTAGTTATAGGGCTAATTAGGGTGTCTGTAATATTGTTGTAGTAAACCTATAGCCTATCTATATCTGTAAGGTAAAGTAGGAAAGGGGTGTCTGTTTTTACTATGTAGAAGTTAACTAGGCTAATTAGAGTCTTAACTTTAACTAATCTAATTAATGCGGTTAAGCCGATGCCGAATTAGACGTTTACGGCCCTAGTTTACGTAATATCAATGTCTATATTGTTATTTGTAGTAGTTCTATATATAAGGTATTGTCTATAGCCTACGGTAAACTTCTTAAAGGCATTTATATTAATTATAACACCGTAGAATTCCTTAGGGGTATAGCGTTCTGTAGTGATATATGTAAATAGGTCCTACTTATAATCTATAACGTCTATAACAGGGGTACTTATAGAATGGTTTTTGGGTGTAACTAAGTATATAAAGGAACGGTCGGCTAATACGGTTGTAATATTAAAGGCTTAGCTGTCCATAAAAGGTCCAAAAGTAGTTAGGAATATCTTTAAGGTCTTTTATTCCTAAGTATTTGAGTTAAAGTTAATTATAAGGGCTTCTATTAACTCATTAGGGGGCTCTTTTACTTCCTCTTCTTCGTATTCTAAAATAAACTGGTTAATATAGCTATTAAGTCTCTTCCTAGACTTGTTATGTTCTTTCTAGGTATACCTTATAAACTAATATCCTTCCTTATCGCACATAAAGCACTTTTAGCTAGTTTATTTATGGGGGTATATTTTTATATAGGGGTTGCTATAGGGGTTATAGGTAGGACTTAGTTAGTATAGGTGCTGCTAGTAGTAGCGGTAGTCCGTAAAGTAGACGTCTAAGTCTATTTATAAATATTAAATATCTATAATAAAGGCTTAAGTGCTGCCTAGTGGGTTTAAGACTTTATATATTATAATAGAGGAGCGTAGATTATTAATAAGGCCAGCTAAGGTATTTATAGGCTTATAGTAGGCGTACTTATAGGGCTCTACTTCCTAGTAGGCCGTAATAAGTTTATTATATAGGAAGTCGTCTGTTTAAAGCTTAGTGTTAAGGCCGTACTATAGGTGCCAGAGGTCTTTAATAAGAATTTACAGGCACTTTATAGTCGATTTTTTAGTGTTCTTATTAATTACGGTCTATAGCTTAGTTGCATTCTATTAGGTAAGGATATTACGCTTATATTCTAGTCCTTTAAAGTAGTTACGGATAGCTTTATATAGCTTATTAAAGGGAATACTAAAAGGGTTACTCTTAAGGTTAGTATAGTAGTAGTCAAGTGCTAGGCCGCGTAGTATAGTAGAGTAGGCTTAGCTAAACTCTTGTTTAGGAATATTAGCCTTCTAGTAAAGGTCCGTAAAAATGGTTAGTTTAAAGTTAAAATTATCGTTTTTACTGCTATACTTAGATTTATTGGTATAGAGCTTAGCTAAGTTAGCTAGTTCCTTACTATAGGTCTTTACTTAGGTAGGTTGCGGATCTATAACTTAAGTAATAGAAGGGGTTTAGTCCGTATTTTGGTTTACGGGGGTATTATAGTCTATAATTTAGGTTATAGTAGTATTATAGTCCGTAACTTAAGTATTGGGTATACTTTAGCCAGTAAGATTAATTTTAATGCCACTTAGGTTTATAGAATAAATTTGGTTAAATAGGTTAGCTATAAGGCTAGAGATTCTATTAAGTTTAAAGAAGGTAAAGAGGTTACTGGTTTTAATATAATCTAAGATCTACTCTTTAGTCCATTCCGTTTGGTCCTCTTTATATAGTATATTATATAGAGACCGTATAATAGTGACTTATTTATCCCTTTTAACCTATACGCCTTAGTGACGTAAAAGGGTTTATAGGTTATAGATAGTAGTAGGGTTATAAGCCTTAAAAATAGCTTCCATAAAGTCCGCAAAGTCTTCCTTATATTACTCTTATAGGTCGTTATTTATAAGCTTAAAATATCCATATTTAAGGATTTTATATTTAATATAGTTATTAACGTTAGTTATAGACGTAAGGTTAACTCCTTAGCTTTATTTCTCTTAACCTTTATTAATCTGCTTACTTATGTCTGCTATGCTATATAGTGTAGTACGTAGCGGGTAGAAAAGGTCTTATAGTAGTCCGTAAAGGCGGTTAATAGGTCCGTACCAGTTTATAAAAGGGTAAGGGGTTCTGTAAAGGTCTGTATTCGCGTCTATAACTTTTAGTAAACCGTACTAAGACTTAAATAAGTATATAAAGTTGGAGATAAGTCCGTAATCCCCGACTTCTAACTTTCTAGTAGGTCGTACTAGGAGTCTAAATGGGTGGTCGCTGTTAAGTATCGCTTGGGGGGAGGTGTTAAGTAATTGCTAATCTGTGCGCGCTTACTGATCAGTGTTTGTACTAATTTAATGGCACGAGTAAGTTGTATCTAGGGGCACGAAATACGTATAGTATCGTATGCTTATTTGGATGGTGGTGACTATCGATTATATTAAGGTAGACTACGTGGTCTATATACTGACGCACCTCCCCCCTAATTAGTTAGTGCTTTAGGGGTGCACCAGACGCGTAAGCGGGTGGTTAGTGCACTGAACGCGTAAACGCGTACTTAGCGTACCGAACGCGTAAGCACGCGGTTGGTACGACAGGTGCTGTAATTATACAGCTTAGTTTGCGCAGTTAGTGCAAAATATCAGTGTGGCCAACAGGCAGCGTCTTACCTCAGAAGCTCAGACTAAGAAATCGATTGCGGATATTGGAATATCCGCACCGTCCGCTAAGCTGATTTAGGACGGTAATCGTTTTCTTGGTCTGAGGGACTTTGGCGAGAAGACCTTATTAACTTTAACGAAATTAATCTACCCTCCCACAATACTTATCGATATAAAAATTACACTAAATTATAGAGAAAAGCCTACTCTATGAAGCTATAAGATCCTCAGCTCCTTATACCCGCGCGATGGTAAGAGGAAGTCGTCGCCGTAGAGGCCCTAATTCTACCTCTGCACCGCCGAGCCGCGCAGTAAACACCAACGCTGGACGCTTACGCCTACGCCGGCAGCCCTCTGCGTAGAGCTATGGAGCTTTGCGAGAGCTCTGCGGAACGAAGCTTAGGGGGAGACCTGCACAAAGCTCTGCACGGAGCTCTACCGAAGCTCTGCAAAAGCTCTGCACGAAGCTCCGCACGAAGCTCCGCTCAAAGCTTCGCACGAAGCTCTACTCGAAGCTCTGCTCGAAGCTCTACTCGAAGCCCTATTGTCGATTCCTATTACCAAATACTGACTGAGTGGCGTTGTCGACGGTGGCAATTACAAGTCATAGTCGTCGGCTCTATCGTCAGCATCGTTATTAGCGTTTCGCCACCTACCTTATGTATATATAGTCTCTTTTCTTCACCTATATAGAGCTCCAAAGCTCTATTAACACGCAGCACTAATATACCAGGAAGGTTCTACAATCGCCCGTATAAACGCCTGTATAAACGCCTATACAATTAATCGATTAATTGCCTATACAATCGTCTCTATAAACGTCTCTGCAATTAATCGCCCGTACGAACGTCTGCACGTCTGCATATCTACACGTCTGCACGCCTGCATGTGGCTCTGCATGAAGCTCTGCATAAAGCTCTGTATGAAGCTCTGTATAAAGATCTGCATTAAGCTCTGCACAAAGCTCCGTACGAAGCTCTGTAAAAGCTCTGCTTAAAGCTTTGCTTAAAGCTCTGCATAAAGTTCTGCACGAAGCTCTGCACGAAGCTCTATACGAAGCTCTACTAAGGCTCTATATAAGGCTCTGCCTAAAGCTTACCCCCTAATAGTAGCTCCGGGCCAAGTAAGGATATTTTTAAGGAAGGACCTAACTATAGCACCTACTAGGTGTTGCAATAGCTTTAAGTAGTAGATATCTATATATCTGTATAGTTTTATCTATATTAGTAGACTATTTAATAAGATATAATATGTGCTTAGGCTTTTAATAATGCGTTTTTTAACTTTAACGAAATTAATATTAGGACTAAGTAGTAGCCATATAATAAAATTTATACTATTTAGAAGCCCTAAGTCTTAAAAAAAAAGTGACTATAGGGTTTAATAATAACGCGTTGTGTGAATAAATAAATTAGATATCCGTAATCTCCGTTTTATAGATTTTGCTTAGGATTTTAACAAATCTCGCCAAACCCTCTTAGACGTGATTTTGCAATTCGGAAGACGGCGTAGGTTATTCCGATGCTAGCTAAAAAATCGCGTCTGAGCTCGCTAAGGTAAGGCAGCGTCGTTACCTTAGAAGCTTAGACCAAGAAATCAATTATGCGGATATAGGAATATCCGCACCGTCCGCTAAGCTGATTTAGGACGGCAATTGTTTTCTTGGTCTAAGGGACTTTGGCGAGATTTATAGAAAACCTAAACACCGTTTATATAAGAAGACCTTATTAACTTTAATGAAATTAATCTACCCTCCTACAATACCTATTAATATAAAAATTACACTAAATTATAGAGAAAAGCCTACTCTATAAGTTATGAGATCTTTAGCTCCTTATACACGTGCGACGTTAAGAGGAATTTGTTGCCGTAGAGGCTCCAATTTTATTACACCACTAACCCACGTAGTAAACACGCTTACGCCTACGCCGCCAGCCCTCTTCGTAACCAGTAGGTATTCCATCTACTATATACGTATTTAATTTATTTACTTTATAGCCCTTTATAGGTTATAGTGTAGGCCCTAATAGAGTTATAAGCTCTGTATCTGTGTAGAGCTGTACACCCTCCTGTTAACTTCGGTAGTTAGCGCAGCCACGTCTACACGGCCTTACTTTCCCTTAAACAGCAAAAATACCAAAACTTCCCCTATAAAAAAGCCGTGCAGATATAGCTGCGCTAACTACTGGAGTTGACAGGAGGGTGTAGAGCTTTGCGAGAGCTCTGCAGAATAAAGCTTAGGGGGAGACCTGTACGGAGACCTACACGGAGCTTTATACGGAGCTCTACTAAAGCTCTATAAAAGCTCTACATAAAGCTCTGTATAAAGCTCTGCACGAAGCTCTGTATAAAGCTCTATATAAAGCTTTATACAAAGCTCTATATAAAGCTCTGTATAAAACTCTGCATAAAGCTCTATATAAAGCTCTACACAAAGCTCTACACAAAGCTCTACACGAAGCTCTATACGAAGCTCTGCATAAAGTTTTACATAAAACTCTGCACGAAGCTTTATATAAAGCTCTACACGAAGCTCTACTAAGGCTCTATATAAGGCTCTGTACTAAGCTCTATATAAAGCTCTACTAAGGCTCTACGCGAGGCTTTATACTAGGCTCTATATAAAGCTCTGCTAAGGCTCTGCATAAGGCTCTGCCTAAAGCTCACTCCTAATAGTAGCAGAGGCGCTCCGGGCTAAGGGAGGATGTTTTTAAGGAAGGACCTAACTATAGCACCTACTAGGTGTTGTAATGGCTTTAAGTAGTAGATATCTACATATCTATATAGTTTTATTAATATCAGTAGACTATTTAATAAGAATAATACATTCTTAGGTTTTTAATAACGTGTTTTTTAACTTTAATGAAATTAATGTTAGGACTAAGCAATAGTCGTATTATAAAATTTATACTATTTAGAAGCCCTAAGTCTTAAAAATAATATATAAACTTTTGGTAATAATAATACGTTATATAAATAAATAAATTAAATATCCGCAATCTCCGTTTTGCGGATTTTGTTTAGGATTTTAATAAAACTCGCTAAACGCCCTTAGACGTGATTTTGCAATTCGGAAGACAGCGTAGGTTATTCCGACGCTAGCTAAAAAATCACGTCTAAGCCCGCTAAGGTAAGCAGCGTCGCTAGCAGCGAGCTGCTGATATAAGCAGTTAGTCAGCGTATATTTATATAGTGCGCTAACAGCTCGCTGTATAGATAGTAAGGAAGGACTAATTTAGTAGTATTTTAAAGCCTTTAGCAGAAGTTAAGAACCCCTAGATCTTTAGCTATAATGCCTTAATTACGTAGTACCCTATAAGGCGCCACGTGAACTTATTTAGGTTTTACTACCTCTGCTTAATGTCTACGAACTGCCTCTACGAGCACGCCCACGCTCGCGCCTGTGCCCGCGCACACGCCCGCGCCTATGTGTAGTATACCTAGTATTCTATCTAAATGCTAATCGCTTATAATAAGTTAATATATTAACGTGAACAGAGCCAACTGGGTGGCCGTGGCGGCGCTTAATAGTTAGAGGCTAGGGTGGGTATAGGTAAGGTAAATATAAAGTAATGTTTTAGGTATACGCGCGACGGTTACTTATTAATATAGATACAAACAACTTAAATTTACGTAATATTCTAACTTAATTAGGAAGGAACTAAACTTAATTAGTAGGGAGTGTCCGTATATTAATTAGAGTGTCCGCGTATTAATTAAGGGGTATCCCTCTACTACTATCCTTCTTTAAAGCCTCTACAGCGTACTAATTAAATTTAATAATATTTAGATACTATTTAAGGTTAAATAAGGTAGATTTAAGACTAGGTAATACTAATATTTATATATATATATATATATATACTACTAAAAATATAAAAATTAACTCTATAACTCTACTAGATCTATATAATTACCCAATTAGGATAAGCGCGCTAATAGCTTTATAGTTAGCGTATATACTTTTTTAGCGAGCGTCTAATAAGCGGCTTAATTGGCTACAGTCAGTTAGCGGAAGACGTCTTCACTCACTAAACGCTAACTATTAGCCACACTGAAATAGATTATATTATTTTAGGTAATTTAGTATATAATATAGCGATAGTTCTTTTATGCCTGCCTACCTACTAACTTACCTACCTACCTGCCTACCTACCTACCTACCTATTTACCTACCTACCTACCTACCTACCTACCTATCTACCTATCCGTCCGCCTCTCCGCCTACCTATTTATCTATCTATCTATCTACTTATCTATCTATACCTACCTATCTATACCTATTATATATTGGGGGGGCTGATTTGGCGCGGTTACGACCTGGGTTAATACGAGGTTAGGGCTACCCCTACTAATAACGCGCCCAAACCCCGTATGAGGTCGCGTAGCGACTGCCCCTAAGTACTTTCGCACGCGATTTTAGGCGAAAAGGTATATAATTTGTGTTAGATCGGTACTTCTGGACGGTCGCGTAATGTTACTCTAAATTTACAACACCTAAACGGGCTCTATTCCTACATTAAGGCGTCTTAGTTACTATAGTGCAGTCCTATATTAAGACGTCTTGGTTACTATAGTATAGTCCTATATTAAGGCGTCTTAGTTAATGTAGTGCAGTCGTATATTAAGGCGTTTTAGTTACTATAGTGCAGTTCTGCATTAAGGCGTCTTAGTTACTGCAGTGCAGTTATATATTAAGGCGTCTTAGTTACTATAATATAGTCCTATATTAAGACGTCTCGGTTACTAATATAGTCCTATATTAAGGTATTTTAGTTACTATAGTAAAATAGGTATTATCTACTACTTAAGAGGAAGCCTCCTCTACCCTAGATATTCTTATAAAGCTAATCTAAAGAATGCCGGCCTCGTAGCTGTTTTAGCTAGTTAATAGCCTATCTCTTATCTCTTGCCATACCGTCTTCTACGCGCCGTCTTATATCCTTAATAATCCTATAGCGACGGCTATAGAATATAGCCTCGCCGTTAACCTGCTAGCGTGCCCCCTAGTAGTAATTAAGAGCTTTAATTAATAGCCTACCCGCTAGCCCTAAAGTCTACTTAGTCTAGAACTGGAAGACTAAATTACCGCCTTAAAGTATTTTATATTTCCTTAGCGGCGCCTATAGGTTAAGAATAAATAGGAGAGATAGTTAAGTATTAGCTTATGCCTGTGCTAGTAAGGGCGATACGGATATAGTAGACGGCTAAGTAGGTGGTATGGATATTATAGACGGCTAAGCGGATAGTGTGGATATTATAGACGGCTAAGTAGATGGTGCAGATATTATAGACAGCTGAGCGAATGGTGCGGATATTATAGACGGCGGCTAAATAGGTAGTATGGATATTATAGACGGCCGAGTAGGCGGCGCGGATATAGTAGACGTTATAGTAGATAGCGCGGGCTCGCCTAAAGGTAAATATACGGACTCTGTAGGCCCTATCTAGATACCTATCTTCCCTTACTAGATCTATATAGGTGCGAATAATGCTAATAACCTTTCCATTTCGCTAAGGCGTTCTAAGATTGTCTATACGCGTAATTAAACCCCCTTTACCTTAGAGATTGCGGCCTTATATCTTAGCTTAGCTACGGCCTTATAGGTAGGCTAGTATTTCCGCATTATTAGCTTATCTAGCGTAACTATATTAGCTAGCAAGCTTTCTACCTATATAGTAAACCTCTAGTATTCTTTATAGCCAAAAAGGGGGTCCTTCTATAGGGGGTAAAGCGGGAACTGCTTATATAAGATTACTAAGTCCTATAATAGGATTACCCTAAGCGCGTGGAGGAGGCGTAGAAATCCTAAGCCCGTAAGGTTAAGCCATATAACCTTATTATCGGCCCTACCTAGGTGGTAGGCCTCTATACATTTTAGCTAGATATTAGTTTTAGGCTATATCTTTAAACAAAGGGCCTCCTTTAGTACCTCCCGTGCGTGGGGGAGAAAGTAGCCCTTTCCTTTCTTTAAGAAGCCGGCGATTAACCGCATAAACGTACGGGGTAGGTGTAACGGAACCTTGTAGCAAGAACTATGATAGGCTCGTTAATAGGCTAGGTATGTAAGTGAAGTAAATTAAAGTTAACAACGTAATAATAACTGGTGGAGTGGTTGCCTAACAGATTAACTTTAATTATATTCTAAGAATTACTATAAGGAAGGAACTATCTAGGTAGGGACTAAGGGTCCTTAAATATACAATCGTACTTCTATAAAATCCTTCTTATATATAATATATATATACTTTATCTACTCCGTTACGGATTATATAGATTATATTACGTGACCTTAGTTACTATTCCTTATTACATAGCTCTATCGGCTCTATTCTAGACCGTGCTTATATTAACTAACTAGCTTCTTCTAACTTCTCTCTAAGTAGTTATAATATTATACTTAAAGCGTCCGTAACACCATCTCCCTTCTCTTTATCTTTATCCTTAAAGATTCCTAATATCTTTAAGTTATTTACTAGAGGTGTAATATCCGTCTAATTAATTTAGTTAATATTATTGCTTATTATACCTAAAGCAATTTCTTCTTCTTTAACTGCTCGTCGCATTTATACCGTCGCTGCGATATTGTCTCTTAATGAGATTATACTATCTCTGTATTTTTACTGTTTAAAAAAGGGGTTAGTTTATATTATATTAGCGAACCCATCTTCGCGATAACCATTTTTTTACTTAAAGTGCACTAAAGCGAATATTTGTTTATCCTATAACGTTTGCTCTATCTCTAATACTAAATATATATAACCTATTACTCTTAATAGTTATCTAGTTCCCTAGTTAATTTATCTTAGGGTTTTATATTTAATCTGCTACTACGCGGCTAGATAATAAACTGTCTATTACCCTAGTGGAGTTGCGCCGTTCTTATAATGTAGAATGGGAGGCTGCTGATGCTTAGTAACGGGCCCTTAAGTTTTATCTTATGGCGTTTACTCAGTTAATCTATCTTAAGAAGGTACGTAAGAAGGTCCGCTTTAAGGAGTAGAAGCTTATGAAATAGGGTCTATAGGAACTTAGTAATAAAAGAACGGATTTTTTTTAATAGAGAAGGAAATAGATCTAAGTAGCTCGGTAACTGCTCTTCTTAGGTCCCCCTTAGGTAACTTATTTTTTAGCGATCCTTTTTTATTAATGCTGCCTAACCTAATTTCTCCTAATACTCCTATACCTTTCCTATAGCATTCTTTAAATTCTCTAATAGTTCCTAGGTAGTCTTAGTATAGCCTATCTATTTTACCTTATACTATATTTTATTATTAATATCCTTATAGTTAACAATCTTTAAAACTTGCTATTTATCTTCTTATTCTCTATATATGTCTGCTTTATAGACTAGTAGCTTAACATTCCTATATACTAGTTCTAGCATTGCAATATACTATATAGGGTAGATCTTTATTTTAGCTAATAGGTTTAACTTAAATATAATTAGTAAAATCCTCTATATAATTTCAAAAGGTCCTAGTTTAACATAGTTTAACTTTTTGCTTAGTTATTAACCCTTAAAAATTTTATATAGTAGCTATACTTTATCTCCCTCCTTAAGATCTGGTCCCTTAGATCTCTTAGTATTATAATACCTTTTTATTCTTTCTTATACTTTCTTTACTAATTTTATAAGGTCTATATAAAGATTTATTAACATCTTTATCCTTTCTTTAGCTATACTACTTATTTTCTTTACTTATTATAGTAATAACAATGTCCTTAGCTCGTACCTATAATTTGCCTTAAACGGTAATATACTTATTCCCTCTTAGGGTGTTATATTATATGCAAGCTATATAATTAGTAATAATAGTACCCAATTATTCTATGCGTAATTAATATAGTATTTTAAATACTATTCTAGTGTCTAATTTAATCTTTCCGTTTAATTGTCTATCTGCAGATAATATATAATGGAAGTTACTGCTTTAACTCCTTACTTCGCTAAGAATACCTCCTAAAATACTATTATAAATCTTAGATCTCTGTCTAATATAATCTTGCTTAGTACTTTATATCTTATAAATACTTCTTTAATATAGATTCTAGTAATATCTTCCGCTAAGATTTCTTCTATATATGCTATAAAGTATCCCTACTTTATAAGCTTATCTACTATTACTAAAATTGCGTTATAATCTTATCTGGTAATAGGGTCTCTTAACTTTAGTAACTTAATAATAAAGTCCTATAATATAACCTCCTATAGTCTCTCTAGTATTTTAATAGGTTGTAGCCCTCTATATAGCTTATATCTTATTAGTTTATTCCTTTAGCAATTTAGGCACTTTTTTATAACTTTCTATGCTAAGCCCTAGATTCCATTAATAATATACTCCTTTTAGAGTCTTAACACTAAGCCCGTAGCTCTATTATATCCTTAAGTTAATCCTTTATAAAAATCTCCTATAAATTACTCTGCTATACTTCTTAGGATATACTTTACTTCTTAATTTCTATATATATCCGTCTGTAGATCTTCTAGCTATACCTTTAGAATTCTTTATACCTAAAAGCTTTCTAGTAATTTATAAACTTTATTTAGTTCTTCCTAAGTTATTATAATTTTTAGATAATTATACCTAATTAATTTATCTATATCTTTTCGCAGTAAAGCCCCTAATAGCTTTTTGTTATTTTATAGTTTAGCCTTTTAACTTAGAGCGTCTACTTACGTGTTATCTATACCTTTAGTATACTAAATCTTAAAATAGTATTCTATAAGCATTTCTGCCTATCTATACTATCTTTAGTTAAGTTCCTTTATTATTAGGAATCCCGTTAGGTTTTTATAATCTATCTTTACTATAAATAGTTTCTCTATACCTTATAAGAATGCTCTCTATTTCTTTAGTGCTGTAACTATACCTAATAACTCCTTATTATAGATGTTATAGTTTAACTCTAGTAGTGTTATCTTCCAACTATAGTATACTACTAGGTGCTATCTATTTTAATATTTCTATATAAAGCACGCCCCTAGTATATAGTTTAATATATCTGTTTTTATAACCGTCTTTAATTCTAGTTAATAGATCTTAAGAACTGGCTCTTAGGTAAGTAATTTCTTAATTTTCTTAAATAATTCTTATTGCTCCTTTCCCTATGCCTATAATTCTTCTTTCTTTGTTAACCGTGTAAGTGGCTTAATATCTTTTAACCACTGCGCTATAAACCTTCTATAGTAATTGCAAAACCCTAGGAATAATCTTAATTACGTAACGTTCTCTAGTTCCTACTAATTTACTATAGCCTCAATCTTCTTTAGATCTATACTAAGTTGGCCTAGTTTAATAATAAATCTAACGAAATTGGTCTTCTTGGTAAAAAACTTGCATTTTTTAATTATTACTAGCATCTATTCCTCTTGTAGTCTCTTTAAAACCCATTTAATGTATTCTCTATATTCTTCCTTAGTTATTAAGTAGATAATAATATCGTTAAGGTATACTATAACAAATTTATCTAAGTATTCTCCTAATATATTATTAATATACTTTTAGAATATTACTAATGCGTTTATAAGCCTAAATTGTATAACTAGTGGCTTATATAGTCCTTCCTTTAACCTAAAGGCTGCCTTTTATTCGTCGCCTTTCTTAATTTTAATCTAATAGTACGCCTATCTTAGATCTATCTTTGTAAAGATTTACGCGTTACCTATCCTATCTTAGATTTCGCTAATTAAGGGTAAAGGATACCTATCCTTCTTAGTAATGCTATTTAACTACCTATAGTCGATATATAACCTTAGTTAGCCGTTCTTCTTTAGTATAAATAGTACTAGATATCCTGCTAATAACTACGATAGTCTAATATGTCCCTTTTATAGGTTTTTCTAGATAAACTCTTTTAATACTCTACCCTCTTCTTTAGTAAGCTTATAGATTAGAAAGAACCTTAGACTTATTTCTAGTTCTAATTCTATTTTATAGTCCTATACTATATATTCTAATAGCTTTTTACTTTCCGGTGACTATAGTTTCTTACTATATTTATAGTATCTTTTTAGTATATAACTTAGTCCTTTTTCTATTTCTTTATAGGTCGCTCCTACTTAGTACTATACTAACTTAGCTTGTTGTCGCATTTTATACTATTAAGTATCCCTAATATCGACTTAACCTGTAATCTAATTGATCTTTAGATTGTATTCCTGTAACTAAGGCATTCCTAATACTGCCTTATTATTTTCTAATAGTAATATGTCGAAAGATATCTTAATTTATCTTCCTTTAATAGTTAACTAAATAGGTCCTATTTTAAGATTAATAATGCCTCCTCCATAGGCTATTAGATCTCCTAAAATCGGCACTAATAGGTAAGGATACTCCTTTTTCCTATATAGTAACCCTATTCTTTTAACTGCTACTAGTAAGATATAGTTCCTTATTACTCTACTATCTATTAGTGCTTCGAACTGTTAATCTTACTATTTAACTTATAAATTTAGGTGTTATCCTTAAATTCCTTTAAGGGTTTAAGGCTCTATTACTAGCTCCCTCTAGTCTTATAGGCCTCTACTTTTCCCAACTATTAGCTACTTAATCCTGTTTATACTTAGTCTAACTTTAGCTAATACTTAATTCGCTTTTTATCTTTAATATACTATAAACACGTATTCTCTAGGCATTCCTACCACTATTATCCATCTAAGCATTCTTCCGTAAGGAATCTTCCTAGCTAAAGTATTAAGTCCCCTTAGGTTTGCACTTCTATGGGGTGCCAACTATATATATACTTAGTGTTCCTATAACTTGCTTTATCCGTTATCTAATATATTCTTATTAAATACTTCCAATTTTTGTCCTTAAGTGCTCTATATATATTATATATGCCCGCGAAGCCCTACTGCACGCGTCCACGTCGCCGCGGGTGGAAACATCATCAGGAAATCGTTTTCTTTTGATGGCCAAGTGCAGAGGCGATGGTAGGGAGCCGTCGCAGCGCGTGCAGCACGCTGTCGTCGCGGTTCTGTGGTGTTGAGCTCGCGACGCGTACCATCGTACAGAGCATCGCCCTCAACAACACCAGGAGCCTTACTGCCTCCGCTTGAGGCTCCTGCTCTACCACCTAGGGAGGCCTATCAAGGGATACTGGGATACGAAAACCACCCGATGTATGACTACCTGGCTCGTAGCCAGGC